>Ga0193724_1000283_pt1 | contig 12356 bp, 12 predicted proteins | sample H2a1metaG_FD_146005 | JGI IMG/M metagenome (GOLD analysis project Ga0193724, IMG submission 146005) | Soil microbial communities from a riparian zone of the East river system, Colorado, United States - H2a1 | ecosystem: Environmental > Terrestrial > Soil > Riparian zone | place: USA: East River... | reverse complement strand
TTTTATTAGCAGCTTTAGCTGTTGCACATTTAATAGCTCTACATGAACATGGTTCTAATAATCCTAATGGTGTGAATTCTAGTGGAGATAGATATGCATTCCACCCATATTTTATATTTAAAGATTTAGTTACAATTTTTGCTTTCTTTTTAGCATTATCTATTTTAGTTTTCTTTTATCCTAATTTATTAGGACATTCTGATAATTATATACCAGCAGATCCTATGGTTACTCCAGCTTCAATAGTACCAGAATGGTATCTTTTACCTTATTATGCTATATTAAGATCTATACCCAATAAATTATTAGGTGTTTTAGCAATGTTTGGTTCTTTATTAATTTTATTAATTTTACCAATTACAGACTTATCTAGAATAAGAGGGTCAACATTTAGACCAGCTATGAAATTTGCCTTTTGGTTATTAGTTGTAGATTTTTTCATATTAATGTGGATAGGTTCTCAACATCCTGAAACACCTTATGTTGAAATAGGTCAAATAGCCACTGCATTCTATTTTGCTTGGTTCTTAATTATAGTACCTTTAATAGGAATGAGTGAAAATACTTTAATAGACTTAGCAATAACTAAATCAAAAAAAAGATAAAAATAATAATATATAAATATATATTAACCTTTTTTATTTCAATTTTAGTTTTATAATAAAATAGCCTCTTTATTTTCTTTACTTAGTTTAAATATATTTATATATCACCCCCTCCCTTGCCTTAGCCCCTTATCTGCAAAGCAGCTGCTTTGCAGGGGGAGGGACTGCAGCTTTAAGCAGGCATCCTCTAAAGCTAACGATTTTTTTTTCAACAAAAAATAGCTAATCCCCGCCCTAGTTGCAAAATTAGCCTAACTTAAAATAATAATTGCAATAACTAAAAAAAAATAATATAATATATTATATTTATAAAAAATATTTTTTATTATAAGAATATGATAACAAAAAATAAAAATTAAATTTAATAAGATTAATAACAAACCTGAAACGTTATAAATAAAAAAAAAAACTATTGGTAATAAATAAGATAAATTAGAAAATTTCATTTAAATTACAATTCTTTTTTTCTAAAAAAGAATATCTTAGGTTAAATTAGGTAAAAAAAAATATATTTTGTATTAATTTAGGATGGAATTGTTATAGGAAATTCAACTTTAGATAAAGCAAACCTAAGGTAAACCTTAGGTTGCTTTGAGAAGCAGAAAATAAGGATATCTTTTATTTTTATTATCTTACTTATATTGAGGTATTAAATTTTATTATGAGTATAAATAATTAAAAGACAGAAAAATCAAATTTACAATAGGATGTGTTTAATATATAAATACAAACGGTTCTTAAAAGATACTATATAATCATTTTTAATCTTAAATTTTAATTGTTAGGATTGCCCAACCCCTCCCCCTACAGCTTAAGGTTGCTTAAGGCTATTTAAGACTGCTTAAGGCTAAGGGTTAGCTTCGCTAGAAATAGCAATACATTCTACATTTGTTTTCTCTCAACCTATCAGCTTCTATAAGCTAGGTCCATTTTTGCCAGCCCAGCTCTCCCTCCCCTTATCTGCAAAGCAGCTGCTTTGCAGGGGGAAAGGAGGCAGTGGTGAGTCTCTAATTTAGTTCTGGTAATTGAGTTACATATTCCTTACCAAAGAAATAAGATTAATATTGCTTTATAAACAAAAAGTAAATTATGTGTTAAAAATCTTAATTTATTATTTGAATATATGTATTGCTTCGCAACCAAATATGCTAGCAAACCAAATTAATAAATATAAGGTAAGGTTCTTCTATTATAAAAAAAAATTAAAAAAAAAAAATAAATAAAGGAATTCGTAAATAGCAAAAAAAAAAAGATTCTCACCTTCCCTTGCTTAGGCAAGCTAAGGCAGGAGAGGTGTTGGAACAAATAAAAAAAAGGTGTCTTATAGTTAAGAAAAACAATATAATTATTATTATAAAATATAACTATGAAATCTAATTACATAATAGAAAATATAATAAATTTATTATTTAATTTAGCAGATGTTTTAAGTATAATATTACCTGTTTTATTAAGTATTGCTTTTATGACTATTATAGAAAGGAAGCAATTAGCAGCACACCAAAGAAGAGTTGGACCAAATACAGTAGGGTATTATGGTATATTACAACCTTTTGCTGATGCTTTAAAATTAATTTTAAAAGAAACAATTGTACCCTCTCAATCTAATAAAATAGTTTTTTATTTAGCACCTGTAAGTACATTAGTATTTAGTTTATTAGGTTGGGCTGTAATACCTTTTGGACAAGGAATAGTTTTATCTGATTTAAGTTTAGGAATATTATATACTTTAGCTTTATCTTCTTTAGGTGTATATGGTGTTTTATTAGCAGGTTGGTCAGCGAATTCTAAATATGCATTTTTAGGATCTTTAAGATCAACAGCAGCGATGATATCTTATGAATTGATATTAAGTTCTGCCATATTAATAATAATATTATTAACTGGTACATTAAATTATACTACTATTATTGAAATTCAACAATCTGTGTGGTTTATTATTCCATTATTTCCTGTTTTTATTTTTTATTTTATTTCAATTTTAGCTGAAACTTCTAGAACACCTTTTGATTTACAAGAGGCTAATTACTAAAAAAGATTTGGTCTCTAAAAATTTCACTATATGCTGGAAACTCCTAAAGCTTAATCTACTTTAAAATAAATAAAATTATAATGATTTAAGATATTACAATGGACAATCAGCAGGAAACCAAAGATTATATATTTAAATAATTGAGTAGGATCCTCAGAGACTACACGTGAAGAATTAGCTGAAGGCTAATTAAGAAATAGTCCATCTTTAGTTGAAAGACTAAAGGTTAAATGAAAACAATTATATTTTTATTATTTATTTCTATTTTATTATATTTTATATTTTTGGAAAAAGATATACAAATTGAAAATTTTTGTTTATTATCAGGTATTTTACCTCTTAAAGTTTATAATAATTTATATAACCCTGATAAATTTAGAATAGAAATTAATAAAATAGGAGGAGTTTATGGATTAGTAAATATTTATAACCCTAATAAAATTAAACAGTACATTGGTTCAAGTAAAGATTTATATCAACGTCTAATGGATCATCTTAAAGGAAGAGATTCCAATATTAGATTGCAAAGAAATATCTCTAAATATGGAATAGATAATTTTCAATTTGTAATATATTATTGGGATTTAGATCCTTCTGTAATACTTACAGATATTGAAACAGAAGTTATAAAAAGTTTTTCTTTTGAAAGTCTTTATAATTTTAAAAAAGAAGCCAACTCTTCTTTAGGTTATAAGCATACTATGGTAGCAATTGAGAAGATGAAACTAAGATTTAAAAATAAATCTAACCATCCTATGTATGGAAAAAGCATACTGATTTTGCTTTAAATAAAATAAGTAAACCTGGTAATTTAAATCCTATATTTGGAAAAAAACATTCTATAGAATCTAAATTAAAAATGTCTTTAGCTAAGAGTAAAATTTCTTTAGGTCTATTTGATATTAATAATAATTTAATACAGATTTTTAATAATCAAGTAGAATTAGGTAAATTTCTTAATATTAGTAAAAATACTGTTGGAAGACATTTAAAATCAGGAAAAATATTATTAAATAAATATTTTATATATAAAATCAATGAATAATAAAAAAAATGTTTTTATTTTTATGGAATCTGAATTAGTAGCAGGTTTCTTTACAGAACATTCTTCTGTGCCTTTTGTTTTTTTCTTTTTAGGTGAATATTCTTCAATAGTATTATTTAGTAGTATAACTGCAATTCTATTTTTAGGTGGTTATAACATACCAGAAATTTTTATAAATGAAACGATTATTAATATACAAGCTATTATTTTAGGTATTAAAACTTGCATTTTTACTTTCTTTTTTGTTTGGTTTAGAGCAACATTACCTAGATTAAGATATGATCAATTGATTCAATTATGTTGGTTAAACTTACTACCTGTAGCAGTAGCTTTCATTATTCTAATACCAAGTATTTTAATAAGTTTTGATATTTCTCCTTATTAGTAATCTTTCCCTATTTTTCTTAATTTTTAAATTTAATATCTATTAATAAAAATTAAGAAATCTTAAATTAATTTCTCTTAATAATTTTTAATAGATTAGAAATTTGATGCTGCCATTCAAACTCACACCCCCTACCGTCGCACCCTTCCCTCTTTTTATCAACCTGCCTGCTTAAGGCAGGCAGGGGGAGGTAGCTAGGCAGGGAGGCTGCTAGTCTTTTTTTTTATTTAAAATAATAAAATTTTAGCCCCTCCCCCTGCAAAGCAGCTGCTTTGCAGATAAGGGGAAGAAATAATCAATTAATTAAATTAATATCAAACAATAGTCATTTAAAAAGAAAAAAAAAATTTATTTTAATTATTTTCATAATTACCTAATCAATTATTTATTAGATATTCAAAGCAATAAAAATATAAAAATTTTTTAGTTATTCTAAATTAATTATTCCTAATATAGCCTTAAATTATAATTTAAGGCTATCCGCATTGGTTTTAGCTTCTAAAGCTAGCTACACAAGGAAAATATTTCTCCCAGCCAAAGCTAAGGCAAACTACCTACCAAAAGAGAACCAAGCTTCTCCCTGCCTTTGGTAGGATGTCTAATTATTAGGCTTGCTGGGAGAAACACGAAAATAAAATTAAGAATAAAAAAATAAGGTATTATTATCTAGGATAAATTTATCTTTTTAAATAAAAAAAAAATAAAATATGGTAACAACAATTATAAATTTATTAACTTTTGGTATTTTATTTTCTAGTATTATTTCTATTACATCAAATAATCCAATAATTTCTATAATTTTTTTAATTACTGCTTTTGTTCTAGCTGCAGGTTATTTAATATTATTAGGAATTAATTTTATAGGGATCTCTTATATTGTAATATATGTTGGTGCTATAGCTGTTTTATTTTTATTCATTATATTAATGATAAACATAAAATTAACAGATATTTTAGATACTGGATATAATTTTACTAAAAATTTACCTTTAGGTCTAAATATTGCTTCTTTATTATTATTAATATTTTTTTCAGTAGCTACACAATTAAATTTCTACCCTTCCATTTTACCATCTTTAGAGTTAGATAATTACCTGCCCTCCCTTAAGGGAGGCAGTCCCTTTGTCTGCAAAGCAGGGGGAGAAATAACGCTTTTTAATTCATTATATAATGAAATATCAGATACTAAATTATTAGAGTTTACTCAAATCGAAGTATTAGGACATTATTTATACACTTATGCTTCTATATTTCTAATTATATTAAGTTTAATACTATTACTAGCTATGTTAGCTATTATAATTATATCTAAAAAAAATATAAAAAATATTTAAATATATATTTCATTTTATAACATCCCCCCCTTGGTTTAGAGAAAGACCGTCAGACCACCCTGCTTTTTGGCAGGTAGTTATTTGGACCTAGCTTCAAAGCTTCGCTTTGGAAGGGTTGCTTCCTGCCTGCCTAAAGCAGGCAGTCCCTTATCTGCAAAGCAGCTGCTTTGCAGGGGGAGGGAAAGGTGGGGAGTTAGGGAGGCAAGTCCTAGCTTCGCAAGGTTTAAAATATAAATCGTTAGAACAATAACCATTTTCTGGTTAATTAAATTTGTATTTTTTTTATTTTGCATAATAGAAAAATACAAACAAAGGTTTTTTAGTTTAATGGTAGAACAGTACTCTTTCTAAGTACAGGTATTAGTTCGATTCTAATAAAAATCATTTCTTACCTTGCTTTACTCCGTAAGGATCTTTGGTAATATAAATATAAGGATAGCAAAAATCTAAATCCTTCTTTGGTAGCTAGGGAGAAGCAACTGAGCCTAATGAAAAAGGATGACTGGTTATTAATTTATAACCTTAACTAATTTATATTAATATTATATAATTTTTAATAAATAAAATAAAATAAAATAAAATAAAATAAATAATTAATAAAAGAAGATACTAGCTTTGAAAGATTGTTTTCCCCCTCTGCTTTTGGATGCCTCCTTTAGTTTGGAAGCAAGGCAAGGGAGAAAATTTTTTTAAATTAAATATAAAATATAAATTATAAGGTTCGATCCCTTTTTTTTATTAGATTATATTACAAATAATAAAAAATAAAATTAGTAATATAAAAAAAAACCTCAAAGTCTAAATCTTATCACTACAATACCTTAATTAAAAGAATAAAAATTAAGGTAAATTTTTTCTCTGCTAAGAAAATAAAAAAAATTATAAATTAAATATTTATAATTAGTTTTTTATTAATAGATATAAATTAAGATTATAAAATATAAACTCAATTATAAAATGGCAAATTTTACTTCTATTTTTAATATTATTCTTAATGATGTAGCAGAACCTTGGCAATTAGGTTTCCAAGATAGTGCTGCACCTGGTTTTACAGGTTTAGTTACTTTACATAATACTATTGGATTTTATTTAATTGTAATAAGTATTTCTGTATTTTGGGTTCTATTTTCTTTAATTTATTATTATAGTTCAAACAAAAATCCAATAGCACATAAATATTTAACACATGGAACTGTATTAGAACTAGTATGGACTATAACACCAGCATTAATACTAATAGCTATTGCTTTTCCTTCATTTAGATTATTATATTTAATGGATAACCCTGGTCTATACCCTGATCTAGCTCTAACAGCCTTGGCTTCTATTCCTGTCAGTAAGATTGTAACTGGATCTACTGAAATAGTTCCATTCGGTGTAACAGGTGCAAGCAACAATATTAGACTCAATAAGCACTCACGAGATATCACAGAATTTAATTATGAGCTCCTATCACAACTAGTAGGCCATCTCTTAGGAGATGGTTCGATACATTATATGCGAACCTCTGTAACACCGTATTTTGTATTTACTCAAACAATAAAGCGATTTGAATATATCTGGCATGTATATCTGACTCTAAATCCCTACTGTTGTCGAGTACCTCTAATTAACCCTGGTAAACGAAAAGGGATTCCTCATCCTTTTCTCCAAATAATGACTCGAAGTTATCCTGCTCTTATTCCATTGCACGAATTGTTTTATCAAAAAAGTGTAAATGGTAGTAATTATATAAAGATTATTACTATAGATCTTCTACAACATCTCAATCCAATATCTCTAGCTTATTGAGCAATGGACGACGGATCTAGGACTCCTAGTGGGTTCTATTTTCATACAGAAGGTTTCACATTTAAAGAATGTAACCTATTGGTAGCCATGCTTCATTACCGTTTTAGACTGTTTAGTACAATCCAACAACATGCAGGAAAACCTATGATTAAGATTGCAGGTAAGTCTATGCCCTTATTTCGAATTATTGTTACACCGCATTTCCACCAATCAATGCTATATAAGCTAGATCCTAAATAGACAAAACTTCGTCCCCTTTAGCTGGAAGGCTAATTGAATAATTACGCTATATGCTGGAAACTCTTTATGCTTATAGGTACATATATTTCTAGATAATATATGTGAAAATCCTAGAGATATTTCTATAGATTAAACCTCTATAGGGTAATAGACAATCAGCAGGAAACCAAATTGTATATCCAATACAAGAGTAGGATCCTCAGAGACTACACGCGTAACATCCACCTAATCTCTCGTGTATAGCACGACCCCTGATAGGGATGATGATATAGTCCAACTCTTCTCTGTACTAAAAATATTGAGGAGTAAAGGAAGTAATTTCTCCAACTTTAACTATCAAAATAGTAGGTCACCAATGGTATTGGTCTTACGAGTATTCAGATTTTATTACAGATAGTGGAGAATCAATAGATTTTGATTCTTATATGATACCTGAATCTGATTTAGAATTAGGTCAATTTAGATTATTAGATGTTGACAATAAACTAATTATTCCTGTTGATTGCCACATAAGATTAATTGTTACAGGTGCTGATGTATTACATTCTTTTGCAGTTCCATCTTTAGGTTTAAAATTAGATGCTGTGCCGGGAAGGCTTAACCAAGTATCTTTTGTTGCTGAAAGATCGGGTACTTTTTATGGTCAATGCTCTGAAATTTGTGGAGTTTGGCATGGATTTATGCCTATAGTAGTAGAAGCTGTATCTTCTCCAGATTTCTTAGTATGGGTAGATTCTGCTTCTTCTTAATAATTATATTTAAAAAAAATCTGCCACTAGCGAAGCAACCCTGCCTGCTTTAGGCAGGCAGGTTATTTAGCTAGGGAGATGCTTTGTAGCTAGGGAGTTAGGCAGATAAAAATATATAATATTACTCTATTTTAAAAATAAAAAATTAAAATTTAACCCCCCTTCCGGCTACCTGCCTTCTTTAGGCAGCAGTCCCTTATCTGCAAAGCAGGGGGGTCCCCCTGCTTTGCAGATAGGGGGAGGAAGACAACTTCACAAATATTTCTCTGCTAAAGCAGCTCCTACCTTTTAATTAGTAAATCTACCAACAATTTTAAGGATGAAGGTTGAATCCAAAAAAAATATAAAATATTGCTTCGCTCCCCTCCCCCTACCTTAAGGTAGGGACTAATTTCTTGTTTCCAAAGGCAAGGGGAGCGAAGCAACCCTCTCAACACATATCATGCGGGTCATATGGGTAGCTTCGCAACTAGGTAAATGAGGTAAAATATAAATTGCTGCAGCTTCTTAAGCAAATTTAATATAAAAAAAAAAAATAACAATAAAAAGGAGGTTAGCTGAGTGGTTTAGCAGTAATTTTACACATTACAGACAGAGTTTCGATTACTCTATTTCCTACTTTTTTAATAAAATTGCTGCTCCTTTATCTGTCCAAAATGGGAAGTGGTGCTAGTAAAATATAAGTATAAAAATTTAAATTTAAATCTATATATCATAATTAAATATATTCAATTCTTCTTCTGTTTTAAAATAGATGTTTTCTAATTAAATTCATAATATTTATCTTTTCCTATATTAAATTTAAATTTAAAAAGCAGTCCTAGCTTCGCTTGGAGAAGCACACTTTTGTTCTATGCTAAACATGGCATTTAATAGGATATTGGTACCTAGCTTTGACCCTAAGGGTGTGGGGTTGTTTACTTTTAATTAAAAATTAGAAAAGCTCAAGAGTTTAGAATAAAAAAAATCAGTTTAGCTTAAAAAATGTTAATTTTATTGTTATTAATTCCTTTATTAGGTTCTTTAATAATTTTTCCTATATCAAATACGCTAGAAAATAAAAATCAAATGAAAAAAATAGCGTTAACGATTTCTTTAATAAATTTTTTTATTTCTTTATTTTTATGGTACGAATTCGATTCTAGTAGTGCTACTCAATTTCAATTTGTATCTGAATTTAACCAACTAAGCTTTTGCCATTTAAATTTTGGAGTTGATGGTATATCTTTATATTTTGTTTTATTAACAACATTTGTTACTCCAATAGCTTTATTATCTAATTATACAAATATTACTAAAAATTTAAAATTATTTTTAATCTCATTTTTAGTATTAGAAACATTACAAATTTGTGCTTTTGTATCTTTAGATTTATTATTATTTTATATCTTTTTTGAAAGTGTTTTACCAATATTATTTATTGTTATTGTAATATTTGGACATGGTAAAGATAGATTTAGATCTGCTTTTTTATTTTTTTTATACACTTTAGCAGGGAGTTTACCAATGTTATTAAGCATTTTAGTTATTTATAGTTATATTGGAAATACTGATTTCCAACTAATATCTTTATATGAAATTAGCTTAGATAGTCAAAAATTATTATGGTTAGGTTTTTTTGTTGCTTTTGCTGTAAAAACTCCTTTATATCCTTTCATTATTTGGTTACCTAAAGCTCATAGTGATTCACCTTTAGCGGGATCTATTTTATTAGCAGCAACTATTTTAAAATTAGCTACTTATGGTGCTTTGTGTCTTGGGATGTCACAAATATGTGCCTATAAACTATCAAATTCCGGGGACACCCTAAAGCTTATGATACCAAACTACTATTGAAAAATAGTAAGTGGATGAACTAATCACTCATGTATGGTAAGAAATCATAAGATGAATGAAAATGAAATGGGCTATCGCGGATCTAAGTCAAAATGTAATTTTAACAATAAATCAATCCAAAATAAAAATTACAATTTTGTAAAAGAGCAACGAGTAGACGGTAGTTGTTTCATTAATAATACAAAATTAATGAAATTAAGGTATACTCTAATGGGTTTCGAAAGAAATTATCAAACCAAAATCCCTTCTAAACAATTTGTTATACAGACAAAAAATTTTAGTACTAATTCACTAAAATTTTGTCAAAACTTAGTTCAAATTTATACTCCATCTATTAATTCTGTTTTAAAGAATGATGTTAACAATAATAAATTAAATCCTTGGTTTGTTACAGGATTCACAGATGCTGAAGGTTGTTTTGGTCTTTATATTTATAAAAATGCTAATTATAAAACTGGTTGGTTTATTAGTTTAGTTTTTCAAATATCTTTACATGAAAAAGATAAAATTATATTAGAACAAATTCAAAATTATTTCGGTGTCGGAGGATTAACTAGTCACGGTTCAACATCTTTAAAATATTCAGTAAGATCACATAAAGATCTGCAAATAATAATAGACCATTTTGATAAGTTTCCATTAATAACTAATAAATTAAATGATTACAAATTATTTAAGCTTGCTTATATTCTTTTTTTAAAAAAAGAGCAATTAACTTTAGAGGGTATTAAAAAATTAGTTTCAATTAAGAGTTCAATGAATTTAGGATTATCTCCTGAATTAAAAACTATTTTTTCTAATATAGAACCTGAAAAAAAAGAGAATATTTCTAACTATAAAATACCAGATCCTAATTGAGTGGCAGGTTTTTCTTCGGGAGAGGCTTGTTTTATAGTTGATATTATTAAAAGCAAAAGTAATAAAATCGGATACTCAGTAAATTTAAGAGTTATGATTAGTCAACATGCTAGAGACGAATTTTTATTGTGTAGTTTAATTAATTATTTTAATTGCGGTAAACTTTATAAAAATAATAATTGTTTTAATTTAACAATTAGAAAATTTGCAGACATTGACACTAAAATAATCCCATTCTTTTTTAAATTTCCCATTCTAGGAAACAAATTTTTAGATTTTCAGGATTTTTGTAAAGTGGGTAAATTAGTTAAAGAAAAGAAACATCTTCAAATAAATGGAATAAAAAAAATAAGTTTAATAAAAAGTGAGATGAATACAAAAAGAGTATAACAATTTGCAAGATAAATTTGGTTGCCTTGTATTTAAGAGTTTTAATTAATTTATTACCTGATGCTACTAATTTTTTTAGTCCTTTAGTTCAAACTTTTGCTATTATTTCTTTAATTTATGCTAGTTTCTCTACTATTATCCAACAAGATACTAAAAGATTAATAGCTTATAGTAGTGTGGCACATATGGCAGTCGTCGTTTTAGGATTGTTTTCTAATAATTTAGTTGGTATAGAAGGAGCTATTTTATTAGCGATTGCTCATGGATTTGTTAGTCCAGCTCTATTTATTTGTGTTGGAGGTATTATTTATGATAGAACAGGTACTAGAATTATTAATTATATTAGAGGTTTAGTTATATATATGCCTGTTTTTACTATTCTTTTCTTTATTTTTACTTTAGCTAATACAGGTATTCCTTTAACCCTTAATTTCTTAGGTGAACAATTATCTTTAATAGGTATTTGGCAAATTAACCCTATTATAGCAGCTCTGGGAGCTACAGGTATTGTATTATCTGCTTGTTATTCTATTTTTTTATTTAATAGAGTTTCTTTTGGTAACTACTCACCTTATTTACCTCCTTTATTAGATATTAATAGAAGAGAATTTTATTTATTAATAAGCTTACTTATACCTACTGTAATTTTTGGTATTTTCCCTAATATTATATTAGAATCTTTACACACTTCTGTTTCTGCCTTATTATTTCAATTACCTAATTAATTATATTTTTATTTTAAATAAAAAAAAGCTAATTTATTACCCCCCTTCTTGCTTCCAAACACTACCTAAGCTTCCTCTCCTTTCCCCTCTCTTTGTCCCCTTATCTGCAAAGCATCTGCAAAGCATCTGCAAAGCATCTGCAAAGCATCTGCAAAGCAGGGGGAGGGGACAAAGATTGGGAGTGGTTGCTTTTCAGGGTTAAGTTTACAGGTGGTTCTGTAGTAGACCTGCAAAGTCTAAAAATTTAGGTTCAATTCCTACTTAACTCTAATTTATTAAATATAAATTTTAAATTATCTTTTTTTTTTTATCTATTTTAAGTTAATATAAAATATTCTACGCTGGCAAATTTTAGTAGATATTGAG
>Ga0193724_1000282_pt1 | contig 12390 bp, 10 predicted proteins | sample H2a1metaG_FD_146005 | JGI IMG/M metagenome (GOLD analysis project Ga0193724, IMG submission 146005) | Soil microbial communities from a riparian zone of the East river system, Colorado, United States - H2a1 | ecosystem: Environmental > Terrestrial > Soil > Riparian zone | place: USA: East River... | reverse complement strand
ATGGTGAAATCCCCTGCTCGTATTCGTCGATGAGAAGAGGTTACTGGATTAGAGCCGTCATTGCGAGGAGCGTAGCGACGAAGCAATCCATTCTTGCTTTGACGCTCTATGGATTGCTTCGCTTCGCTCGCAATGACGAAAGATGGGTCGAAAATTTAACAACCGTCATGCCCCGCGCAGGCGGGGCATCCAGTACGCCGGGAAGTTCATGTGATCCACGAACGCCTGCGTTTACTGGATCATCCGCCTTCGCGGATGATGACAGCAGAGAATTACTTCACCACCGCCGCGGTCTGCCCGAACAACAGCTTGCGCTCTTCCTCGGTACGGATCGCCGGCTGGCCGAAATTCGGATTGACCTCTTTGGCCATCGCGTAGGCGCGCAACGTGGCCGGCCGCTCGCGGATGGTCTCGAGCCAGCGCTTGAGATGCGGAAAGTCGTCGATGTTCTGGCTCTGGTTCTTGTACCCCACCACCCAGGGATAGCTCGCCATATCCGCGATCGAATAATCGCCGGCGATGAACTCGCGATCCTTGAGACGCTTGTTGAGCACGCCGTAGAGCCGGTTGGTCTCGTTCACATAACGGTCGATGGCGTATTTGATTTTTTCCTGGGCGTAATTGCTGAAGTGATGGTTCTGCCCCGCCATCGGACCGAGCCCGCCCATCTGCCAGAACGTCCATTGAATCGCGTCGTAACGGCCGTAGATGTCGGAGGGAAGGAATTTTCCGGTCTTCTCCGCCAGATACAGCAGCATCGCGCCGGATTCGAAGATCGAAATCGGCTTGCCGCCGCCCTTCGGCTCATGATCGAGCATTGCGGGAATGCGGTTGTTGGGCGCGATCGCCAGAAACTCCGGCTTGAACTGGTCGCCCTTGCCAATGTTGACCGGGAAAATCTTGTATTTCAGCCCGGTCTCTTCCAGAAACATCGTGATCTTGTGGCCGTTCGGCGTGGTCCAGTAATGGAGGTCGATCATGGGGCGTCCCGTCCTGCTGCGGATTCATGCCTGGCATGCAACTTGGCATCCAAACTGGATGCGACTGCATGAACTTCACCGCATCAGGAACGCGAAGTCAATGGCGGGCGTTTCGCATCCCGGCGAATTGATCTGCAGGATATGACGAAAGCACGTTGGAATGTTCCCATGGTGGGGGCTACCGCGCGGCGCAAGTCCGCGCTGCCATGCGATCAGCCAATGCGGCCGTTGTTGTGCAGCAGCTTTTCGCCGTCTTCCGTAACCGTAATGATCACCCCGAATCCCGCGACGGACTCGCGCGCGACGTAGCCGCCATCGACCGCATCCTCCCAGATCGTCAGCCGCGGGCATGACGTCCGCCAGGTCGCAATCACCTCGGAATAAAGCCGGGGCTCCCTCGCGATCCATTCGACAAAATCAAGCACCAGTGGATCCGCCGCGTCGGCCATCGGGTTCCTCCTGTCAAAACAAGGAAACAGCCCAGCTGCTGCGCCCCAGCAGCAGCCAGCTTCCGTAAATGATGTAATAGCTGGCAACCGTAGTGATCAGCCGCCGCGCCCAGGTGCGAAATTGCAGCTCGGTCATGGCTTCGAGGATGCGCCGCGCCAGCGTGGTGCCGATCATCGACGCGGCGACAGCGACGCCGGCGAGAACCGGATCGAGCGTGGCGGCCTGATCGATGATGCCGCCGAAATAGATCAGCTTCACGAAATGACTGGCCACCTGACAGGTGGCCTTGGTCGCCACGATGCCGCGGCGATCGAATTTTCCGCCCAGAAAGAACGTATCCATCAAGGGCCCGGAGACGCCGGTCATCAGCATCAGCCCCATGCAGATCGAGCCGTAGAAAGTGCCCTGCCAGATGCTTTCGGGGTCAGGCTTCAGGCCCGGCGGCGTCAGCCGCGCCATGAACGGCGTCACCCCCAGCAGCAGCAGCGCGACCGGCTTGTCCGGCACATAGCGGGTGATCGACCACGCCGCCAGCGCGACCGCGCATCCGATCAGGTAGATCGCGACCGGCCGCCACCTGATGTGGCTGCGCCACAAGAAAGCGCGCCAGCCGTTGGAAGCCATCTGCGTGATCGCATGCAACACCATCGCGGAGGGAAGCGGCAGGATGGTCAGCAGCACGCCGATCAGGATCAGTCCACCCGCCATGCCGAACAAGCCGGACAGGAATGCGGTCGCGACCATCAACAGTCCAAGTGCCGTAATCAGCAGCGGCGTCATCTCGAATCTCCGCTGACATTTCTGCCTCGCTTGTATCGCCAGAGCAAACTGAGTTATCTTGGCCTGGCATCAGTTTTCCTGAGGGTGGCAAGTTTTTGGGGTGCAATGCGGCGGCTGCTGTTTCTCAACGGCATCAAGGCGTTCGAGGCCGCGGCGCGAAGCGGAAGCTTCGCCGGCGCGGGAGCGGAGCTCAACGTATCAGCGGCGGCGGTCAGCCGGATGGTGCATCTTTTGGAGCAGCGGCTCGGCGTCGCCCTGTTCGAGCGCAAGGCAAACAAGCTGGCGATGACATCCGCCGGCCGCGCCTACCAGAGCGGGCTGACGCCGATCTTCGATGCACTGGCAAGCCTGACCGCGCAGGTGACCGCGCCATCCAGCGTCCGGGTGCTGACCATCGGCGTCGGCCCGACCTTTGCCATGAAATGGCTGATCCCGCGGCTGGCGGACTTTCGTCAGCACGAACCCGACATCGACGTGCGGATTACCACCGGCGGCGCGGCGGCCCCGTTCGGCGACGACTGGAGCTGCGGCATCAAGCTCGGCGACGGCGAATGGCCGGGTCTGGTGGCTGAACCATTAGTCGCGGCCGATCTCTTGCCGGTGTGCGCGCCACGACTGGCAGCGCGACTGAAACGCCCCGGCGACCTGAAAGGGCCGAGCCTGCTCCGCGTCGCTCACTCGCCCGGTGACTGGCCGTTGTGGCTCAAGACCGCCGCCGTTGCGCGCGTGACGGCACGCGGGCCGGAGTTTCAATTCTACGGCCAGGCGCTGCAGGCCGCCATCGACGGGTTGGGTATTGCGATGGGTATTCGGCCCTATATCGACGACGATCTTGCCGCCGGACGGCTGGTCGCGCCATTTGCGCTGAGTGTGCCGAAAGGCATGCGCTGGTATCTGGTCTATCGCAATTTCCAAACCGAGCAGCGTGATTTCGCCGCGTTCCGGCGTTGGATCATGCGCGCTGCGGCAGGACCTGCCGGGCACGGCAGACCCGCTGACAAACTCACAGGCAAGGTTCATCGCAATGCCGATTGAACAAATAAAAACGCTGATCATCGGAGGTGGCCAGGCCGGGCTGACGATGAGCCACAGGCTGAAGCAGCGCGGCCTCGCGCATCTCGTGCTCGAGCGGCACCGGATCGCCGAACGCTGGCGCAGCGAACGCTGGGATGGCCTGCGGTTTCAATTTCCCAACTGGTCGGTGCGGCTGCCGGATTTCCTGTTTCCGCACACCGACCCTGACGGCTTCGCGACATCAGGCGAGATTGTGGATTTCATCACCGCCTATGCCGGCTTCGTCGCAGCACCGATTCGCTGCGGCGTCGCGGTGACGTCGCTGCGGCGCCGCGATGGCGTATCCGGCTTTGTCGCCGAAACGTCCGACGGCCCGATCGTCGCTGACAATGTCGTCGTCGCCACCGGTCCCTACCAGTGCCCGGTCGTTCCGGCCACATTGCGCGATGACATCGATGTCTTTCAGGTGCACGCCAGCCGATACTTGAATCCTGACCAGCTGCCATCGGGCGCGGTGCTGGTGATCGGGTCCGGCGCCTCCGGTTCGCAAATTGCGGAGGAACTGTTGCGTGCGGGCCGCCGCATCTATCTTTCGGTCGGCCGGCACTCCCGCCTGCCGCGCCGATACCGCGGACGCGATCTGATCTGGTGGCTCAGCGCCATGGGCATCGATCAGACGCCGGCGGAGCAGCGCGACCCCTCGCGATTGCTGCCGGTGATAACAGGCGCCTATGGCGGCCACACCATCGACTTTCGCCGCTTCGCCGCTGATGGCGTAACGCTGCTGGGGCGTGTGAAGGCGGTACGTGGAGGCATCATGGAGATCGCGCCTGATCTCGCCGACAGCCTGGCGACCGGAGACGGGATCCATGCCACCTTCCTCGACATGGCGGATGCGCATGTCGAACGCCACGGCCTGAACATGCCGCAAGATCCCGCCGCCCGCGCGGTGTTATCGGATCCGCTCTGCCTCACCGAACCACTCCGGCGCCTTGATATCGGCGCCGCCGGCATCGGCGCGGTGATCTGGGCCACGGGCTATGGCGTTGATTTCGGCTGGATTGACGTTCCGGTGCTGGATGGGCATGGAAAGCCTGTTCACCGCCGTGGCATCACCGACGTACCGGGATTGTATTTTCTCGGCCTGCAATGGTTGTCCAGGTTGAACTCGTCATTCCTGTCCGGAGTGGGCGACGACGCCGCTGCGCTCGCCGACCACATTGCGCGGGCTTGAATTCGGGTTGGAACATTGCGGTCGTAGCTGTCGCGGCAGGCCCACTCGCAGGTAAAAATAACACCAGGATGTGAATGGGTTCACATTCGTTTTTGTCGACTCATGTTTCCGTCGGCTTCGGAAAATGCCCGGAGTCACGAAGATGAACTATGACGGCTTTCAGATCGAATCCTTCGAGGCCGGAAAAGGTTTGTGGCACGCCAGGATCCGGCGGGCGGATCTGGAGCCTGTCATTATCGATGGCGTGCTGTTTTCCGCGCTTGAGGTCGGCTTCGCCTGGTCCGGTCCCGATGCCGCGGTAGCCGATGCGAAGACTCACATCGACCACCTCAACCGACGCGGCGCGGGCATTGGGCAGATGCCGTCGGCGGAACGGCCGGCTGCTTCCTAGCCCGATCTGAGAGCAGCCCGTATCCGATGTGCGAATCTGAAGCCGAGCCGATCCCGTTGCCGTCAGCGACGGTGCGATCCAACTGCCCGCACTGCGACACGCGCCTGGTGGTGCAGCGTATCGTTCCCGGACGATCGGGGCTCGAATACTGGACCTTGAGATGCACAAAGTGCGGCCATATCCATCAGGATGCGGTCCACTCGGGTCTTCGAGACTCAAGCTCCTGAACAGCAGCCAGCCTGCGATGTCATCGGCAAGGGCTGATTCGCGGCGGGCTTTTGCTCTTTTATGTGGGCCGGACTCATCCCATATTCGCCCCATGGCGAAGAACCCAGACCATCCGAAAAAGCCCGGCAAAACCCCGAAATCGAAGGCGCCAAATTCCAAGGCGTCGAGACCTGACGTGCAGCCGATCGGGCCGGCGCTGGCGGAACTGCTCAATCCCGCGATCAATCGTGGGGATGCCGGTCTCGGCTCCGGAACCGGGTTGCAGCCGCCGCCGGATAATTCATGGGATCGCCGCTCCGGCGGTGAGGCCGCCGCGCATCGGGCACGGGCCTCGACGCGCGGGACCAGCGAAGATGTGGCGAAACGGGATGCGTCGCTCACGAGCTCCACCTCCCGTGGCTCACCCCCACCCAACCCTCCCCCGCAGGCGGGAGAGGGCTCCAGACGGCTGGCCCCACACGCTGACGGAAAAGATTTTCCCGCGGAGTCGCAACCTGCGTCCCCTCTCCCGCTTGCGGGGGAGGGCCAGGGTGGGGGTGCTTCTACCAGGCAAGGCTTCGACGAAGCCCCGCAGGCCAATTACGGCACCGCGGCCACGATTCCGGCGCTCGATCCGGAGCTTGCAAAGCAACTCGGCTTCACCACCGAGGAGGAAGACGCCGCCGCGCTGGCACGGCCGCCACGCAACAAGATGGAGGCGCTGGGCGTCGCCGCCACCGCGGACGCGCTGGAAAGCCTGATCCGCGAAGGCCGTCCGGAATTCAAGGGCGAGGACGGCCAGGTGAAAATCTGGACGCCGCATCGTCCGCCGCGTCCGGAGAAATCCGAAGGCGGCGTGCGCTTCGTCATCAAGTCCGAATACGAGCCGAAGGGCGACCAGCCCACCGCGATCAAGGAATTGGTCGAAGGCATTTCGCGTCAGGACCGAATGCAGGTTTTGCTCGGCGTCACCGGCTCCGGCAAGACCTACACCATGGCCAAGGTGATCGAGGCCACGCAGCGCCCCGCCATTATTCTGGCGCCGAACAAGACGCTGGCGGCGCAGCTCTATGGCGAGTTCAAGAGCTTCTTCCCCGATAACGCCGTGGAATATTTCGTCTCTTATTACGACTACTACCAGCCCGAGGCCTATGTGCCGCGGACCGACACCTATATCGAGAAGGACTCCTCCATCAACGAGCAGATCGACCGCATGCGCCACTCGGCGACGCGGGCGCTGTTGGAACGCGACGACGTCATCATCGTGGCTTCGGTGTCGTGCATCTACGGTATCGGCTCGGTGGAAACCTATACCGCGATGACCTTCGCGCTGAAGAAGGGCGAGCGCATCGACCAGCGGCAATTGATCGCCGATCTGGTGGCGCTGCAATACAAGCGCACCCAGGCCGACTTCACCCGCGGCACCTTTCGCGTCCGCGGCGACGTCATCGATATCTTTCCGGCGCACTATGAAGACCGCGCCTGGCGCGTCAATCTGTTCGGCGATGTCGTGGAAAATATCGAGGAGTTCGATCCGCTCACCGGCCACAAGCAGGACGAGCTGGAATTCATCAAGATCTACGCCAACTCGCACTATGTGACGCCGCGGCCGACGCTGGTGCAGGCGATCAAGTCGATCAAGAGCGAACTGAAATGGCGGCTCGATCAGCTCAACAATCAGGGCCGTCTCCTGGAAGCGCAGCGGCTGGAGCAGCGCACCACCTTCGATCTGGAAATGATGGAAGCCACCGGCTCCTGCGCCGGCATCGAAAACTATTCGCGCTATCTCACCGGGCGGCGCCCCGGCGAGCCGCCGCCGACGCTGTTCGAATATGTCCCCGACAACGCGCTGGTTTTCGCCGACGAAAGTCACGTCACGGTGCCGCAGATCGGCGGCATGTTCAAAGGCGACTTCCGCCGCAAGGCGACGCTGGCCGAATACGGCTTCCGGCTGCCCTCCTGCATGGACAACCGTCCGCTGCGGTTCGAGGAATGGGACATGATGCGCCCGCAATCGGTCGCGGTATCGGCGACGCCGTCGGCGTGGGAATTGAACGAGTCCGGCGGCGTGTTCGTCGAGCAGGTGATCCGACCGACAGGCCTGATCGATCCGCCGGTGAATATCCGCCCGGCCCGCACCCAAGTGGACGATCTCGTCGGCGAGGTTCGCGCCACCGCGCAGGCCGGCTATCGCTCGCTCGTCACCGTCTTGACAAAGCGGATGGCGGAAGACCTCACCGAATATCTGCACGAGCAGGGCATTCGCGTGCGTTACATGCACTCAGACATCGACACCATCGAGCGCATCGAGATCATCCGCGATCTGCGCCTCGGCGCGTTCGACGCGCTGGTCGGCATCAATCTCTTGCGCGAAGGCCTCGACATTCCCGAATGCGCGCTGGTCGCGATTCTCGACGCCGACAAGGAAGGTTTTTTGCGCAGTGAAACCTCGCTGATCCAGACCATCGGCCGCGCCGCGCGCAACGTCGACGGCAAGGTGATCCTCTATGCCGACCAGATCACCGGCTCGATGGAGCGCGCCATCGCCGAGACCGACCGCCGCCGCGAGAAGCAGGTCGAGTACAACACCGCCAACGGCATCACACCCGAAAGCATCAAGAAATCCATCGGCGACATCATGAACAGCGTCTACGAGCGCGACCATGTGCTGGTGGAAATCGGCGACGGCGGCAAAGGAAACTCGTGGTCCGACGACGTCATCAGCATCGGCCATAATTTCGAGGCGGTGCTCGGCGATCTCGAAACCCGGATGCGGGAAGCCGCCGCCGATCTGAATTTCGAAGAGGCCGCACGCCTGCGCGACGAGGTCAAGCGCCTGCGCGCCACTGAGCTCGCCGTGGTCGACGATCCCACCGCAAAACAGCGCACGGTGCAGGGCAAGGCCGGCGCCTATGCCGGGATGAAGAAATACGGCGAGTCGGCGAATTTGCCGCGCGGATCATCGAAGCGCGGCGGCAACAACACGCCGCGCGCCGCGTCCTCTTCACCCTCCCCTCGCGGCGGCGCCCCTTCTCCCTCCCCCCTTGCGGGGTCCGAGGCGAGCGAAGCTCGCTCTCGAGGTCGGGGTGGGGGGTCCACGAGTCGTGGCGCCTCAAAAGTCCACAAACCCCATCTCGACGAAATGCACGGCCCGGAATCCCTGCCCTATCGTCCCGGCCGCGCGGCGCCGCGCAAGCCCTCGCCCGACGACATCGGTGCGGGCAGCGGAAGCAAAATCTTCCAGCCCACCGACTCGCGCCAATCCGGCCCCGAATTCGGCCCCACCCCGCGCTCCACCGGCGGCGCACCGGGACACAGAGGTGGATGGAAGAAGCGGTAAGGTTGCGCATTCCCCATGGTAGAGGACGGGAACACAGTCCGATTAGCCAGTGAAACTAGCATCTTCATTCACACGAACGAGCGCTGAAAACTCCTGGAAAGAATTCATTGAGTGGATCGGCTTTTCCACATTTCTGGAAGCACTTGAGCGAAAGCACAAGTCTTTGGACGACTGGGCTACCTTCAAGGAAATTGCTCCGCGACTCTTTTCCATCGAATACGGACTAAACTCGGCTTTACGAAGATGGAGGTCTACCCGGAAGCTTTGGTATCCCAAGGATAAATCCATTTACGACGCCTACTCGTTCGTCGGCGCTTGCGTTCAAATAAAGAGACAGCTTTCTCAGGACCAAGCTCGAATGTTCCGACGCAGGGTGATCTCAGAGATTCTTCCAAATGGCCGTTTATGCAATCTCGATCACGAGTTCAGAACTGCTCAGAGCTTGGTTGGGTTTGGGTGGAATATTACGCATTTCGGCTTTTGCGGTGAGCCTGGCCCCGACTTTATTGCGGAGCGCGGAGCTATTGAAGTTGAGGTGGAAAGCAAATGTCTATCGCCTGAGATCGGGCTCGGCGTTTCATACGAATTTGCAGCTCGCTTAATGGCTCGCTTGAGCCGCGAGCTGAAATCTCAACATCCGTTTTGTTTAACAACGATACGGATAGAGCTTCCGGGACAAGTCCAACCAGCCGGGGGCGTTGACGTTATCAAACGTCAGGTATTGGAAAGCTATAGCAAAATCGAAGACTTTGACTCGGAAGCGCTACGAGTTAGGGTCGAAACGAGCTCGCTGCATGAGTTCTTTGCCCGCTTTCCAAATGCTCAAAGTGATGAATGGTTGCATACGACCTTTAACGCAATCCGCACTCGCGAAGGTGATTATGGATATTTCATACGCCGAAGCGAAGAGTTAATATTTTGCAATTTGGTGCCGATGAGACCAAATCAGCAGGCCAAAAAAATTATGAAGCTTGTCAGCACCACGTGCGAACGACAATTTAGTAAGAGACGGCCAGCTCTGCTTTGGCTTCATTTGCAAGGGTTGGAACCGGGTCAAATTGACGACGATCCGGATTGGGCAACCCACTTTTTTAAGATGCTCGCTCGGCACGCATTCACGAGTGAGCGCCGCAACCATGTTTCATCGCTGGTTTTCACAAGCGACACAGAACTGGATCACCAGCATGTTAGCCATCGAGAAAAGGATCGACGGTATGTAAACGCGGCCGGCCACCTAAAAGGATACGACAACCAACGCTGCCGTTTCGGGCCGGTCCATATTCTATCTCCATCGTTTTCTTTAAATGCCACTTAGCTCCCTGGGAACATGAAACTCGGCTTCGAAGAATCCCAATCACGTTACTCCAGCGGTTCGCAGAGCGCCCGCGCGTGGACGGAAGCTTGGGTGAGCGCTTGGGCGTATTGCCCGCACTGCGGCAACGCGAAAATTTCATCCTTCCCCAACAATAGCCCGCTTGCAGACTTCTTTTGCACCTCCTGTAGCGAGGAGTTCGAACTCAAGAGTCAGAAGGGCAAATTCGGCACGAGGGTTGTCGATGGCGCCTTCAAGACGAAATGCGAGCGGCTCGCTGCAAGCAACAATCCGAACTTGTTCCTCATGAAATACGATCTCAAGTCGCTTGCGGTCGTCAATCTGTTCATCGTCCCAAAGCACTTTTTCGTTCGCGAGATCATCGAGGAACGAAAGCCACTGGCTGCCACCGCGCGGCGCGCGGGCTGGATCGGGTCCAATATCCTGCTCAGCCGCATCCCGGAGTCCGGCAAGATTCATATCGTTCAAGCCGGCGTCGTTCGCGCAAAGGACTTGGTGCTCGCGGAATGGCAAAAGACGCTTTTCCTCAGAGACGAATCGCCGGAGACGCGCGGCTGGTTGCTCGACGTCATGAAATGCGTCGAGTCGCTCGGCAAGCGGGACTTCACGCTTGACGAGGTCTACGCTTTCGAGCGACATCTCGGCGACCTCTACCCCGGCAACCAGAACGTCAAACCCAAGATTCGTCAGCAGCTTCAGTATTTACGTGATCGCGGATTTATTGATTTCATCTCGCGCGGCAATTACCGTCTGCGGTCTTAGGACGGTTCGCATGGCCTGGTTTCTGAATTTCTATGAATGCGCCCGCTGCAAGCGGAGATGGACCGATCAATGGTCGTCCATGTGCGACGACGATTGTCCGCATTGCGGCGCGAGGCATATGTCGCCCTATGATAGCGAAGAGCTCACCACGCTGATTGAAGAGGCCGGCAAGGAATTCGTGGTGTTCTGGTCGCCCGAGACGGCCGAGCATGATCCCGACTATCGCGAGCTTGGCCGTTTCCCGTCGCGCGAGAAGGCGTTGGAGTTTTTGTCGGCGGACGGGTGACTCAACTTTGTCATTCCGGAAGCCGCCAACAGGTCCGCGCAAGGCGCGGCCCGTTGGCGCGCCCCGGAATGACGGGTTGGGGCCGATCACGAGCGCCGCAGCACAAACGGCGCGGTGGTTTACCCCGGCGGGCTCGATCCGGCGCATCCATCGGCGTCAGGCGCAAGAAATTTTCGCCGAACAAGCCTGCGCGAAAGACGAAATTGTTGAGCCGATTCAACAAATCAACCCGACGGGCAAATCACCCCAAAACCCTGTCCAGCCCTTCGCGCAAAAATATTCCGCTTTCGCCGTCGGGCAAATCACTGATTTAACTTCGCCTGTCTCACCCGATGAGAGGGGCGGCTCGCGATCGTCACGAACGCGCGGTGGGATGCGGTGGACGCGAAAGTTGCGACTGACGAGCGTGACTCGAGCGGACGGCGAAGTCGTGTGGTCCTGACGCCGCGGTGCTGGCGTCAAGTTCGTGAGAAGCAAAGCTTCTCAGGGGCGACGGTGGCAAGAAAGCCGTTCACCGGGGAGAGCTCGAAGTAAGCCGTAAACCATCGCGCAGGGAAAGCCGGGATGCCTCCGCTGAACCTGTATGCTCGTGTGCGTTTTTTTGTGCATGTTTGCACACGAGACCGCGGGTGCAGCGCGCACCCGGCTTTCCCTGCGCCCTCTTGTTCTTATCGAGGGTGGCAATCGACGCAAAGCTCGGGCGCATCGCGCCGCGAGATCGCGAGGCTGTGTCTGCAGACACGCGCTGTTTGAAAATTGAATCAGCAGATATTTATCGCGCACGCATGCGCCACATCCCCCACGCGGTCATCGCCCGGCTTGACCGGGCGCCCAGTATTCCAGAGCACGAAAGATAAAGCGCAACGCCGCTGCGTACTGGGTACCCCGCTGGAGCCTGTCATCGGGCTCGCCGAAGGCGAGACCCGGTGGCGGAGTATGACGGCCTACGATGGCGCAGCGCAGTGCGTTACCTCTAATCCAACCTCTTCCCGCCTTCCGTCACGCTATCCAAAAACGCTCCCGCCTCGCGGTTGAGAAACTCAACGTCCGCAGGGATCGCGCCGCCGGCCGAGGCGTGGCCGGTGACGGTGCCCGGGCTGATCGTCATCATCTTGACGTTGGTGATGTTCTTGCCGGCCTGCTGCGGCTCGAATTCAGGGTTGAGCAGGTCCTTGGTGCCGGTGAGAATCAGCGTCCTGGCCTTGATCGAGGCCAGCGCCTTGGCGGTGTCGCCGTTAAAACCCGGCGTGGTGCCGACGTCGTGCCGCTCATAGGCCCAGGTCTGGTAGATCCAGTCGTTGGCGTCGAACGCCTTCAGCGCAGCGGTCTCCTGCGCTTCCATCCATGGCAATACGTCCATGCCGTTCTTGAACTGCGCCGAGTACAGGTCCGGCGTGCGCGCCGACAAGAGACTGACGATATCGCGCCACAGCCGGATGCCCTTCTCCGGCGGCGCATCGTAATTGCCGTCCTTCCAGGCCGGATCGTTCATGATCGCCTTGCGCGAGGCTTCCACCACCGCGACGCTCCAGGCCGGCGTCTTCGCCAGTGGCACCATCGCCACCAGCGCGTCCATGTAATCGGGATGGCTGACGCCCCATTGCAGCACCTGC
>Ga0193724_1000281_pt1 | contig 12398 bp, 12 predicted proteins | sample H2a1metaG_FD_146005 | JGI IMG/M metagenome (GOLD analysis project Ga0193724, IMG submission 146005) | Soil microbial communities from a riparian zone of the East river system, Colorado, United States - H2a1 | ecosystem: Environmental > Terrestrial > Soil > Riparian zone | place: USA: East River... | reverse complement strand
TCGAGACGGGAATCATCGAAACCCTCGCCGAGATAGCGCCCGGTCGCGACAATGACGCGTTCCTCGGTCTGGGGAATCGCGGCGAGACGCGCGGCGATGTCGCTGCGTTGCTTCTCGCTTTGCCCACCGCGCAGCACGATCACATGCCTCGCGAAACGCTCGAGGCGCTTTGCAAGGATCTCCAAGTGGGCGGTCCGCTCGGTGATCACGACAGGTGACCGTCCTGCTTCGAGCGCATGCAACACATCATCAAATATCAAACCATTGCGCGCTTCATCGACGACCATTGCCTTGAAGACATCTTGGATGGAAGGAGAAGAGGCGTTCAATGTGGCTTGGAGTTGAAAGCTAGTGTCCCTGATCCGCACCACGTGATCAAATGGGCGTTTGGCGGCCTCGGATCGCGCATCTACGCGATGGCGGACAGGACCACATTGCATAACGATGATCGGGTGATGTCCGTCTTTTCGCGTCACTGTTGCTGACAGGCCGAGGATGTAACGAGCCTTGCTACGGCGCGCGACCATTTCGAAGCTCACGGCCGACAGATGATGGCATTCGTCGACCACGAGATGCCCATAATTCCCGACGATATCGTCAACCGCTCCTTTGCGAACAAGGCTCTGGATCAGGGCGACATCAACCTGACCCTTCGGCTTACGCCGACCGCCTCCTATCATGCCGATCGCATTGCGCGGGAAGCTTGAGAACGCTGTGAGCCGCTCAATCCATTGATCCATCAGCTGACGGCGGTGAACGAGGATCAACGTATTCAATCCGCGTTCGGCCATCATCCGGATGGCTAAGACCGTTTTGCCGAATGCCGTCGTTGCCGCAAGCACGCCTGTATCGTGCGGCAACAGGGCTGCAATCGCACGGCGCGCCGAAGCTCTCTATGCTTTGGCGTCCAACGTTGTAGACCCGCAACAAAGCGATGGGCTGGCGGGTAATCTCTGGGTTGGCGCTCTCTGCCAACAGCTTCCAGCTGGTACAATCGATCTCCGGCCGCACACAGACCATCCAGGGATGAGTGGGCAGTATCTAAAGGCGACCCGTGGCAATTTCGGCCAATTCTACATTGCCAGCATGACTGAGGTTGGTCTGCTTGATGCGTCTTCGTCCCGCATTCCGATTGTAAGCGAACCACTGGGCCGTGACATGGCCAGGCTAAGGCGAAGGACGGGTTCGCTTCTGCCATTCCAGGAACTGGCGAAACAGCACCTCCGGACCGGCGGCGCCCGGGACCGGCTTGTCGACCAGGAATCTCTCAAACCTCGCCTTTTCGGTTTCTCCGGATTGCGCCGCGGGTATCTTGTTGTGCGCTGTGAGCCAATCCTCGGATGCCTTGAAGCGCTGCCATCCGGGAATTGCGGCCACGATACTGGCCTCCTTCCACTTGGGATGCCGGGGCGGCTTTCGGAATTCGTCGAACTTCGAAAAGAACGCGTCCACGAACCGGGCAACCTTATTGTAGCGCTCCGAGTTCTCCGGCCAGTTGAAGCTCACCAGTAACTGGCTTGCGGCAATCGTATCGATCGTCTGGCCGGGCGCCAGCAGGTTTGGATATTCCTCGCCCGACAGCGTCGTCGGCAGGTACAAATCCTGCAGTCTCGGATCGTAGGGAATCGGTACCAGATGAAGTGAGCGATCTTCATTCTTGATGATGTTTCGCGCGAGCGAGAAGACCTTGCCGGTGCTGGTGATGTAGGCGTCCGCCTCGCCATCGGCGATCTTTTGGATCGAGCGCGCGTCATCGGTCAGAATGTCGAATGACGCGGGCTTGATATTCAGGCGCGAAAAGATCACCTTGGCGGCGTAATATCCGACATCGGTCGGCGCGACGATCTTCTTTCCCTCCAGGTCGAAGACCGACTTGATCGAGGTGCGCGCGATGACGTGGAGCTCGTTATGGTAGAGCTTGGCGATATACCGTAACTGGGACGTGACGTCGGGGATCTTGTACTGCAGCTTGTAGAATTCAGGCACGTCAGTCGTGACGATTCCCATGTCGATGCTCTTGAGATAGAGCACGTCGAGGACGTTTCGAACCGGCCCCTTTCCGAGCACGGGAAGCACGCGAACGGTCGCGTCATCATCGATTACCCGTGCCATGTCCGAGCCGAAGACCGACGTGGCGCCGCCCGCCGGCGCCGTGATCACCGTCACGGTGCCTTCGTTGACGCGATTGCGGTCGGGGATTGTCCACGTCTCATCCGGGCTGGTGTTGCGAACCACGTTCGGCACCACTGCCTGACGCGCCACAGGCGGACGCGGAGCCGTCTGTGCCATTGCACTGTCCGCCAACGCGCACAAAGCAAAGCAGGCCGCGATCAAGTATCGAACGGACATCAAGGCTCCCTCCCCATTGTTTCGTTCTGCTCAAAGGCGGCGTCTTTGCGACGCCACACGTTAAAGTAGATTGCCGCAAGAAATCCAAAAGGACACAATGTGAACCATCATGATGGATTGAGGGAAATTTGCGGCGCCTCCAGTCCGAGGTGCACTGCAGACGAAGGTATCCAGGCAACGCTGTGCTCGGTTTCGTGGCGACCCACGAGCGCAAAATATCCACTCAATCTTAGATTGTTTCTTAGGTCAACAGGCATAGGGTAGCGATCGCCACCGAGCCCGTCCGCGTCTTTGACATCCTTGTATCCGGCAGACCGAACAAGACTGCCGCAGCATCTCGATCAGATGATACCCACCGAGATAGAGGCCATCCCATTTTCCGCCGTCGAGCGCGAACCCCGCAATGGCCAGCGTTTCCCGCTCCGCGCAGGTTTTTTTCACCCAATCATTGACACGACCCGAAACGTACCGGCTGTCGCGGACCTTTGAGACGACGCCTTCAAGACCAGTCTTGCAGGCGTGCTTGTACATCTCGCGACCATCGATCTCGAAGCTCTCGCTGGACTGGATATCGGTCTCGAAGACGATTTTCTTGAGGAGGGCCTTACGTTCGAGCAGCGGCAGCTTCAGCAGGTCGTAACCGTTGAGGTAAAGCAAATCGAAGGCGACCATCACGATCCTCTTGGAGCCCCCTTTGAGTTCGTTCTGCTACACCGAGAAATCCGTGGTGCCGTCCTTTGCCGGGATCACTACCTCGCCATCGATGATCGCCGACCCGGCACCGATGTGCCATGCGTCGGCTGCGATCTTTCTGAAACGATTGGTCCAGTCGTTACCACGCCGGGTGAACACCTTGATGGCGGCATCCCTGAGATGGACTTGGACCCGATAACCATCGAACTTGATCTCGTGAATCCAGCGTTTGCCGGACGGCACCTTGTCGATTGATGTTGCCAACGCCGGTTCGATGAAGCCGGGATAGTTGGCTTTGATGGTACCGGCTGGCGGCTTCGGCCGAGGGTAGGCCATGATCATCAGACCAACCGGATCGGCAACGGAAGTTGGTAATCGCGATAGCGACCTTCGTATCCGTCGACAAAGTCGTGAAGGAAGAACGGAACGTCACGCCGTTGCAGATCACGGCGGTGGCGAAGTCCATGCGCGATCTCGGAAGAAACGTCCCGCGACCAGCCCTCTGCGGTATTGAAGGCAACAACCCGGATCGGGTTTTTGTGTCTATCACCCCAGCGCCCATCTGGAAGCCGCCCGTGCCAAAGTGGAGCGGATCTGCGGCGACCCGGAGGCCTACGTGCGCTGCCATGTTCGCCGGCTGGAGGCATTGCGCCGCGCTGGCCATGCCGAACGTATCGACGCCGATACGTCATGCCTACTGAACTACGCTCGCCTCGTCTCGCTGTTCTAATTGACGCGGACAATGCTTCCGCGAAGATCGTGGATGGACTGTTCGAGGAGATTGCCCGCGAAAGAAATTTCAAGCGGCTGCACCCGCCAGGAAAGCACGCTGACCGAAGCACCGTGTGACCCAGCGTCACGGAGTTTAGCGAAAATTCATTCGCGGACGGCTTTGGCCTGATCGAAGTAAGTGTAGTTCGCCGCACCGCGGGTAAGGATCTTCGTCTTCAGCTCGACGGAACAGCTGCTTAGCTTGGGATCGACACTCCGGCCATCCAGGTCGGTCGGCAGCTTTACGGTCAATCCGGTCCTGGTCGAAGACCGGTGTGTCTTGTTCAGCACCGCGTACTCGCCGACTGGCGGGCCGCCCCGCAGCGCTTCCTCGAGCACGCGTCCCTGAACAGCCGGCATGCTGAACTGGAGGATACGCGCGACCGTGGGCGCGAGGTCCACGTTCGACGTAGGCAGCGTATCGTAAAGGCCGGACTCGAAGTCCGGGCCACTAGCCATCAGCGAGATATGCGTATCGGTCGGTGAGAAGCTGCCGTGATCGCCCCTGCGGTTGATCGAACTGGCGTAGCTGACGCCGGACCTTCCCGCCACGGCAACGTTTTCATCGTAGCTGAAGCTGACGATGATGTCCGGCGCTCGGCCGTTTCCGCTGTTCTCGGTCTTGATGAGGCTCATGCGCAGCGTCCCTGCGATCTCGCCATATTTGTCGCTCACGAAGATCGCGCCGAATTGCAGGCGGCTCTGCAGACTCACCACGGCGGCCTTCACCGTCTCGATGTTGCGGTCGGGCACGAACAGATAGTCGCTGCCCGCGTTCGCGGCGACCACGACGGCCCCCGCGGGAATTGGCTTCGGCACTATATAGCTCGGCGACGTGTACTTTTGCGCCCGGCCGCAAACGTGTCCGTGCTGGTCATCTTGGCCGGGGTAAAGGTGTGTGCCGTCGGCCATGATGCCGGACAAGATCGGTATGTCGCGGCACCCCGCTCCATCATAAGCCTTCAACCCATCGCGGGTCAGCAGCTCGGCGGTCCGCACGAAGCCTGAGACCGAGTAGCCGTGCGGATCATGCACCCCGATGCCGCGATCAACGATTGCCCGCAATGGATAATAAGCAACGTCACCGGACACCGTGCTGTGATTGTGATCCTGGGTAATGATGATGTCCGTGGACTCTTCCCAGCCGAGCTGGCGCAGTTCTTCGACGACCCGGCCCAAGATCTCGTCGTTCATCCTGGTCGCGTCGATTGAGTTGCACGTTCCCGGCCCGTACGCATGATTCGTGGCGTCCGGCTCCTTCGACCAGAAGATCGTCAGGTCCGGCTTCTTGTTGGGCAGGATGTAATTCACAAACACACCGGTCAGGTAAGCGAAGCCGCGGCGGGACAGCGCCCCGCTGCAGTCGAGCGGATTGCCGGTCTGTCCATCCTTGAGTCGCTGAATGGGAATTGGAGCGGTGGGGTCGCCGTTGTCGTTCGCGAGCGTCAACGCACCCGCCTCATATGCGTTGCCGCTGTTCCGCGGAAGCGGGTAACCGGTCTGTTGCAGTTCCTTAGCGAAACCGAGCGGTATCGCGGCATCTTCATCGAGGATGATCCCGCCGCGCTTGTAATCCTGGATGAAGGCGGCTCCGAACTTGCCGATGGCCACCGTCGTCAGCCCTTTGGCCTGCGCGGCCTGCAGCATCGTCGAAACCAGCGTGAGCCTTCCCTGGTATGAGTCGCGCACGGCTTCGACCACGCCGAAATCCTCGATGAACGCCGGCGCGGAAAAATCGATATCGGCTCCCTTCGCGTTCCTTCCCTTCGCAGACGGCGCATACACCACGTTGCCGTAGAACCCGTGCACGCCCGGATAGGCGCCGGTGGCGATGGAAGCGGAATTCATCATCGTGAAGGTCGGATAGACGGCATGGTGGTCTGCAAAGACGACGCCGGATCGCGCAAGCGCGAAATAGTTCGGCGCAATTTCCGGAGTCAGGTCGTCAGCTCGAAGCCCATCCCACACGAAGATGATGACTCGTCGTGCAGCCGGGCCCGTCTCCTGTTGCTGCGCTCGCAGACTTGCTGTCATTCCGAGCAGCATGAAGGGGAGAGCGCTCAGAAAAATAAGCAACCGTATTTTCATGGTTCGCCTCCTGGGCAGCGCTGCGAGCGTCGATTACCCGATCCAAGTCCGGACTGTCCGCCGCCTGGATTTCGCAAGAGAGACCATCGATTTAACGCGTGTTACGGCAGGCTATGAGCGCGCCTGCGTTTGCGTCAAATACATAATTGTTCTATTCCTTATGCGTTTTGGAGACAAGCAGGATGGACCTGAAGCGCCTGCGGACCTTCGTCGTGGTGGCCGACCTCGGCACAGTTTCCAAGGCAGCGCTGCGTCTACGTATCAGCCAGTCTGCTTTATCGCGGCAGATCAGTGATCTCGAATACGAATGCGGGTTCAAGCTTTTTGACCGTATCGGTCGCCGCCTTTTCCTGACGACCAGAGGCGAACAGCTGCTCGGAGATTGCCGCGGAGTGCTGGGTCAGCTGGGATCGCTTGGCGAACGGATAGAGCTGCTCAAACGTGGAGACTCCGGCGTCCTTAAGGTGGCCGCACCACCGCAGACGATCGAGAGCGTCTTGTCGGGATTCCTGCCGCGATACGCCGAACGCTTCCCCAACGTGCGCGTGAAGTTGACGGAGGCTCTTGGCATGGACCAAGTGCCCCTGCTGGAACGTGGCGAGGTTCATATCGGCATCAGGCATGATCAAGGCGTGAACCCCTGGTTCGAGAGCCTCTCATTGCCGTCGGATGACGTTTTGGCCGCGTACCTTTGAGGCAGCTGAATAGCCCGCCCGCGCAAAAAGTGCTCATTAATTTATTGGATCGCCCACAACTTCACCGGTTCCCCCGGCTCTGCCTCTCAGAGCTTCGTAGAGCTGCCCTGGGCCAAGCAACAACGGCTTTGACGGCATCAACGTAAGCGTGGATGTCCATCGCTCGTCGCAACGATACAGCTTCACGAGCAGGCGATCGATCCTTGCGTTCTCAAGTCGCTGCCGGTGTTCTTGCTCTTCGCATTCGACTTGCAATTGGCGTTGACGAGTCTCCTCCTCCAGCCGTGCCTTGCGCCGCACGCGCCACTCAAATGCTCGGACACAGCGGGCGCGGTAGCTGAACTCGCTGATTTTTTTTATGCAACCTACAAAGACACTCCGAAAGAAACCCTGCTGGAGTTTCTGAAGCAGCATCCTTTAATCGAAAAACTGCGAGGCCTGTCGCAAAGCGAGCTCGCCATTTTCATTTGCGAGCAATGGGCTTTGGCGGCTGATCAGAAGAAATAGTGCCGTGAGGGTGAAGCGAAAGCGCGCGAGTAACATGTGGTGGTATCCTTGAAGGCATGAGGCAGTGCGGCGTGCTGCGCGAGTTTAACATCGCGTAACAAACGGCGCCGGATGACAGCAACCGAGCGCAGGGAAGGCTTCATGACTTACAAAACCGGCGAGGCTCGGCTGCGGCGCGCGCTCATCCCGATGCTCGTCGACAAGCCGACAGGGCCGGTGCAAGGTCTATTCGAGATCGTGTTTCGGCCTTAGCGGTTTCAGCCGGTCTGCGCGAATTTGATCGTCGAGACGGGCCACTTCCCATCGTGGCCCCTGATCGAGATTCGCAGACCGTGAAGCTCGTCGAGCCAAACCCCCTCCACCGTCCCGGCCTTTCCATCAGTAAGGACTACGGCTTTCCCTACGAGCTCAGACCGGGCCTCATCGACCGCGCCAAGGATCGTTAACGCATTGAGCTTCGCCGTCGGCATGGTTGTCTCCGAAAATCAGGCCATGCGCGCGGGGTGGTTGCATCGAAAGGTGCACAGGTCGTGACCGTTCGGCGACGAGAACAGGGGCTGCTTCCCTCGGAACTTTCACGTCAGACCAACACCCCGTCCAAACGGGCTGATCTCGAACGAGTTCGGTGGTGGCCCATGAGATACAGCGCTCGTCCGCGAGCACCGCAGAGGGACACTACCAGCGGTTGCCCCGCTCCAATATCACGATCCCGCGATGTTGCACCGGCCCCCGGAGCAGCTATCGACGATCGTCAAGCAGCGGTTATGCCGGGCAAGGGCCCCCGAAAGGGGAATTGCTATTTTCGCCTTCATGCGATTCCCGAACTGACTTCGTTGTTTGGCGGTGGACTTCTCTGTCCCCACTATGCCCCGTCATACAGCGTCAACATTGCTGACGCGGGGCGCGTGGAAACCTCAATCGAGCAATGGATTTTCGACGGACTGGCGCTTGCCGTGCTTTTTCAACAGATCATTGAATGCCTCGACCGCCAAGGGCGTTCAAGGTCCAGCGTGGATGCTGGGCTAGCCACTAGCGAACCTTTGGATGCGCATGGATCAAATGCCCGCTCGCGATCGCGCCGCGGCAATTCACTTGCAGATCATTTCTTCATCTTCAAGGCGGCGCCATCGAAGGTCGTCACCATGGCCTGCATCAGCCCGTCCTTGGTAATGTAGGCGTCCGAACCTTTGTATGGTTCGGCGAGGAAGGGAGCAGACGCAACCCAGTGCGTCGAAAACGTACCTCCAATCAGCGTGCTCTGAACCACCTTGAAATTGATTCCGTTTAGGCCACCGTCCTTTGGGTCCTTGCAAAATCCTGCGAACAGTTCGCCGATCGCCTTGCGGCCCGTGATGATCGTGCCATTCAGGAGATGGATCTGCGCATCTTCAGGGTATTGGGCGACCAGGCGATTCCAGTCGCACTTGTTCAAAGCATCTATGTGCTCGTCCAGTACGGCCTGGGGAGTCGGCTGGATCCGGATATCAGGCAGTTGTATTTCGGCGGCCTGAAGATGTGGAGTGACTGATAGCGTAGCCAAAATGGCCATGATGCAACTATACTTCCAACGACGCTGCATGTTGCCTCTCCCTCCCTATCGCCGGTCGAAGACTCCAATCGACCGAGCCGTTGTTTGCTTGGCATTGTTAGCATGAGATACGAATGTTGAGAACGGAGTAGCGCCCCGACGACGTTGTTATTCAGTCTCAAAATTTGACTGCCGCGAGGCCCTCCGTCTGCTGCCACGCTAGGGTAAACTATCCACCTCTCCAGCCAATTCCGCTCAACGCTTGATGCGATCCTGACTCAGGCGGACCCGCTCCCGGCCACTATTGCTGTATGTCTATCTCGCTCCGCCCGGGCGCCATCTCCTGGTGCTTTTGTATCGAGGGGTATGGCATCGTGGCATGACGTGTCTGTTTGATAGCCGGGCTTTCATCTGCGTTGCTGAGCGCGTGCGCTAGCGTTGGCAATGAAAGTATTGCCGACACTACGTCTGAGAGCGTGTCCGCGCAATTGATCAAGGGAAAAACCACCCCTGCTCCCCGGCAACCGATCCACCGGCCCCGATCCGCGCCCGGATCAGGGCCGGGCTCAACTCAGCCAGGGAAAAGAACGATCAAGGTTGCCACGGCTCTTGTTTGAAAACCCGCTGCACCACGCTGGTGCCGACGCCGAGTGTTTTCCCCAAATCCCGGCGCGACCATCATCTCGTCGTAAACGAAGTCCGTGCCGTAGGGATGACCCAACAGGAAATTCGTGCGGTGCACGTTCTTGGTGTTGATCGGCGCCATGGGGAACGGCACGAGCCACACGTTCATGCGCGGGTCGTATTCGGGGATGAGGCCCGACGGCTGAGACGGCCCGGTGAATCCCGGCGTCAACGCGAAGGGATCGGTCAGCAGCCGCATCAGGGCCGGGTCGCGCGCGGCGGCGGCCAACGTCGCCTGAGCGCTCGCCGCGGTGCCGCCAGACATGCCGCCTTTCACCTTGCGCAGGCGGGCTTTGACCCGCCGCGCCGGGCGTCCGAATTTCTCGCGCGCCTTCTCCTGCAACGTGAGCACGCCGAGATCGAACGGGATGGAATCGAAGCCGCAGGAGAAGACGATGCGCGCGCCGGTCCGTTTCGCCTCTTCGTGATGGGCGTCGATCATGCGCCGCATCCAAGCCGGTTCGCCGCACAGATCAACATAGGCCGTGCCCGTGGCCGCGCAGGCCGCCACAAGCTCGGGACCGTGGAGCTGATAAGGCCCGACCGCCGTGATGATCACGGCCGCACGCTCGCACATCGAACGCAGGCTGGCCGGCTCGGCGGCATCCGCCTTAACCAAAGGCAAATCGTCTGGTGCGCCGATGTCGGCACGCGCCTTCTGGAGCTTGTCGGTCGAGCGTCCCGCGATCGCCCAGGACGGAGCATCGTCGCCGCGATAGGACGTCGCCAGATATTCGGCGATGAGACGGCCGGTGTAACCCGTCGCGCCATAGACGATGAGGTCGAAGTCCCGCTTCACGACGTTGGTCCTCCTCGAGACCCGGGAGAGCTATCTTCAGATCCGTGTGCAATCGCAGGACACGAGGACGCTCAGCACGAGCAGCAAGTGCCATTTGAGGGTCCGCCGCTTCATTGAACCGTCCCATCGCGTTTGACGGAGGATACCACAGTTCCTGCCTTGGGGCGCGCAACGTCCGGTTGGGGTCAATCGCGTCATTTTGACAGCGCGCCGATCACGTCCGACCCACCCCAACAAGCAGACGTTTTCAGAGGCGGTCGGGACGTCTCAAATGTGCCATAAGCGGCCGAAGTCCGCCTGACTGCGCCTTCTCCGTTGTAAAGCGACCTCAACATAAGATAGTATCGAGAACTGCTACTCGTAAATGGCGAAGAGAACGGAACCAGTGATCGATTTCAGCCGCCGTCGCCTGCTCGCCGGCATTGCAGCCGGATTTGTCGCGCAGCCCGCCCTCGGCCAATCCGCAGCGAGTGACCCAGGCAAACGGCTATCCCAAGCCTTGCAGAGCGGGAAAGTGGACGGCTTGCACGCGCTACTGGTGGCGCAGGGCGGCAGCCTGCTGTTGGAGCACTATGGACGCGGCGAGGACGAGGCTTGGGACCGGCCGCTCGGTGTGATCAGCTTCGGGCCCGATGTGCTGCATGACGTGCGCTCCGTGTCCAAGAGCGTCGTGGGTCTGCTCTATGGGATTGCGCTCGCTGCACGCAAGGTACCGCCACCTGAAGCGAAGCTCTATGACCAATTCCAGGAGTATGAGGATCTTGCCGCGCGGCCGGGCCGGGATCGGCTCACCGTACATCACGCCCTCAGCATGACGCTTGGCTTGGAATGGGACGAGCTCACTCTGAGCTACGACGATCCGCGCAACAGCGATATGGTGATGGAAGCGGCTTCTGATCGTCTGCGGTTCGTCCTAGAGCGGCCTATCGTGAGCGAGCCCGGCGTGAAATGGACGTACTGTGGCGGAGCAACCGCACTCCTCGGGCGGCTCATCGCCAATGGCACCGGTGAAACGCTCTTGGCCTATAGCCGCCGCGTTCTGTTCGATCCGCTCGGCTTTGGCCCGGCGGAGTGGACCGCAGGACGGGACGGCGAGCCCCGCGCGGACTCGGGCCTGCGCCTCCTACCGCGCGACCTGTTGAAGCTAGGTAAACTCGTGCTTGCGGGCGGCTCATGGAACGACAATCGGATCGTTCCAGCTGAGTGGATAGCGCGCATCACCACGCCCGTAGTCGCGATCGACGGTGGCCGCAGCTATGGGTACCAATGGTATATGGGCGATTTCCCCGCCGATACCTCGCAGCCTTACCATTGGATGGGCGGTGTCGGCTGGGGCGGCCAATATTTGTTGGTATTCCCGAAGCTCGACCTCGTGGTCACAATAAACTGCGGCAACTATCACAAGCCGCTTACAGAGCAGAGCACCATAGCGCGCGCCGTAGTGGCCGAGGTCGTTCTGCCAAGTTTCGAGTAATCGCAATGGCCAGCGGATGTCCGTTGTGGGTCAAAGTGAGAAGTCCTGACGCCTAAAGCGAAAGTCAGCTTTGCCTCGAGAACGGACTTTATCAGGCGAGCCTATCAGGTCCGAAAAGTGTAGAGTCGAGGTGTGACGCGGTAGCTTTAGGTTCGAACATATCTGTTTCCGCCCCTTTCGTTCGGCGGTGCCTCACTGGTTCGACCATGTCCCCGTTTTCACACCCCGCTCATCGAACCGGACAGGCAGATTTCCCGCATCCGGCTCTCGGACAAGACTTCACGCTTGCGCGTGCAACGCCTTCTGCAGCTTCTGAACATTTTTCGGAGTTGATAGGTTTCCCAATCTCCAGGTCCTTCACTACGTATTGCGTCTGTCTTGAACTGAGGTCCCTTCCCTCCACCGGAATTACCCGGCTTCAGCGGTACTACGAACCTCTCCGCCACCCCAGGGCGCCCAGCCTGTCCCTCACGGGCTTCCGGTTGGTCACCTCCGACCACGCCTTGGGGCTTCCCGTGTTGCGTACGCTTTCCTTGTGTACATGCTGCCGCCAATACCCCGGTGTAGCGGATGGGCGTAATCTTCGCTCAACGCGCCCAGCCATTTCAACCTTCCCCGATATGGCAGTCGGGTCGGCCTACACATCGTCCTTTTCGAGGCTTGCTCAGCGTTCACTCGCGTTGCGGCCTGCACACTCGCGCTGTCACCAATTCGTGACACGCTAATCGAAGGCTTCAGCCACTTCGTTACCTCCATGACTGCTCCGATTGCTTCCGGCTGGAGCGGTTGCCGGGTGGGGCTTGCACCCAC
>Ga0193724_1000280_pt1 | contig 12416 bp, 12 predicted proteins | sample H2a1metaG_FD_146005 | JGI IMG/M metagenome (GOLD analysis project Ga0193724, IMG submission 146005) | Soil microbial communities from a riparian zone of the East river system, Colorado, United States - H2a1 | ecosystem: Environmental > Terrestrial > Soil > Riparian zone | place: USA: East River... | reverse complement strand
GCATCCTTCTCCAGGGATAGATGTGTGCGGGTCCCACTGTAATATTTCATATACGACAGCTGTCCCTGTCGTAAATTCAATCGTGCTGGCAGTTGACTGAGAATCGCGCGATGCTGGTACCCGATGCTAGATTTGTGTCGATTGATCTTTGGGATTACCAGCGACCTGTTGCTGTCGCAAGTTGCGCTTGAGGCAGAGATTCTGGTGCTAAGGCAGCAAATCAATGTGCTGCGACGCGCTAATCCTAAGAGACTTCGATTTGTTTCGATTGACAGGTTGATATTGGGAGGCGTCTGCCGACTGTTTCCCAAGATGTATGCCGCACTTGCAATCGTCCGACCGGAGACCGTAATCCGTTGGCACCGTGCGGGATTTAGATCGTATTGGCGATGGAAATCGAAGCACCGCTGCGGACGACCGGCCGTGACGGTAGAAATACGCCAGCTTATCCGCCAGATGAGCGTCGCCAATCCGTTGTGGGGAGCACCGAGGATCCATGGCGAGCTTCTCAAGCTTGGCATCGATGTCGGTCAGACCAGCGTGGCCAAATATATGGTGCGGAAGAGGGTTCCTCCCTCGCAGGGATGGAGGACGTTCCTTCGTAACCATGCTGATGGGATTGCCGCGATGGACCTGTTCGTGGTGCCGACAATATCGTTCCGGCTGCTCTATGGCTTGCTGATTATGGGGCATGGCCGGCGGCAACTTCTGTGGTTCGGAGTTACTGCGCATCCAACGGCCGAATGGATCGCCAATCAGCTCACTGAGGCTTGCGGCTGGGAGCAAATCCCTCGACACCTAATCCGGGATCGCGATGGCGCATACGGAGAGATATTTATCCGCCGCGTTCGATCGATCGGCATTCGAGACCGCCCGACGTCTCCGCGTTCACCCTGGCAAAACGCATACGCAGAACGGTTGATCGGCTCGATCCGCAGGGAATGCCTCGATCATATCGTGGTGTTCGGCCAACGTCATCTGCGCCATGTGCTGCTGTCCTACATGGACTACTATAATGGCACGCGCACTCACTTATCGTTGAACAAGGACGCGCCGATATCACGTGCCGCCGAGGCAGCGGGACGCATTCTGTGTCGTCCGATCCTGGGTGGACTGCATCACCAATATGCTCGGGCTTGATTTGCGGTAGGCACAGCACTGGACGCGAATGGAAACCTGCCAGCCAATGCCGCGATTTGATCGAGCACTGAACTGCCAGCTGGCGGAGACTATCTATCTGAACAATCAGAAGGCGAGACCATGTCGCACTTGCACCATACTACGGTGGACAGGCCGGAAAAGGATGGAGCGGTTTACGCAATGGGCTGGACGATCAGCGGCCTAGCCGTGCTCGGGACCATCGTTGCGGTTTGGATACTTGGGATTTTGCGCGGTTTCTCTTATGGAATCGATTTAGAGCACGCGTAGGGCACGCACATCACTTGGCTACCCGAGCCCCGAATGGAATCGTAGGCGGCCTGATGAATTAAAAGAGGCCGCCAACTGAGGCGGCTTTTGCGTTGCAAATCCTACGATAACGCGCCCCAGTGTGTCTTGCGCGTTATGGGCGAACGCGACCACGCTCAGTTCCGGTTCAGTCCGTGCTCGCCGCGAGTGAGAAGAATGCGCTTCCAAAACGCTTCACGCGCAAGAATAGCCTCGTCGGGCGTCGGGCTGGGCCTCACCGCCTTGAAGGTCTCCGTGGGATCGTCGATTGACGTAGGAGGTCCTGCGCAGGAAGGTAGAGGTTGGATTCCGACAACTGAATCGGCCCCTTGATCCGCCCTTGAAAAGGGATTGGCATGAAAACGCTGATCGGGACGCACTTGCGGCGTGCGGACGAGGGGCGCGCGCGTTACACGTCCTGAAACAGGATATCGCTCAGGCTTTTTTCGTCGCACTGCCGTGGTGTCAGGTCCAGTCCGGTCAGCAGATCGGCGAGGTGGCCTGTCATCAGTTCGGCAGCCATATCGGACTCGTGGCGGGCGATGGCGTCGACCAGGGGATGATGGGCGTGGCTTGCACAGATGGTGTCGCGCCGGACCCAGTACAGTGCGATGATCAGCGACGAGCGGGTGACGAGGTCGGCGATGACCTCGCACAGAATCGACTGCGAGGCGATCTGCGAGACCTCGACATGGAAATTGGCCGAGAGCATCAGCGCGTCGCTGTCGCGCCCCTGGCGCACCGCCTCGTGTTCCTGATCGAGATGGGCGCGCAGCCGCGCTATGTCAGCGGGCGTAGCGCGTGCGGCGGCGAGGGCCGCGGCGCGCGGCTCGACCAGCATGCGCATTTCGAAGATTTCGCGGGCTTCGGTCTGCGAGGGCTGTGCCACGAAGGCGCCGCGGTTCGGCTCTAGGCGCACGAGGCGATCGTGCGCGAGCGCCTGTAGCGCGGAGCGGATCACTGTGCGGCTCACTGCGTAGATCGAGGCCAGTTCGTCTTCGGGCAATTTGGTGCCGGGCGCCAGCCGATGCGCGAAGATCGCGTCCCTCAGGCGGGTGTAGGTGCCGGACCATCGCGATGGCGGCTTCAGGGACTGGGTCTGTTGGTCTTCAAGGGTGCGCATGGCGTCAGGGGCTAGACGGAGATGGCGACGTTAGGGGTTGCGGTCGGAGAGTGTGCACGCGCTTCGGCGGTCATCATAACGTGCGTTGTCCCGCAGGTGAAGCGGTGATCGGCGGGTTGTCCGCCGCGCGCTGCGGCTGCGACTCGTTGTCTGGCTCGTGCTGCGCTTGCGGAGTGAACGCAGCGAACATGCCCGCATAAGGCTTGGCGCGAGGCGCGGCATAGCCGCCATGCTTCGATGTCTTGTGGCCGAGGCTCACCAGGCCTTCGGCGAGCTTCACCGCCGCACCGACGCCGTCGACGACGGGGAGGCGGTGCTCGCGCGATAGCGCGGCGGCGAGATCGGCCATGCCGGCGCAGCCCAGCACGATCGCCTCCGCGCGGTCCTCGATGATGGCGTTTTCGATCTCCTTCGATATGCGCTGACGCGCGTCTGAGTCGGGGATCTCGAGATCGAGCACCGGAATGTCGGAGGCGCGCACCCGCGCGCAGCGGCCGGCGAAACCGTATTTGGCGAGGTTGTGCTCGATCGCCGAGATCGAGCGCGACAGCGTCGTCACCACGCTGAACCGATAGGCCACCAGGCTGACCATGTGGAAGGCGGCCTCGCCGATGCCGACAACTGGCGCGGTGGTGAGACAGCGCGCCGCGTCGAGCCCGGTGTCGTCGAAACAGGCGATCACATAGGCGTCCGCACTGGGCGCAGCACGCATCTGCGCCAGCAGGCCCGGAATCGAGAAGACTTCATCGTAAAAGCCCTCGATGCTCGGCGGGCCGAAATCCGGATTGACGGCCTCGATCGCGGTGCCGGAGGCAGCGACCGCTTGGGCCGCAGCACCGATCTTTTGCGTCATCGACGCGGTGGTGTTGGGGTTGACGACCAGAATGTGCATGGGTGTTCGACCTGAACTCACAGTTCTCCGCCAAGATAGAGCGTCTTGACGCGTTCATCGTTGAGAAGCTCGGCCGAGCGCCCGGTGAGCGCGACGGCACCGGTAGAGAGCGCATAGGCGCGCGCGGAGATCTTGAGCGCGATGCGCGAATTCTGCTCGACCAAGAGCACGCTGACCTTCTCGTCGCGATTAATGGCAACGATCGAGCGGGCGATGTCCTGCACCAGTTTCGGGGCGATACCAAGCGAGGGCTCGTCAAGCAGCAGCAGTGTCGGCCGGCTCATCAGCGCGCGGCCGATGACCAGCATCTGCTGTTCGCCGCCGCTCATGGTGCCGGCCGCCTGGCCGTAGCGTTCGCGCAGCCGCGGAAAGCGCGCGAGCACCGCCTCGAGCGTGCGCGCGACCTCGGCTTTGTCGTGGCGGGTAAAGGCGCCCATCAGGAGATTGTCCTTCACCGACATCAGCGGAAACGAGCGGCGGCCCTCGGGCACCATGGCGATGCCCATCTTGACCAGTTCGTCCGGCGGGTGGCCATCGATCCGCTGGCCGCGAAAGCGGATTTCACCGCTGCGGATTTTCCGCAGGCCGGTGATTGCGCGCAGGATCGAGGTCTTGCCGGCGCCGTTGGCGCCAATCAGTGCCACCGTCTCGCCCTCGTTGACCTCGAGCGAGACATTGCGTAGGGCGTACACTTGGTCGTAGTAGAGTTCGACGCCCGAGAAAGTGAGAAGCGGCTCCATCGCGCTACATCCCGATCGATTCGTCGGCACTGCCGAGATAGGCCTCGATCACGCGCGGGTTTTCCTGGATCTCACTCGGCGTTCCTTCCGCTATCTTCTCGCCGAAATTCAGCACCACGATGCGATCCGAAATCTTCATCACGGCGGGCATGTCGTGCTCCACCAGCAGGATGGTGACGCCGCGCTCGCGCACCGCGCGCACCAGCTGGACCGCGCGGCGCGTCTCGTCGTGGTTCATGCCGGCGAACGGTTCGTCGAGCAACAAGATCGTCGGGTTGGTGGCAAGCCCGATGGCGATACCGAGCGCACGCAAATGGCCTTGCGGCAGTGTGCTCGCCAGCTGGCTGGAGATCGCGCCGAGACCGAGAAAATCGAGGATCTCGTCGGCGGAGCGGGCGAAGTCGCTCTCATCCGCGCGCGCGCTTTTTGAACCGGCGTAGAAGCCGAGCAGGCTGGCGCGTGAGCGCAGGTGATGGGCGATGATGACGTTGTCGCGCACGCTCATACCCTTGAAGATAGTGGTTTCCTGAAAGGTGCGCACTACGCCGGCGCGAGCCACGATATGTGGCGCAAGGCCGGAGATGCGCGCGCCGCGTAACAGCACTTCGCCGTCGCTCGGCCGCATGAACGAGGCGATCAGCTTGAACAGGGTAGACTTGCCGGCGCCGTTCGGTCCGATCACGGACAGGATCTCGCCCTCACGCACGAAAAACGAAATGCCGTTGACGGCCACCAGGCCGCCGAAGCGTTTGGTCAGGGATTTGACCTCGAGCAGCTCCGCCATGGCTCAGCTCTCCTTCCGTCGTGGCGCGAACAGGCTGAGAATGCCGTTGGGCAGCGCTACCATCAGCGCGATCAAAACCATCGAATAGATCAGCAACTGGAACGCGCCGGTCCGGAACAGGAAGTCCCAGCCGAAATACAGCACGAACGTGCCGACCACGGGGCCGACCACATATCCCAATCCGCCGAGGAAGCAGTTCAGCATAAAGTTCACAGAATCCGTGACCGCGAAGCTCGACGGATAGATCGATTGCGCGATGGCGACGAACATGGCGCCACCGATACCGCCCAGGAACGAGGAGATCGCATAGGCGATGATACGCAGCTCGGCGATGTTGACGCCGATCGAGGAGGCCAGCTCCTCGTTCTGTTGCAGCGACAGGCACAGTTGCCCGATCCGCGAATGCACTAGCCGGTAGACGCCGGCGAACACCAGCACCATTAGCGCCACTGCGACGAAATAGAACGCCTGGCGCGGGTTGGCGAGCGTGGCGAAATCCGGCAGCAGCGTGACGCCGAACAGGCGGATCGGTCCAGGGGGCGGGATGTCGGTGATGCCCCTGGCGCCGTTGGTCAGCGGAACCGCCAGCGCCGCGAGCCGCGCCACCTCGGTTAGCACCAGTGTCACCATGGCGAAATAGACGCCGCGCAGCCGCAGGATCGGTAGCCCGATCAGGATGCTCAAGCCCGCACACAACAGCCCGGCGAGTGGCAGGCTCAGCCAGAACGAGACGCCGCCAACCGTGACGAGTATCGCCGACACGTAACCGCCGAGCAGCGCATAGGCGCCCTGGCCGATGTTGATGCGGCCGATGAAGAAGGTCAGCCACACGCCAGCGCTGGCGATGCTCAGCAGCGCGACGGACGTCAACGTGTAATAGAGATCGCTGCGGCCGCTGACCGCAATTAGCCAGGGCACGAGCAGGAAGGCGACGACGAGAAACAGCGCCAGCGCCGAGAGTTTGGATGCGGTGCTGCTCATCGTTAGCCCCAAGGTTTGCCCATCAGCCCGTTGGGACGGATGCTCAGGAACACCATCAAGGCGGCGAAGATCACCAGATAGGTGATGTCGCCGTGGGCGTGAAGCACCGACAAGCCGACCGACTCCAGCATGCCGAGAATGAACCCGCCGGCGATGGCGCCGCCAACCACGCCGGCGCCGCCGATCATCACCATCAGGAACGCCTTGATCGAAATCGGGCCGCCGATGCCGGAGTTGACGCCGGTGATGGCCACGAGCAGCCCGCCGACTACGCCGGCCAGCATCGCGCCGAGCGCAAACCCGATCATGGAATAGCGGTCAACATTGACGCCCATCAGCTGCGCGGCGACGCGGTCCTGCGCCAGCGCCCGCATCGCCCGCCCGGGACGGCTGAACTGCATGTAGGCCATAAAGCTCGCGATCAGCACCAGCGCAATGACGCCGACGGCGATCTTGTCGTAGGGCATGATCAGCCAATCAACATTGAGCACGCCGTTGATGATTTTCGGCACGCCGCGCTGCTTTTCGCCGAACAGCAGCAGGATTACGGCATCGAGGAAAAAAGCAGTGCCGGCCGCGAGCAGCATGGTGCTCTCGTCGCGCAGGCTGCGCCGGATCACGGTGCGGAACAGCAGGCGTTCGAACAGCCCGCCGATGATTGCGAGCGTCACGCCCGAACAGGCGAGCGCTACCACGAACGGCAGGTGCAATTGACCGTAGACCGTATAGGTGATGAAGCCACCGAACACGTACATCTGGCCGTGCGCAAAATTCAACACGTTCATCAGCGCGAAGATCAGCGTCAGGCCGAGCGCGATCAGCGCGTACTGGGCGCCGAGATAAAGGCCGTTCACGATGACTTGTGTCATGCGCAATCCCGTTTGAAAGGCGCGGACGATCCGCGGAGCAGCAGCCTCGGGTGAGCAGGGGCAGAGTGGGCGGCAAGCGAGGGGCGAACGATCTCGCTCGCCGTCAGGTTCTAATGACGTTCAGCCGGCCGCCGGTTTAAGGCCGGCGCCGGCCACCACGGATCAGTCGACATCGGCGATGAACAGCGTCTCGAACTTGCCGTTCTTATATTCGGTGACGACAAGGGGAACCGCGAGTTGTCGCTTCTGGCCGAACGACGAGGCCCCGACATAATGCAGCATCTTCTCGCCCTTGACGTAGGGGTTCGGGGCCGAGAAGCCGTCGATGGTCTTCTTGTACTCGGCGATATCGTCGATCGCCTTGGGGTTTGTCTTCAGCGTGTCGATAATGTATTGCAGTGCGTATACCTTGGTGTTCGACTCGTCGTTGTATTCGCCGAACATCTTGGTGTAGCGCGCGATGAAGTCGTCCATCGTCTTGGAGCGGATCTCCGCAGTCGAGGCGCCGCCGACCGAGATGAAGCCGTTGGCGAGGTCGCCGGCGCCTTCCTCGAGCACCTTGGCGTCCTGCGCGGTTTCGGCCGAAAGCAGTCCCCGATAGCCGAGTTCGCGCGCGGCGCGGATCAACAGCGGCGCGTTGGCCGGCGAGACGCCGGAGAGCACCAAGAGATCAGGCTTCAGCTTGACGATCGGCGTCAGCACCGGTGTAAAGTCGCGGGTGTCGTTCTGGTAGGTGTCCTTGTCGGCGACGACCTGCAGGCCGAGCGCATGCGCGGCCGCGACGCCGCCGTCGCGCTGACTGAGCGGATCGGATTCATTGGCCGCGACGAAGGCGATCGTCTTCACGCCCTTGTTGTCGTGCAAATATTTGTAGATCGCCGGGCCCGACTGATAGTTCGCGACCATGCCGAGCACCGCGTTGCTGGCAGGCTTGGTATAGAGCGCCTTCGGGAAGGCGTAGGGGAAGTAGATGATGCCTTTGGCTTCCGCCACCGGGCGCACGGCGGCCGCGCCGTCGTCGACATTCGGCCCCACCACATAGTGGATGCCTTCCTGAGCCATCTTTTCCATGCCGGCGATGGCGCGCTTGGGATCCTTCTGGTCGTCGAAGGTCACGATCTTAATGTCGTAGGTGCGATCGCCGATCTTGACCCCGCCAGCCTCGTTCCATTGCGCCGCGAGGGTCTGCATCGAGCGCACGTTCGAGGTGCCCCAGGCCGCAGCGGGACCGCTGGTCACGCCGACGAAGCCGATCTTCAATTCGGTGTTCGCCGCCTGCGCCGGCAGTGCGCCTCCGGCCATCAAGGTCAGCAGCGAGGCCCCGAACAGAGCCGATTGCACAGCAGAATACCTACTCATCATCGCACGTCTCCTCCGTTGAATGAACCAGCGCCCGACAGTCCGGGTATCTCCCCCCGTCGCCAAGTCTTGGGCGGATCAGACGCGCCCGCCTTGTGATTGTCAACAATCAACAGGATTTCGTGTACAATGCCCGATTGACCTTCGACCAATCTTGGGAGCAGAGCGGGCTTGTTTGACATTGAGCAGGATATCCGCGCGATCTGATCGGTTATGGCCGCAACCGGCCTCGGCCCGTTTGGCCGCGCGAAGTCCGCGTCGCGGTGCAGTTCGTCATCAATCCCGGCTTGCGTGATAGTGCCTCGGCGCGCATGACGACCGCGGTCGGATTGAAGGATTCGGTCGGTTCGCCGGCCGCAACGCCATCGTCGGCAGCGATGACGGGTAGCGCCACGAAATAGGTGACTTCCGCCACGATCCGCTTCCGGTGATTTACGACGTGGCCAATGCCGTCGCCATCAATGGGGATCCTGTTGCCGGTCTCGAAACATTGTGGCCGCGGCTGGGCATCGTCCACCTATCCGACAGCCCCAAAGGCCAGTGGCGGCACGATCCAATAGGCACGGGGGCCGTTGATTTCGCTGCGATCGGCGCATAGCTGCGCCGGAAGGGCTTCGAAGGTGCTGTCGTACTTGAAATTTTATCGGATGCTCCCTTGCGCGGGCTGACCGACGGCGTCGCAGCGCTGCAAGCGCTGGGGTTTAGCTTCCAAGAAACGATAAAACGCATTGACGGTTGACTGGAGCGAGTAATCGGGTGTGACGCTATTTGGATGGAGAAAAGCTGACCGCTCGCCTGCTGACCCAAATCAGCGTGAGACACGGCGTAAGCGAGAACGCTTGACACCTGACGGAACAGCGCCCGCGCAACGCTCTTTGCCGACCTTCCTCTGAAACAAATTGGCGCAGGTGTTTCGCAGCCACTGGTTTGCGGGATCGTGGTGATAGCACTCGTGCCAATGCTGCTTGACGGTAAATGAAGGGATTGGCATCGGACAGGCGAGCACCCGCAGTCCGTTCGCTCTGGCGAGCGTTTCGCCGGTATGGCGGGGCAGCGTTGCAATCAGATCAGTAGTCAGAATGATGACGGCCAAACCGAGAAACCCCGGCAGCTCCGGCAGTACCCGCCGGTTTATCTTGTGCTTCTTCGAGCAGCGTGTAACCGGTCCCCGATACAATACTGACATGCGCTTCGGATTGGTATGCGGACAGGCTGAGAGTCTTCTTTGACCTGGTTATGCCTAGGATTCGCGATACAAACCCAGTCTTGGGAATACAGGGTTTGTTGAAAGAACCCGGCCTCCAGCGCTGGGATCAGACCGAGCGCGAGATCGGCTTTTCCCGTTTGCAATGACGTCCCGGTATTGGCATCTATCTGCAGAGCCTCAATGCGAATGTTCGGCGCTTCGTTGCGAAGGTGCAAAAGCAATTGCGGAAGTAGCGTGACGTGGCTCGCATCGGTCATACAAATGCGGAAGCGGCGGCTTTCATGCGCAGGATCGAACTCTCGCTCCGGATCTTTAAGACGCTGCAGAGCACCGATGGCGGAGCGGGCGGTCTCGATTAATTCGTCAGCTCGCGGCGTCGGTTTCATGCCTTGTGGTGTTCGCACGAACAGCGGATCGCCAAGCTCCCGCCGCAATCGGCCCAACCAGATGCTGACGGTCGGTTGCGCCTGCCTAAGCTGAACCGCTGCACCAGTGACGCTGCCGGTGCTATACAAAAGGTCGAACAGCCGCAGCAGCCTCACGTCAAGCAGAGCGCTTTCTCGCTCCTGAATCCGTTTCATTGCGGTTCACCCATTGCGTAATGCAATATAGGACATTGTCATTATTGCATTCATGCCCTGTTTGAACGCGCCGATAATGTCCTCCTTAACAAGCTCCAATTATAAGTACGCGCCTATGCCCGAACCTGGATCAAAAGACGACATCTCAGGAATACCACATCGCCATCCCGGTTTATCAATTCGGATGCGAGGACACCGCCGACGCGATGCTGGTAGGCTATTTCTGGCGGATTAAGGATGTGGTCCCGCGACGAATTGCATGGCATTCAATATTGTCGGGTACTGCGACTTCTGTCATTTGCGGATTGGGTCTCTACGGCTTATCGTAGCAATGCAGACTGCTTGCAGACACTTGGCAAACTTCCAGACCAATTGCCAAGTTGTTTGCGTCCACAGTTTAGTTGATCGTCGAAATTTCGCAGGTGCGGAGCTTACCGGCCGTTTTACCCGTCCATGGAGGGGGGCAGATGATCATCAAGAAACACCAAGACGTCACTGAAGACGCGCTTGCCGTCATGGGTCAGACAATTGATCCGCGTCTGCGTACAATTATGATCTCGCTTGTCAAACATCTGCACAATTTTGTTCGTGACGTTCGTCTGACCGAGGCGGAATTTCGCGAGGCCATTGGCCTTCTGAACGAAATGGGAAAGCTCTCCGGTGACACTCACAATGAGACGATGCTGCTGGCCGGCTCGCTCGGCATCTCCTCTCTCGTGTGCCTTCTCAATAACGGGGACAACGGCAATACCGAGACGGCACACTCATTACTTGGCCCTTTTTGGCGCTTGAACTCTCCGCGCGTGGAGAACGGTGGAAGCATTGTCCGCTCGGATACCCCAGGACATCCCCTGTTCATCACTGGCTGGGTCATCGATCAAGCAGGTGAACCCATAGGCGATGCAGAGGTTGACATATGGCATACCTCGCCGGTGGGGCTCTATGAGAACCAGGATCCAGCGCAAGCGGATATGAACTTACGTGGCAAGTTCAGGACGGACAAGAACGGACGCTTCTGGCTTCAGACCGTGAAAATGATCGGATACCCTATTCCGACTGAAGGTGTCGTGGGAAAGCTCCTCACCGCCCAAAAGCGACATCCGATGCGTCCGGCACATCTCCACGCGCTAATCGTGAAGGCCGGTTTCAAGGTTTTAATCTCGCAGGTTTATGACCCCAACGATCCCCATATCTACGATGACGTCCAGTTTGGCGTGACCAAGGCGCTCATGGGCGACTACGTCTGCCATGACGAGCCGCGTCCGTCCAGCAATCGTGCCATGGTACTCGCTTGAGCATACATACGTCATGGAGCCGAGCGAGACGGTGCTGCCAAAGCCACCTATCAAATGACGCCGTCAATCTCAGCAATTTAAACGGTCGCTGAACGGCCGCCTCTGGCTGACGGTTGAGGTTGGGCCGAAGCGGCTTGAACTCCTCCACGAACTGATGCCCGCCGCAACCGTCTTCGCCATAGTCGTCAATCCCACCACTCCGCTTGCGCAGATCGAATCGAGAGCCCTGTTGGAGACGGCGCGCGTCCTCGGGCTCGAACTGCACGTTCTACAGGCAACCAGCGAACGTGATTTCGATGAGGTCTTTCCAACGCTAATTCAATTACACGCCGCTGCACTGCTGATCGCCACCGATGGATTGTTCACTGCCCGAACCGAGCGATTGGCTATGCTTGCGCTGCGCCATGCGATGCCTGTCATCTCCAGCAATCTTGAGTTTGCCGCGGCTGGTGGTCTGATTAGCTATGGAAGCAGCGTTACCGACGAATTTCGGCTGGCTGGTGTGTACACCGGCAGGATTCTAAAGGGTGAGAAGCCATCCGATCTGCCGGTCCAGCAATCAACGAAGATCGAACTCGCCATCAATCTCAAGACTGCCAAGGCGCTGGGCCTGACGGTGCCGCCCGCGTTGCTCGGCCGCGCCGATGAGGTGATCGAGTGATGTCGCTTATTGTGAAGGTTTGCGGATGCCGGCCCCATGAAGGTGGAGCGGCGCGCACCGGGGCCGGCGTACGCAAACCTTCAATGGAGATGCTATGGGGCGGGCGTCGGCGAGGATATTGCATCCGTCGACGTTGATGTGAACCGATGGAGCGCAACCCCATGCAGAAGTTGAACGACCTGAGCCGATCCCTCACGCCTCTCAAACCGGATGGCACGCTGATCGCCGTGATCGAGATGAGCCTTTCGAGCTGGCTCGTTGCGGGGATTGTGCCTGGCATCGAGCGCCAGCCGTTGAAGAAGCTCGAGGTCGACGAGAGCACCTTGCTGAAGCTGCTCATTCGCTGGCGAGAGGAAGCGAAGAAGTCAGGACACAGGATCGAACGCATCGCGGTCGCCTTCGAGGCCGGCCGTGACGGCTTCTGGCTGGCGCGTTGGCTCAGGGCGCGCGACATCGAGGCCCACATCATCCACGCATC
>Ga0193724_1000279_pt1 | contig 12444 bp, 10 predicted proteins | sample H2a1metaG_FD_146005 | JGI IMG/M metagenome (GOLD analysis project Ga0193724, IMG submission 146005) | Soil microbial communities from a riparian zone of the East river system, Colorado, United States - H2a1 | ecosystem: Environmental > Terrestrial > Soil > Riparian zone | place: USA: East River... | reverse complement strand
CGCCGCGACCGCCCCTGACATGGCGACCCTGCTGGTCGCAAGACTTCTGCAAGGAATTGGCGGCGGCATGATGGTCGCGCTGAGCTACGTGGCGATCCAGCAGTCATTTGCCGAAGAGCTCTGGGGCCGTCTGTTCGGCATCGTGGCGGCGATCTGGGGAGCGGGCTCGCTTCTGGGACCCTTGGTCGGAGGCCTGTTCGCGGACTTCGGATTCTGGCGCGGGGCGTTCTGGTTCTTCGCCACCCAGGCCGCTGTTCTGGCGGCGCTGGCGCTGGCGTTGCTCCCGGCACAGCCAGCCCGCGAGAAAACCGAGCAGAAGTGGCCGATATCGCCTTTGCTGCTGCTCTCGGCGGCGACACTGTTGATCGCCTCGGCAGGCGTTGCCCAAAGAGTCGCGCTGTCGGTTGTCGAATGCCTTGGGGGTGTCGGACTGCTCTACGTTGCGGCAAGGCTGGATCGGCGGTCCCAATTTCGGATGCTTCCGGTACAGACGCTTGACCTGCGTCATCCCATCAGTGCCGGACTCTTGATGATTTTCGCGTTGTCGATGGCGAAGACTGGCTTCTGGGCCTACGGACCTTTGATCCTGAAAACCATGTTCGGCATCGACCCCTTGATTTCCGGATACATCCTGGCCGGAGAGGCGCTGGCGTGGAGCGCAGCAACCATGATGGTCTCAAGCGCCCCGATCTCGGCGGCAAGGATTTTGATCCGCACCGGTGTGGGACTGGTCGTCGTCGGGATCGCCGGATTTATCGTAACGGTGCCAATCGGATCGCTGGCCGGCATGGTGGTTTGCGGGCTGTTGGAAGGCGTTGGATTTGGTCTCTCCTGGCCCTCGATCGTGCGCCGCATCGTGCATCTTTCCGACGAGAACGAGCGCATCCTCGCGTCGGCGGCGCCCGCAACGGTGCAAAGGATCGGCTTCGCTGTGGGCGCTGCGGCAACAGGGATCGCCGCGAACATGTCCGGTCTCGCCGATGGCATTTCCGTCGAAGCTGCCCGGGCGGCGGGATTTTGGGTTTTCGCCGGTTTCATCCCTGCTGTGGTTGTCGGTGTCCTTGCTCTGTGGCGGTTCACGACAACAGAAGGTGAGCACGCGCTATCATCATGATCGGACTTCGGACTCGCGCCCCCGGTGCGCGATGGCGTATTGGTCGCTTAGCCTTCATATTCGAGCACGTGCAGCCCAGCGTTCCAGTCGCTGGTATAGATCACTCCATCCCGCGTCACATAGACATCGGCTGTTTTGGCGGCGAGCGCGACGTTGGGCCTCGGATCTATCAGCTTGGCTGGCGCCGGCGGCAGCCAGAACGCCAGCTCCTTCGGCGCAAACTGATCCTTGAGGTCGAACACGCGGACGCCGCCGGCATTGTAGGTGGCGAAAATGGTGTCCTCGCTCTGGAACGAACCAGGTCGGTTCTCATGTAGATTGTGCGGACCGAAGGTGCCGGGCGCGGCGCAATAGTCACGATCGTGCGGCACCGGCATGGTTGAGATCGTCACGGGATTTTCCGGTACCCGCACATCGACCACGAAGATATGGAACAACCCTTTGGCACACTTCTCCGCGTTCGCCTCATCCGCCACCACCGCGAGGTTGCGGCCCGGCAGCGGCAGCGGCGTGTGCGTGCCGCCGGGAAATGGCGGCGACCAGTTGATGTGCGACAATAATTTCGGCTGGGCGGCATCCGTGACATCGTGGATGGTGAAGCCGCCGTCGCGCCAGGCGCCATAACCAAGCTTGCCGGCGACGATCATGTGGTGCAGCGCATAGCGCTTGCCCTTGGGGGTGTTCGATACCTCCCCGGCCGCGCGGTTCATGCCCGGCAGCCACCACTTCGACACGATGACTGGTTTGGTGATTTCCTGCAGGTCGACGATACAAAGGCAATGATCGGTAAAGCCGTCGAAGTGCGCCGAAACATAGGCATAACGCCCGCCCATCCAGGACAAGCGGTTGACGCCAAGTCCCGGCATTTCCAGAAACGCGATCTCTCTCATTTCGTCGGGTTTGGAGATGTCGTGGATCGACAGGCCGCTGCGGAAATTCTTACGCTTGGTGATGCTTTCAGCGAGGCTGTTTTCGAAATAGCCGCGCTGGTCGCTATAGGACTGCATGGCGACGATATTGGCGCCGTTGGCGACGAGAAGCAGATCGTCCGATGATTGCAAGTGATGCGTACGCGTGTACTGCCCAGCCGTAAAAAAACTGACCGGCTTCAGACGGCGCGGGTCGCTGGCGTCCAGAATGGTCACCCCATCGCCGAACATGTGGCCGACGTAGAGGTGCTTGCGATTTGACATGATCTGGACGCTGTCCGGGCGCCCGCCAATGTCGCTGTAGGAAAGGTGTTTAATCCGATGACCAATCCCCTCTGGGGGTATCGGCTGGTCTTCGGCATGGAGTGCACGTGGCAAACCGGCCAGCGCCACCATGCCCAATAAACCTTGCAAGTGCGCGCGTCGACTCACCTTGTGCATCGCCTGCCCCGAAGTCTGTATATTTCTAAGTCTGGATATTTTTTGGCAGCCTAACATGGAAATAAACCGCAGCAAGCCCGGCTCTGTGCCCAGGCATCTCGCGGCCTGTTGTTTTCAACGCATCAAGCTCGCATCGATCCGCATCTGGCGCAATGAGGCCACGCATCTGGGTCAGGTCCAGCCGGAAATATAGCGTAACGAGATGTTACTTTGTGCCGCGCGGCGATTGCCGCATGTTCCCACTGCGCAACGCTATTCGATTTCCCCGACGAATCCCCGTCACGGCGACGCGCTCCGTTCAAAAGCCACATGCCCGTGACATTGCAAAGAAGCTTGGCCATTCCAGCCCAGGCTCTGGCGTGGCTCGGCGGTCAGGGCACCCGGGCGATCGCCGCGCTGGTCTTCATCGGCATCGCGGTGCCGCCGATCGGCCAGTTGCTGAAGCCTTTCGTCACTGAAGCGATTTTTCTGCTGCTCTGCATATCCTTCATGCGCGTGGATATCGGGGCGCTGCGCGATCATCTGCGCCGGCCCGGCATTGTGCTGGCGGCGACGGCGTGGACCACGCTCGGGGTGCCGTTGATCATGGGTGCAGGCTGTCTCGCGACCGGCCTCGATGCGCGCTCACCGGATCTGTTTCTGGCGCTGATGCTGCAGGCGGTGGCCTCGCCGATGATGGCGGCGCCCGCGCTTGCGGCTGTCATGGGCCTGGATTCAACGCTGGTGCTGATCACGCTGGTGACCAGCACGGCGCTGGTTCCGATCACTGCACCGCTGTTCGCCTATGCTTTCTTCGGCGCCGCGCTGACGCTCGCGCCGCTCGGACTCGGATTGAAGCTGGCCGCAATGCTCGCGGGATCGCTGCTGGTTGCGGGCGCGATCCGCTGGAGCGTGGGTGAAGCCGCCATCAAGCGGCACAGGGGGCCGATCGACGGGATCAATATCCTGATCCTGTTCGTCTTTGTCGCCGCCGTCATGGGCAGCGTGGCCGGCAGCATTTGGGCCGAGCCTGCCAAGACGATCGGATTGACGGCGTTTGCCTTCGCGGTGTTTTTCGCGCTGCTCGGCATTACAATGCTGATTTTCCGCGGGCTTGGCAGGGAACGCGCGCTCGCGCTCGGTTTGATGGTCTGCCAGCGCAACATGGGGCTGATGGTGGCCGCGACGGACGGCGTATTGCCGGGAACGACGTGGCTGTATTTCGCGCTCAGTCAATTCCCGATCTATCTGTCACCGCAACTGCTCAAGCCGATCGTCCAAAAGCTGCGCGCGCAGAAAGCCGCCGCTGCCGAGACCGGCAACAACTGAGCGGTAGGCACGGGTCAGTGACGGCGTAGCCCTGCGCGGCGGCGCCGATGCCTGAAATCATGTTGTCATTCCGGTTGTCGGTTGGCGGCGGCCTTGCCATTTCACGGCGCGTCGGGCAGCGTCGCGTCCGCAAATTGACGTCGCTTGAGAGAGAAACCGAACTGGAAACCTCAGCCTCCATCGAAATAGCCAAACACACGCTGCTTTCGTGCGGGCTCATTCTGGCTGTCGGCACCGTCGCCGGGTTGCTGGCGCAGAAGATCAGGATTCCCGATGTCGCGGTGTTTCTCATCGTGGGGATAGCGATCGGCCCGCAGGCGCTGGGGCTTGTCCACATCAAGGCGGATTCGGCGCTGAACCAGATCATCCTGCTGTTCGGCGCCAGCTACATTCTTTTCGATGGCGGCGCGTCGCTGCGCTTCAGCGTCTTGAAACAGGTCTGGATCACGATTGTCGTGATCGCCACCATCGGTGTCATCATCACCGCTGTCATTACCGCCGTTGCCGCCCACTATATCCTCGGCGTGCCGTTGATCGTCGCGCTGCTGCTGGGCGCGACTTTGGCCTCGACCGATCCGGCAACGCTGGTGCCGATTTTCCGGCAGATCCGGATTCGCGACCGCGTGGCGCAAACCGTGATGAGCGAGTCGGCGTTCAACGACGCCATGGGTGCGATCGTCACCTTCGGTGTGCTGGCGGTGGCGACGGGAAGCGGCGAGTTTTCGTTTGCCGCCTCGCTGTTCGATCTGCTCAAGCAGTCCGTCATCGGCATCATCGCCGGCGTCGCGCTCGGATACATGGCCGCGTTCCTCATCGCCCATGAAAAATGGGCCTTCCTTAGCGAGTATGCGCCAGTCGTCACGCTGGTCGCGGTCATAGGCGCCTATTTCGCGGCCGATGGGATGGAGGCCAGCGGCTTCATGGCGGTTTTCGTGTTCGGCATCGTGCTCGGAAACAAGGAATCGTTTGGTTTTGCGATGGAAGCTGGCGAAGCGCAAAAGCTCGACGAATATGTGCTGACCACGGCGTTCATCATGCGCCTGTTCATTTTCATTCTGCTCGGCGCGCAGGTCGATTTTGCCCTGGTGGACCAGTACTGGCTCGGTGGCGTGGCCGTCGTCACCGTCCTGATGCTGATAGCGCGGCCAGCGACGGTTTTCCTGTGCGCGTGGCCTGATCGGCGCGCGCGATGGAGCTTTGGCGAGATGCTGTTCATGTGCTGGACGCGCGAGACCGGCGTCATTCCGGCGGCACTGGCCGGCCTGCTGCTGGGCATGAAGGCGCCCGGCGCGCAGATGATCGCATCGGTTACCTTCATCGCCATCCTGATGACGATCCTGATCCAGGCGCCGACCACCGAATGGCTCGGCCGCAGGCTGGGACTTTTGGAAACGAAAGCCCGATCATAGCCGTCTTCGGCGACATCGTGGACAGACATGACATGAAGGGTCGCCCGCTCCACCCTAGTACCTGGAATCACAAATCGGTATTGCAGCCCATCCTTCGAGACGGCCACTTCGTGGCCTCTCAGGATGAGGTCTAACTTGTTGAAACACAGCAACCTCATGCTGAGGAGCGAGCGACGCGAGCGTCTCGAAGCATGGGCTGCAAGCGACTCACCGATCTCTCATAGTCCGCACTAGAGCATGATTCGGAAAAGTGGACACCGGTTTTCCCTCGGGACAAACGCGAAGCGTTTGCCCGGAGATCATGCTCCAACAAAAAGATAGAGCGGGATGACGATTCGAAGAAAAGTCATCCGGCTCTAGTCGGCACGATCAAGGGCCACTTGCAATCGCCAATAACGGAGAGATAAGTTCGAATTCCCTGGAGTAATTCTCTTGTTCCGCGGAGCAGACAGCACACGGGGTGATTGAGATGGTCAGGCCAAAACTTGATGCCCATTACTCGGTTCTTGGCTTGATCAGTCGCGTGGCCTTCTGTCTCGGCCTTTCACTGTTGCTTTGGTTTGTTGCGGCGCATTTGATGCGCCAGAACTGGGTCGCCATGACGAACTACGTTGCCGCAGCGGTGCTGGCGGGAGCAGCACTTGCGTTTTTATATCGCTTGCTGACCGCGAGGGGCCAAGTCGTCGTTTCGGTAGATGCAACGGGCTTCAAGGACACGCGATTGACGCCTGCGGTCATACCATGGAGCGTGATCCAATCGGTGTCGCCGTACATTGCTTATAGATCGAGGAAGGCGACCGGCGTTGACCTTGCGATCGACCCGGCCTTCAAGCGAAGTCTGTCGATCCGGCTGGGTGCCAAGCTCTTTGCTTGGGCAAACCTATTTTTCGGGTCAGTCGTTCGTTTGGACACCAGCATTTTGGACGTCGACTGCGATGAAATCTCGCGCGTTGCAAACAATTACATTTCGAAACGAACCTGAGCGTCGCGCCCAAGTCCGAAAAAAGACCCCAACTCGGACATCCCCGACCGGCGTTATCAGCTAGCCGCCCGCTCGCCCGTTCACAATCCCCCACCGCTCAGATGTGGTAGCATGGCCATCGACCGGCTTGATATTGCCTCGGAGGCTCCATGCAGAGGAGGAAATTCATCACGCTCATTGGCGGCGCGATCGCGACGCAAGCAGTTCTGCCCCAGCCAGCACGCGCCGAGGTTTCGACAAAACGTCCGCTCCTCGCTGTTTTAGCGGGAGTGACGCGAAAAGAATTCCCCACTTCCTTCATGGAAGGGATGCGAGAACTCGGTTACGTCGAAGGTGGCAATATCGACGTTGCATACCGCTTTGCTGATGGGCACTTGGAACTGCTGCCATCGCTCGCTGAAGAGTTGATTCAACTTACACCAAGAGTGATCGTCGCAGCCGTCACGCCTGCTGCCGTCGCAGCGAGAAGATTGACCCAAACGATCCCAATTGTGTGCCCAATTCTCGCCGACCCAATTGATCTCGGCTTGATTTCGAGCATGTCCCGACCAGGGGGAAACGTCACCGGCTTGATGTCCCGCATCGATGATCTTATCGGAAAGCAAATCGAACTTGCAGCGCAGTTGGTCCCGGTTTTGGTGAGGTTGGGCCTCATCGTAAACGTCGCCAGCAGCGACATAGCTCGACGAGAAGTCGAAAGTGCGAGCAAACGGCCGGGCGTCAAGTTAGTTTCCGCCGAGGTGCGAGAACCGAGTGATCTCGATACGGCATTTAAACTGTTGTCGAACGAGCATGTTCAGGCGATCGTCATACTTGGAGGCGCCATGCTCTTCCAGGAGAGGCGGCGGGTCGCGGAGCTCGCCGCGGCGGCGCGGTTACCCGCTGTGTACGGCTTTCGTGACCACGTCGATGCTGGCGGTCTCATTAGTTACGGCGTCAACTACGCTGAGAACTTTCGTCGCGCGGCCATCTATGTCGTCAAAATCCTCAAAGGCGCCAAGCCGTCCGATCTGCCCGTTGAGTTTCCGAACAAACTTGAGTTGATCATCAACCTCAAGACTGCGAAAGCGCTTGGACTCGATATCTCGCCCACGCTTCTAGCCCGGGCCGACGAGGTGATCGAGTAGTGCCTCGTTTTTGCTGCGCTTCGGTCGCTCTCGGGGGATAGCGGGCAGCGCCGGAAACCAGAGTAGCCCCGCGGCAAAGCGCGCTCGTAGTTGGCACACCGCTTGCTGATTGACGGCGGCAAATCGGCGTAGGACATTCAATCCAGGCGCAAGCGATCGGGGACCTGCGATGGATGTCTACCACTTCAAGAATTTCGAAATGCTCGATCCGGAGGCCGGGGAATTGCTCGGCGGCCACGAACTGGTCGTCGAAGGCGACACCATCAGGGAAGTCTCTGCCAAGCCGATCAAGCTTGCAGAGGCCAGCGTCATCGACTGCGGCGGGAGCACGTTGATGCCCGGCCTGATCGACAGCCATGTGCATGTGGTGCTGTCCGAGGTCGTGATCCGCAACATGGAAAGCGTGCCGTTGACGCTGATGACCGCGCGCGCGGCCGAGCTGATGCGCAAGATGCTGGACCGCGGCTTCACCAGCGTGCGTGACACCGGCGGCGCCGATTGGGGCCTGAAGGAAGCGACCGACAAATGGCTGTTGCCGGGGCCGCGGCTGTTCATCGCCGGACGCGCGATCGGCCCCACCGGCGGCCATAGCGACGGCCGCCGCCGCACCGACCTTGGCGCACGCTGTCAATGCTGCAACGCCTTGGCGTTCTCCATGGGCATCGCGGATGGCGTTTCCGAAGTCCGCCGCGCGGTGCGCGAGGAAATGCGCCAGGGCTGCGACCAGGTCAAGATCATGATGTCCGGCGGCGTCGCCTCACCCTACGATCCGCTCGATAGCCTGCAGTTCTCGGTGGATGAGGTGGAGGCCGCCGTCGAGGAGGCGCACGCCTTTGGCCGCTATGTCTGCGCTCACGCCTATACGCCACAAGCCATCACGCGCGCGGCCAACGCCGGCGTACGTACCATCGAGCACGGCAATCTCATCGACGATGGGTCCGCAAAGCTGATGGCCGAGAAGGGCATGTTCCTGGTCGCCAATCTCGTCACCTATTTCGAGATGAAAAAGCATGCCGCCGACTACGGCATGAGTTCGGACATGCTGGCCAAGAACGACCTCGTCATCGAGGGCGCCTTGAAGTCGCTCGAAATCTGCAAGCGTCACGGCATTCCGGTCGCCTACGGCACCGATCTGCTCGGCCAGTTGCAGGTGGCGCAGTCGGAGGAGTTCACGCTCCGCGCGCAGGTGCTGTCGCCGGCCGACATCATCCGTTCGGCCACCACGATCGGCGCCCAGGTCGTCCGCATGGAGGGCAAGATTGGCTGCCTGAAGCCGGGCGCCTTTGCCGATCTGCTCGTCGTCGACGGCAACCCGCTCAAGAACCTGAAGCTGTTTCAGGAGCAAGGCCAACACCTTTCGGTCATCATGAAGGGTGGGCGCTTTCACAAGAACCGGCTGCAGTGAAGCCGCCGATGTCCCAACAAATCCTGTTCAGGAATTTCGAATTGCTCGAACCTTCGTTCGGCGAACTGCGTGGCGGATATCAGTTGCTGGTCGAGGGCGATACGGTCAAGCAACTCAGCGAGACGCCGATCAAGGCGTCCGAGGCTGATGTCATCGACTGCGGCCGGCGCACGTTGATGCCGGGACTGATCGACTGCCACGTGCACGCCATCCACAGCGAGGTCAATGTTCGCTTCACCATCCGCCAGGAGGTCGTCTCGCCGATCGAGATCATTCGCTCGGCGACCACGATCGGCGCCGAGGTCCTGCGCATGCCCGGCAAGGTGGGTACACTGCAAACCGGCGCTTTTTCCGACGCCATCGTCGTCGACGGCAATCCGTTGAAAGACCTTGCGCTGCTTGGCGATCAGGGCAAACATCTCTCCGTGATCATGAAGGCGGGTATCTTGCACAAGAACCGGCTGAACTGATCGCAGGCGCGCGTAGAGAGGCGATCGTGACCGTCGTACCCGAATGGACCTCATCACGCTTTGTCGGCCGCATGGCGCTTCGAGCAGCGGCTGGCGTGTCGCTTGCGTATATCCTGCTGCCAATGTTGTTCGTGATCTGGCTGGCGTTCTTCGCACAGGAAATTCCGTCGTTCCCTCCGGAAGGCTACTCGCTGAAATGGTTCCGCGCCATTCCCGGCAACGACAGGTTCGTCACGGGATTTCTCCTCAGCCTGCAGGTCGCCGTGGTCTCGACGTCGATCGGCCTGGCCATCGGCGTTCCCGCCGCCGTTTGCCTGGTGCGAGGGCGCTTCACCGGACGCGAGGCGGTGAACAACCTCTTGTTGCTGCCGCTGATCGTGCCGGGCATCGTGCTCGGCATCGCGCTGTATGTCTTCCATGTCGAAACCGAGATCGCGACCGGCTGGCCGATCCTCGGTTCACTCGGCGGTCTGGTCGCCGGTCACGTCTTGATCGCGATACCCTGGACGGTGCGCCTCATCACCGCGAGCCTCGTCGGCATGGATCGCGCCGTCGAGGAAGCGGCGCAAAGCCTGGGCGCTGATCGCCTGATCACCTTCCGGCGCATCACCCTGCCCGCCATCTTGCCGGGCATTGTCGCGGCATCCCTGTTTGGTTTCATCGCCTCGTTCGGGAACCTGGAAATGAGTCTGTTCCTGGTCGGTCCCGGCCGCACCACCCTGCCGATCGCGATCCTGCAATATCTCGAATGGAAGATCGACCCGACCATCGCGGCGGTGTCGGTTCTGCAGATCCTGTTTATCGGCGGCGCCATGCTGTTGACCGATCGCTTCGTCAACATCGGCCGCGTGGTCTGACGATGGCGCGCCTGCAGCTGACCGGCATCACCAAGCGCTACGGCGACTTCAAGGCCACCGATGACGTTTCGCTCGACATTGCCGATGGCGAATTCCTCGTCCTGCTCGGCCCCTCCGGCTGCGGCAAGACCACGACCTTGCGCATCATTGCCGGCTTCATCGAGCCGACGTCCGGCCGCGTGCTGTTGGACGAACGCGACATTACCGCGCTGCCGCCATGGAAGCGCAACGCCGGCCTCGTGTTCCAGAGCTACGCGTTGTTTCCGCACATGACGGTGGCCGAGAACATCGCTTTCGGCCTCGAGATGCGCAAGATGCCGAAGGCGGACATGGCGCCGAAGATCACCGAGGCATTGCGCCTGGTGCGGCTCGATCATCTCAGCGACCGGCTGCCGCGACAATTGTCCGGCGGCCAGCAGCAGCGCGTGGCGCTGGCCCGCGCGCTGGTTTTCCGGCCCGATGTGCTGCTGCTCGATGAGCCGCTGTCCAACCTCGACGCCAAGCTGCGCCAGGACGTGCGGGTTGAAATCCGCGAACTGCAACGCAAGCTCGGATTGACCACCGTGATGGTGACCCACGATCAGGAGGAGGCATTGACCATGGCCGACCGCCTCGTCGTCATGAGCGAGGGCCGTATTCGCCAGATCGGGTCGCAGCAGGATCTCTACGAACGCCCGGCGGAAAAATTCGTCGCCGATTTCGTCGGCCGCTCCACCTTCATCGGTGGCCGCATGGATGGCCCCGGGCGCTTCGTCTCGGTTGGCGGCCTCGTCGTCGCCTGCGAAGGCACCGGCAGCGGCAGCGCCTCGCTGGCGCTGCGCCCCGAGCGTCTTGCGCTGACGAGCGCTGCGGCGCCGGCGATGGACAACAGCTTTCCCGGAGCGGTGGAATTCATCTCCTATCTCGGATCGCAGGTGGATCTGCACGTACGCCTGTCGCCGCTGGAACGGGTCATCGTGCAGATCCAGAACCGGCCGGAACAACCCCTGCCGGTGATCGGAGAACAGGTCCACATCGGCTGGAGCAAATCGACCGGCCGCGTATTCCAAGCATAACTTCTCTGCCAACCAGTCAACGTCCCGGAGGCACCCACCATGACCCAATCGAAATCCCGCCGCGAAGTCCTGCTCGGCGCAGCAGCACTTGCCGGCGCCGCCAGCCTGCCGCGCCCGGTATCGGCGCAGCCGAAAGGCCGCATCGTTGTCGGCACCTGGGGCGGCGACTACGCCCGTCTGCTCAACAAGAATATCGAGGCGCCGCTGCTCATCAAGGACGGCTGGGAGGTGGTGCAGGATCAGGCCGGCGACCCCGAACGGCGCTCGAAAATGCTTGCCGAAAAGCGACTGCCCCGCGGCACTTCGGATGTGCAAGGTCTTTCGGCGCTCAACATGTACCAGATGGAGGACGCCGGCACCGTCCTGCCGATCGACTACGGCAAGCTCAAGAACGCCGGCAATCTGCTGCCGACGATGAAGTATCCCTACGGCGTCGGCCACATTTATTCGGGCAAGGTCGGCATTTACAATCCGAAGGTGATCACGACGGCGCCCGTCAGTTACAAGGACGTGTTCGATCCCAGACACGGCAACAAGCTCGGCATCCTCGACATCCAGTACCAATACACGCTGGTCTGCGCGGCGCTCGCCGCCGGCGGCAAGGTCAACGATATCGAGCCCGGCAAGAAACTGCTGCTGGAATGCAAGAACGCCGGCATGCGGATTTATCCGACCAACGAGGCATTCGCCCAGGGCCTGAAGTCGGAGGAATTAGGCGTCGGCGTGATGTGGAAGGCGCGCGTCGTGCAGTGGCAGAACGCGGGTATTCCCGTGACCGCCGTCGCGCCTGCGGAAGGCGCGCTGGCCTACGTCTCGGGCTTCGTCATCCCGAAGAACTCGCCGAACAAGGACGGCGCCTACGCCTATCTGGACGCCATGCTGGACAAGAGCGCGCAAGAAGCATTTGCCGTGGACATGGGCTACAATCCCACCGTCACCAACGCCGTGGTCGCGCCCGATCTCAACCAACGCATCGGCTTCACCCCCGACGAGGTCAAGAAACTCGTCGATCTCGACTACGACCACATGAACAAGAACGACGTCCCATTCAAGGAATGGTGGGACAAGGTGCTGAAGAGCTGAGAGTGCGCTGCTCACCGCGCTTGCGAATTGAATGGACGCCCCTTTCTCTTACCCTCCCCTGGAGGGGCAGGGGAATCGCATATGGAATTTTCAGTGAGTCGTCCCTGCGAACGCAGGGACCCATACGGCGCGGGCTCTCGTTTCTGCACTGGAGCAGAGGCCTTTTTTCACTTTTGAGGCCAGGGGTGATGGGTCCCTGCGTTCGCAGGGACGACCCGCCGAGAGATTGTGCGAAGCCACGACCATCGGCTGAAGTTGGTCATA
>Ga0193724_1000277_pt1 | contig 12495 bp, 12 predicted proteins | sample H2a1metaG_FD_146005 | JGI IMG/M metagenome (GOLD analysis project Ga0193724, IMG submission 146005) | Soil microbial communities from a riparian zone of the East river system, Colorado, United States - H2a1 | ecosystem: Environmental > Terrestrial > Soil > Riparian zone | place: USA: East River... | reverse complement strand
AATTGGAGCATGAGTTTGGCGATCGCCGGAATGGGGTGGGTGACCCCTCTTGGAAATGGCGTTGATCCGGTATGGGACCGGCTGCTTCATGGCGACGAGGCGTCTGCGACAGAAATTTCCGAACGGAGTGGGGACCGATCTTACAGCGCGTTCCACGTACCCGAGTCGGCGCTGACGGGTTTGGCGCATCCGCGTCTTCGCCGGGCCAGCGTGATTTCGCGATTCGCCGCAGCAGCAGGTCTGGAGGCGTTGAAGGCTGCCGGTGTAAAGGCGGATTCGCAAAACGCGGGGCGAATTGCGCTCATCTTCGCGATCTCCAACGGAGGCGTCATTTACACCAAACGTTTCTATCGCGATGTCGTCGAGATGGGTGCGCAGTCGGCCAGTCCCCTCTTGTTTCCGGAAACGGTTTTTAACGCGCCGGCGAGCCATCTCGCGGCAATTCTGGGTGTTACCGGGACCACTTACACTGTGGTTGGCGACGGAGCGGTGGGCCTCCTGGCAGTAAAAATGGCCGAGGATGTGATGACGAATGAGGCTCTCGATTATTGCCTGGTCGTCGGGACGGAAGAAGTCGATTGGTTGTTGTGTGACGCGTACTGGCGATGGCGTTTGCTTCGTTCCGCGCCTCCGATTGAGCCATTCAGTAAACAAAAGCGAGGAATGATTTTGAGCGAAGGCGCAGGAGCAATTGTGGTCGCACGAGAAGGGCCGATTACAATTGAAGACGCTCACCCGGGCGGCTGCTACGGAAAGCGAGCGGAAGCGGAGGAAATTTTGAAGAGAATGCTGCGTGACCTCAGGCAAACCGAAATCGACTTTGTGATCTCAAGCGCTAACGGCACGTTCATCGACCAAGCGGAGCAGGTAGCGTTGGAGCAGGTGATTCCGGATGCAATTGCTTATACGGCAAAGCCAGCCCTGGGCGAAAGCGTAGGCGCTTCGGGGTTGTGGCAAGTCATCGTGGGAGCCCAGGCCTTGCTTCACAGGGAGCTTCCACCTGTGCTTCACGCCGACCTCGCCATTTCGTTGCGGCTTTCGCGTTCGCGCATGTCCATGGCTGCAGCGCGCCGTGCAATCGTGTTAAGCTCCGGAGTCAATCAGCAAATTGCAGGTTTGCGCCTGGCAATTGCGTGATGTTGTAGATGTTGGTGTTTTTTTTGGGCGCAATTCAGTCCCGGATCAAACGCGCCTCGGTAAACATCGCATTACCCTAGCGGTACGAGTTTCCAGTTGATTGCTCCGTCCGCAACCTGCAGCCATGCCACGCTTGGGGGTGCGCCCTGGTTCGGTCGCGTCACGCAACCCGGATTTAGAAACAGCACGCTCCCGCGTCTTTCATTTCGCGGAACGTGCGTGTGCCCGTGCAGGACAAAATCAACGTCATCCGGCAAATGGTCAGGCGGTATATGTTGGAGACGGAATTTCAATCCGCCTCGCGCAAGATCGACAACGAGCGGCCAATCAAAGTTACTATCGCAATTGCCTCGCACTACGGTTACGCGAGGCCCAATCCCGCGGAGCTCGTCGAGAATGGTCTCCGTGCAAACATCACCGAGGTGCCAGATTTCGTCAGCATCTTTGGCGATTTCTCTAACCGTTTCTGGCAAACGATTGTGGGTGTCGGCCAGAACAAAAATATGCAAGGTGTCCTTCGATTTCTCAGGCGTTGGCATAGCGCAAAGTTATCTTTACACACTGTTACGTGCCGCGCGCTCCGGCCGCATGTTTGGATGCATGCGTTGATTTGCGCGACAGCGGATGTTACGTAGCCTCGCCCGCTCTGCCATGAGTCAGAACTACAAAAATACTCTCAATTTGCCGCGCACGGAGTTTCCGATGAAGGCAAACCTCGCCGCGCGCGAACCGGAAATGCTCCGAGTGTGGGAGGAGACCCGACTCTACCAACAAATCCAGAAGTCGCGAGAGGGTAGGGAATTATTTGTCCTGCATGATGGGCCGCCGTTCGCCAACGGAGACGTGCACATGGGAACTGCGCTCAACAAAATTCTTAAAGATTTCGTGGTCAAATCGCAGACCATGCTCGGCAAACGCGCGCCGTACGTACCGGGCTGGGATTGTCATGGCCTGCCCATCGAATACAAGGTGGTAAAGGAATCACGCGGCCTTTCTCCGCTTGAGATTCGCAAAAGATCGGAAGCGTTTGCGCGAAAGTTCGTCAATATCCAGCGCGAGCAATTCAAAAGGCTCGGTGTCTTCGGCGATTGGCAGCATCCGTATCTGACGATGGATCCCAAATATGAGGCAGAAATCCTGCGCGCTTTCGCTGTATTTGTTGAGGAAGGTCTCGTTTATCAATCGAAAAAGCCGGTTTTTTGGAGCACAGGCGCGCAAACCGCGCTGGCCGAAGCTGAAGTAGAATACCAGGACCGCGACGATACCGCGGTTTATGCGCGGTTCCCGCTTCCTCCGGACCAAGTCGCGAAAACCGGTTTGCCAACTGATAAGCCAGTCAGCGTCGCGATCTGGACAACAACACCATGGACATTGCCCGCAAATCTCGCGATCGCAGTGGATCCGAACACCGAATATGAAATTTTGAGCAATCGGGACGAGCGAGTGATTGTTGCTCGCAAGCTTCGCGATCAATTCATTCACCAAACTGGTTTTGTTGCCCCGGAAGAATCGACTTTTCGTGTTGGCAAACAGCTGGTCGGACTTCAGGCGCAACATCCATTTCTCGACCGAAAATCGACGATACTGGCGGCCGATTTCGTAACCATGGATACCGGCACAGGCTTGGTGCACATCGCGCCCGGCCATGGCGAGGACGATTACTGGTTAGGCAGGGCCAACGGTTTGGAAATTCTTTCGCCTGTCGACGATCACGGACGTTTTACCGATGAAGCCGGTTTGCCAAATCTCACTGGGAAATATGTGTTTGATGCCAACACGGACATCATCAATTTGCTGCGAGAGCGGAGGATGTTGCTTGGTCAACAGAACTTTCATCATTCCTACCCGTATTGTTGGCGTTCGAAGACGCCGATTATTTTTCGGAATGTCGAGCAGTTCTTTATTCGGATCGATGAGCTCCGCGGCAGGGCGCTTAATGCCATTCACAACGAAGTAAAATGGATTCCAGGGTGGGGCGAAAATCGCATTGCGGGCACAGTTGAATCTCGTCCCGACTGGGTGATTTCGCGCCAACGTAGCTGGGGTGTGCCGCTGCCAGTTTTCTATTCGAAGGACGGAGAAGCCATTCTCGACGCAAAAATTATTCGAAAGCTCGCCGATCTGGTTGCCGAGCGTGGCTCGAATATTTGGTTTGAATTGAGAGATGCCGATCTCGCTCGAGAGCTTGGTCTGCCACCAGGAACAACAAAACGCAATGATACGATCGATGTCTGGATCGACAGCGGCGTTTCACACAAAGCAGTTTGCGCGGTGCACCCGGAGCTGCGCGATCCGGCCGACATGTACCTGGAAGCGACCGACCAGCATCGCGGCTGGTTTCAATCGTCCTTGATGACCAGTATCGCACTGAACAATCGCGCACCGTACAAGACTTGCGTTACGCACGGATTCGTTGTCGACCTGGACGGGAAGAAAATTTCCAAATCCAGCGCTTACGAGAAGCCGGTAGACGCCGGCCACTTTGTAAATGAACACGGCGCGGACCTCGTTCGCTTGTGGGCAAGCAGCATCGATTACACGGCTGACGTGCCGTTTTCCGAGGAAATTTTCACGCGCCTGGCAGACACCTATCGCCGAATTCGGAACACGCTGCGCATTCTGCTCGGAAATCTTCATGATTTCCATGTAGCCACGGGCACCGAAAGCGGCGGGCTGAAGGCGATTCCAGCGGCTGCAACGCTCATTGATCGCTGGATTTGGGAGCGTTTGAGCCAGGTGATCGCTGATTGCCGATCGGCGTACGAGGCATTCGAGTTTCACAAGGCTTATCACGCTCTGAACCAGTTTTGCGCCGTCGATCTGAGCAGCCTCTATATCGACATTACCAAAGACCGGATGTATTGCGACGCCCCAGACTCGCCCCGGCGTCGCGCAACACAAGTGGTCATGCGTGAAATTTTCGGCGCACTGTGCCGATTGCTCGCGCCGGTCCTTGCATTTACTGCCGAGGAATCGTGGGGGTATTCAGCGCTGGGTGGTTCGGTCCATCTACAAGAGTTTCCCCCATTCGAACATCGAGGGCACGAAGCGAGCGATCTGGTCGCAGAGCTCCTGAAATTGCGTGGCGTAGTCGGTCAGGCGATCGAGCATGCGCGACAGCAGAAGCTGATCGGGAATGCTCTCGAGGCGGCCGTTGTTTTACATTCAAACTCCGACGTCACGACGAAAATCAGCAAGGAAGAGCTGGAGGAATTTTTCATCCTGAGTGATCTGACGATTCGCCGGGGAGACGAAATGAGCGCGTCCGTCACCAAAACCGCATACAAGAAATGCGCGCGTTGCTGGCGTCACCGGCCAGCTGTTGGCACAAGCAAAGAGCATCCCGACTTATGCGATCGGTGCGAAAGCGTTGCTAGCGCTCTATCAGAGAAAGCGCGATGATCCGGTTCTGTCATTCCGAGCGTAGTGGAGCGAAAGCGCAACGGAGTCGAGGAATCTCGCAAACAGAAATCCACTTAGAGATGTCTCGACTTCGCTCGACATGACATCAAAGACTGAAACGCGTGAAGTATATTCTTTTTCTCTCACTTCCACTCTACGCACTGGATCAGTTGACCAAACAGATGGTTCTGCAGTTCATCACTCCTGATGAACCGCGTGTTCTGGTCGCCGATTTCTTCAGTTTGGTTTACGTGACCAATAACGGTGCAGCGTTTGGATCCTTCAGAGGCAATAATACTTTCTTCATCGCCATTTCATCTGTTGCGCTTGTGGTTGTTCTGGGCCTCCTCCTGCGGGCGCGAGCAGTTGATCGTTGGCGTGATCTTTCGCTGGCACTTCTTCTCGGAGGGATCCTGGGAAATCTTACTGATCGCCTTCTTTATGGGCACGTGATTGATTTTCTGCTTTTCGATTTGCACATCCCATATGCGCATCCCTGGCCGGCCTTTAATGTCGCCGACTCCTGCATCTCGGTTGCGGTGGTGCTGTTTATTATACATTCGTTTTGGAAGCAGGAGCCCCCCCCGAAAACAGCATTGCTGTAGTCGTCGCGCTGTGCGCGACGCGAGCCTGCCGTGGTCTTTGTGCGCGTTGCGCTTCGCTCAGCAAAGCGGCTACAGTGGTCTGGTGAAACCTTCGCCAATGGAAGAGACGGCGCGTAGCGTTGCTGCGCGCTTGCGCGAAGACGGTCACATCGCATACTTCGCCGGCGGTTGTGTGCGCGACATGGTTCGCGGCTTGGATCCAAAGGATTACGACATCGCCACCGACGCCCGACCGGATGTCGTGCAGAGACTTTTTCCACGAACCTATGCGGTCGGCGCGCACTTTGGCGTGATCGTCGTTCTGGAAAACGATTTCCAATTCGAGGTGGCAACATTTCGGTCCGACGAGGCTTATATCGACGGCCGGCACCCGACCGCAGTTCACTTTTCATCGCCGGAAGAGGATGCCCGGCGCCGGGATTTCACGATAAACGGAATGTTTTACGACCCGGTTGCAGAAGAAGAGATTGATTTCGTCGGTGGCCGCGCCGATATCGCCGCGACCCTGGTGCGCGCTATCGGCGAGCCCGCGCAGCGTTTCGCGGAGGATCGGTTGCGAATGCTGCGAGCAGTGCGGTTCGCGACGGTGCTCGATTACCAGATCGATGCAAAAACATGGGACGCACTGATCGCCAGCGCGGTTTCGATTAACGAGATCAGTGCGGAACGAATCCGCGATGAGTTGGTGCGGATTTTTCTGTCACCGAACCGAGGGCATGGCTGGGACTTGCTCGATGCAAGCGGACTGATGCGCGCCATTCTGCCCGAGATTGAGGCAATGAAAGGGTGCGAACAACCCGAGCAATTTCATCCTGAAGGTGACGTCTTCAAGCACACACGATTAATGCTGGATTTTTTGCCGGAGAAAGTTTCTGTGCCGCTCGTTTTCGCAGTTTTGTTTCATGACGTCGCCAAGCCGCGTACGGCAACCGTGGACGAAACGGGGCGAATCCGCTTCAGCGGGCATGATCGTCTCGGCGCTGAGATGACCGAAGAAATCATGCGGCGTTTGCGATTTTCCGGCGCTGAAATCGAGGCCACTGTTGAGATGGTGCGGCAGCACATGGTTTTTAAGGACGTGCCCGAGATGCGGGTGGCGAAATTGAAGCGCTTCATGGCGCGGCCAACCTTTGAGGATGAGCTCGAGCTGCATCGGGTTGATTGCCAGGGCAGCCATCGCATGCTCGATAACTACGAATTTCTTCTTCGTAAACGCGAAGAGTTTGCTAATGAACCAATTATTCCGCCGCCGTTCGTACGAGGGGATGATCTGATCGCTCTCGGTTTCAAACCGGGCCCGAAGTTTGGCGAGATTCTTGAAGCGGTCGAGACACGCCAGCTCGAAGGAAGGTTGCGTACTCGGGAGGAAGCGCTCGAGTGGGTGAAACGCGAATACTCGTTAGAGGATAAACATTAACATCGAATGAGAATTCTGATGATTAGCGCCGAAGGGCCGCCACTGCAGCGAACAGCCGCCCTGATCGATGTGATGGACTCACTGCCGGCCGCCCTGCGCGCCCGAGGGCACGATGTCTGTGTGGCTCTTCCGTTCTACCGGGAGATTCGAGAGAACCGCGCATTCAAGACAAAGAACACCGGGATCGCTGTCGATGTGCAGGTGGGCGACAAAGTTTATCCTGCCCGATACCTCGAGGGGCGAAGTGCCAGTGGCGTGCAGTTGTACCTGGTTCGCTGTGATGAATTTTTTGATCGCGACGGAATTTACGGCGAACGGGGCAAACCCTACGAGGATAACGCGTCACGATTTATCTTTTTTTGCAAGGCGGCGCTGGAATTATCTCGCCGACTAACGCCGCAATTACAAGTTCTGCACCTGCACGATTGGCCGGCGGCGCTCGTGCCGGTGTTCGTGTACGGGCAGGGCCTGCCGTTCAAAACTGTGTTGACCATTCATCATGTCGCTGATCAAGGCAGTTTTTGGGGACTCGATTTCGGGCTTACCAATTTGCCGGAGCGATTTTTTACCCTGCATGGAGTCGAATTCTTCGGACGACTGAATTTTCTGAAGGGCGGAATTCTGTACGCCGATAAGATCACAACGGTTAGCGAACATTACCGGCGCGAAATTCTGACGCCATCTGGCGGCCACAGGCTCGATGGGGTATTGCGCGAAAATGTGCATCGCCTAAGCGCCATTTTAGATGGCGCAGATTACAAGGTTTGGAATCCAGAATCGGATCGTTTGTTACCAGCACGCTACGATGAAAAAAGGCTTCGTGGAAAACAGGTTTGCCGCGATGCCTTGCTAAAGGAGATGAAACTTGCATCCGGGCCGCGGGGTCCGGTCTTCGGCATGGTGACTCGTGTCGTTCAGGAAAAAGGTTTCGAGATTCTGGTGCCGCTCCTTGATCGACTCTTATGGGATGATGTGCGCTTGATCATACTCGGGCAAGGCGATCCCGCGTACGAAACTTCCCTCGCGGTTGCTGCCAGAAAATTCCCGACGCGGTTTGCATATCAAAAAGATTACGACGCGAAACTGGCGCACTTGATCGAGGCGGGGATCGACATCAGTCTGATTCCGTCGCGGTTCGAGCCGGCTGGTTTGAGCGCGATGTATAACTTAAAGTACGGCGCTCTCCCAGTCGCGCGCGCGACAGGCGGAATTCACGAGATCATCGAGGATTACGATCCGACTTCAGATAGCGGTTACGGCTTTCTCTGCTACGAATATTCAAGCGACGCCTTCTGGGACGCGATTAAGCGAGCGCGGCAAATCTTTGGCGACCGGAATCTCTGGACCAAGCTGATGAAGCGGTCGATGGCACGCAATTTTTCCTGGGACGTATCTGCGCGGCGCTACGAAGTCCTGTATAGAGAACTTATTGGAGCGTCCGAGGAAGCAGCAGCGTAGCTGGCGCGGCGTCGGGCGCCGGTCAAGCTTTCCGCTTGTCAAACCGATTCATCTGTGGAAGTTTGGCCGGCTTTTTCTCCGACACATGGCTTACGCAATTATTAAAACGGGTGGCAGACAGTTTCACGTCGCGGAAGGCGATACGATTGATGTCGATCTTTTGGATGTCGATCCTGGCAAGACCGCGACCTTCGGCGAGGTGTTGATGTTTGCCGATGGAAAAGACGTGACGCACGGGAGCCCGCTTATATCCGGAGCGAAAGTCACGGCTGAAGTTCTGGAACAGCGCAAGGACAAAAAAGTCGTCGCGTTCAAGTACAAGCGGCGCAAGGGCTATCACCGGACGGTTGGGCATCGCCGCAAATTGACGCGCGTAAAGATCAAGAGCATCAGTGTAGGAGCGAAAAAATCCGCCGCGAAGAAGACCGACGAATAAAGACGGATAGCGGACTATCACCTATTAACTCTCAACCAACGACTTTCTTCGATGGCTCACAAAAAAGGACAAGGCAGCGTTAAGAATGGCCGGGACAGCGTCAGCAAACGGCTGGGTGTCAAAAAGTTTGGCAGCGAAAGAGTCGTCGCCGGAAACATTATTGTGCGTCAGCGGGGGACAAAATTTCAGCCTGGAAGAAATGTTGGGCTCGGCCGGGACTACACGATTTTTGCGCTAATCGATGGAAGCGTGCGCTTCGATCGTTCCGGGCGCCGGGTAAATGTCGATCCGTTGGTGACCGGAGATTAGGCCGGTCGAATTCTGCTTTCAGCTTCGAGCTGTCTGCGCTATAAACGGTTTTTTCCCCTATGCGATACAGCACGTTTATCCTTTTTGGTGCGCCGGGTAGCGGCAAAGGTACTCAGGGGAAAACGCTCGGGACAATACCGCGCTATTATCATTGCGCCTGCGGCGATGTATTCCGCTCCATCGACACACGCACGAAAGTCGGCAAAGCGTTCCTCGAATACTCGAGCAAAGGTCAGTTAGTTCCGGACGATGTCACAGTTGAGCTTTGGCGAGAGGCGATCGATGCGGCTGTGGAAGGGCACAAATTTAAGCCGGACATCGACACGCTGGTGTTGGACGGTATTCCGCGGAATGTTGGGCAGGCCAAGGTCATGGGGGAAATGATCGACGTAAAAAAAGTGTTTCATCTCGCCTGTCCAAGTCGCGAGACGCTTTTTTATCGGCTCAAGAAGCGCGCCCTCAAAGACAACCGCCTCGACGATGCAAACGAGCAGGTTATCCAGCGACGCCTGGACATTTACGAGAAGGAATCGAAGCCAGTACTTTCTTATTATTCGAAAGAGCTGGTGACCGTGGTTGACGCGACTCAGCCGCCCGCCAAAGTTCTGCTCGAAATTCTAAAGAGCGTGAACGGCGTGTATGAGCCAGCAGCAGTTTGAAAATTTCACAGCATCCAGCCTGTACTGTGAAAAGTGCAAAGCCGCTATGCCCGTGCGGGAGCGGTTGCTTTTAGTCTTACCCGACAAGGAGATTTTCGATTATCTCTGCACGGGATGCGGATCGTCCGTAGGTCGCCGGGAGATCACAGCCGGTGAAAAATTGATGGCGCAAGCGATGGTCGGACGGGGTCGACGTCGGTCCACAGCAGTGCATCAACTCAAGCCGTAGTCGGCATGCGCATCGTTTTTATGGGCGCTGGCGAAATTGGCGTGCCGACGCTGCAAGCTTTGCTGAACTCCGAGCACGAAGTCGTCGGCGTTGTGACCCAACCCGACAAACCAGTCGGGCGCTCTCAATTGATCGAGCCACCGCCGATTAAGAAGGCACTCTCCGGAACGAATATACCCGTTTTGCAACCGGCTCGGATCAAAGATAGACAAGCGATTGAAGAAATTCGCGCGTTAAGGCCGGATGTGATGGTCGTGATGGCTTACGGGCAAATCCTACCACGTGGCGTTCTCGAAATTCCAGAGATTGCCTGCTTGAACCTGCACGCATCACTTTTGCCCCGCTGGCGGGGCGCGGCGCCCATCCAGGCAGCGATCGCAGCGGGCGATCGTGAAATCGGTATCACGGTGATGTACATGGATGAAGGACTCGATACAGGCGACATCTTATTCCAGCGCACCATCGACATTCTGCCCGCTGACACGGGGGGGGCGTTGCATGATCGACTCGCAGGGGTTGCGCCTGAAACGCTACTCGAGTCTTTGGATTTGCTTGCCAAAGGAAAAGCGCCGCGCACTCCGCAGGACAACGCGGTTGCGACTTACGCCCCGAAGCTGAAACGGGAAGACGGCAAAATTGATTGGTCGGATCCAGCTGACGCGATTGAAAGAAAAATTCGCGCATTCGATCCATGGCCTGGCGCGTTTATGACTGTCTCAACAGACGGCACGCGCAATCTCAAGATTTTTTCGGCAACGGTTATCGATCTTCGAGGGAAGCCCGGGAAAATTCTCCGCAGCGAGAATGAACTGGTGGTCGCGGCTGGTGAAGATGCGTTATCGCTCGGAGAAGTGCAGCTGGAGGGAAAGCGACGCATGAGCGCGATCGAATTTTTGCGCGGACACCCCACATTGTCATCCTAATCCCGCAGGCACGGGAGAAGGATCTGACGGAAGAACAGAGAGTTACGCAAGCGGACCTTGTATGATCAGCCAGCGTGTGAGGTCGCTCGCCGTCTTCGCGGCACGTGTGTTTGTGCTTTCCAAGATCAAGGTCTTCTGTTGATCATAGTAAGTCACTTATGCAAACCGAGAAGCCAGCATATAAGCGCATCGTTCTCAAGCTGAGCGGTGAAGCTGTGCAGGAACGCGGCGGGCGCGACAACATTTCCCCAACAGTCGTGCGTGAAATTGCTGAACGGATAAAAGAAGTCCGAGATCTCGGAGTGCAAGTATCAGTGGTCATTGGCGGCGGAAATATCTGGCGCGGTGTCTCGGCGTCGCATCGCGGCATGGATCGAACTACCGCAGACTACATGGGTATGCTTGCTACCGTGATTAACGCACTGGCGTTACGCAGCACACTTGATCAAATGGGTATCGAGACGCGTGTCCAGTCGGCAATCGACATGAGAAATGTGGCGGAGCCGTTCATCCTGGGACGCGCCATTCGGCACCTTGAACTCGGTCGTATTGTCATTTTTGCTGCCGGCACCGGCAACCCATACTTTTCCACCGACACGACAGCAGCTTTGCGAGCTAGCGAGATTCGGGCCGATGTGATCCTGAAGGCGACGAAGGTTGACGGTGTCTATGATCGCGATCCAAAGAAGCACCCAGATGCGCGACGCTTCGACCAGCTCACTTTTTCGGAAGCCCTTGCGAAACGTTTACAGATTATGGATTCGACTGCGTTTAGTCTGTGCATGGACAACAAAATACCCATTGTCGTCTTTGACATGAATAACCCCACCAACATCCGCGATGCCGTGCTAGGGCGAAAAGTTGGGACACTGGTTTGCGATGAACTTCCAACGACGTAAGACTTCAGCGATATGAGCAGAGATGACATTCTTCTGGAGGCCGAGATGTCGATGGACAAAAGCGTCGATTACATGGTTCATGAATTTGCTGCGGTGCGCACCGGCAAGGCTTCGCCCGGTCTGGTCGAAAACGTCGATGTCCACGCTTACGGATCGACCATGAAACTAAAGCAGCTTGCGTTGATCACGACGCCCGAGTCGCGTTTGCTCGTTGTTCAGCCTTTCGACGCTGGCACGGTCCAGGACATCGAGAGGGCACTCAAGGAATCGAAGATCGGCATTACGCCTGCGGTTGACGGAAAAATCATTCGGCTGCCAATCCCGGAACTGTCAGAAGAGCGACGCAAGGAATTGGCCCGTTCCCTGAGCAAAATGGCCGAGGAAGCGCGTGTGCGCGTGCGCACCAACCGCCGCACCGCACTCGACGAAGCCAAAAAACTCAAGACGGCAGGTGAATTAACCGAAGACGGTTTTCGCGATGTGGAGGAAGAAGTGCAAAAGCTCACCGACCGCTTCGTCAAATCGGTCGACGATCATCTGAAGCACAAGGAAGCGGAGATCATGAAGGTGTAGCTATCCGATTCGACGCTCACGTTCCCATTCTTTCGAATTGAACCTTCGTATCAGCGTACACCTGCCATAGCTCAATTTTTCCATCTCGCACGATTGCCCGCCATGCCGCCGGAATTTTCCAGGCCTTTTCTCCTGTCCCCGCGCCTGCGTAACCGTATGCCACGGCAAGGTCGCCTTTACTAAAAATCTGTTCGATTTCGATGTAGTAATCCGGGAAAAGCCCGAAGTAACTGTCCCAGCCGGCTTTCATCGTCTCCTTTCCTGCTATTTCGTTGCCGTGCGCGTCGATGAACGTGTGATCGTCGCTCATCAGGGCAGCTATTTTTTCAAGATCGTGGGAATTAATAGCAGCAGCGAAGTCCGTGATGGTTTTCATGCACAATACAGAACGCGGATGGCGTTATGCCAATAGGTTGATCCCGACTGCAGCGTTTTCTTCCGGGCTGGC
>Ga0193724_1000274_pt1 | contig 12578 bp, 15 predicted proteins | sample H2a1metaG_FD_146005 | JGI IMG/M metagenome (GOLD analysis project Ga0193724, IMG submission 146005) | Soil microbial communities from a riparian zone of the East river system, Colorado, United States - H2a1 | ecosystem: Environmental > Terrestrial > Soil > Riparian zone | place: USA: East River... | reverse complement strand
CGCGAGTCTGGTCACGGCGTCATTCGCCCAGAAATGCATGAAAAAGAGGCGCGGTTCTTCGTCGACCATGTGACTGTGCACGGCTGTCACCGCGATTCCGCTGCTACGCAACGCGCGAATCACCGGGTTGACTTCACTCGCCAGCAGCACAAAGTCGCCCGTGATTGCAGCCTTGCCTGCGCCGGTGGGCTGAAAGTTGATGGCGGTGGCTACGCCCATCGATGGTGGCACTTCGTGGCCGCGGTCAGTAATGATCTCTTTGCGGGGAACGCTAATCTGGTAAACGGCACCGTTGACCTTTCCCGCAACGCCCAGCTCGCGCGTAATGGCCGCGGTATCCAGTTCGATCGCGATCAGGATCTGAGCGCCTGGAGCGACCAAGGGTGTCTTGCTGAGCGCTAACGCGTCATGTATCGCCTGCGCGATTTTCGCCTCGTCGCCGTGTGCCGAGATGTGCATGTACATCACGCGAGGCGATTCCATGAGCAGGTGATTGTGCAGGGCCGTTTGGTCCACGCCAAGATCCTGGAGACGCTGCATCACCGGACCCACCTCTTCCTGGGTCAGGACCAGGTCGCCCATAACCATCGTAACTCCACCACCGATCCGCTTGAACGCAACCCACGATCCAAGCGCCAGCGCGGGTCTGATTTGGACGCCAGCCAGCGTTACGTTCAGGTCACTGCGTGGAAAGCTGAACTTCATCACGTCGCCAGGATTGATCGTTCCCTTGCGTCCGAGAGCTCCTTCGACCGCGGACCAGTCGGGGTTCTGAGCCGCGGCACCGGGGTTTTGGGCGTGGACGGCAGAGCTGGTCACAATGACGGCAGCGATCGCCATCGAGAAGCGAAGGGCCCCGCCCGATCTCAAAATCTTTTGCCTAAGCATCATCACTCCTCAATCGTGGTATCACGACACACTCGCTAGTGGTAGTCAATGGGCTGCAGGCATCCCCAGGTATCCCGCTTTTGGACGAGCTCACCTGCATCCGCGAGTCCGACGGGTTCGATCTCACCGAACGATTGAGGTCGCCCGCACCGCCTGACAATACCCTCGCGGAATGCCCGTGCATTTTGCGCGTCCTTCGCCTTCAATTACGCGTAATTCACCTACGCGTAATTCACGCCGCGACAACAATGAAACGCATCCCAATCGTAGTCGGACTCCTGAGCGGTGCAGTCGCCGTGGGTGGATTCACGCAAAATCGCCTCGACTCAGCCGCAGCCGGGCGCACAACGTCGGACTCGGTCGCACACTCGAGCGCCAAGGACACCATCACTCAGGTATCCATGCGCAACATCAACTTCTATCTGATGCCGAACGGGGCGCTACGAATCCGCCACATGCGCGGCACGATCCGCTCGTTGAAGGGTGGTCCCGTCGTCTTCGACGACAAGAACTCTTTCGTCATTCACCTTACGTACGCCGAGATCGGTCTCAACGGGACCGACATCACGACGCTGATGAACAAGTACATCTTCGCGTATCCCGGCGCACCACTCAAACGGCTCCAGGTGCACACGTCGGGATCGCAGGTCGTTCAGACCGGCATAATGCACAAGGTTCTCGACATCCCCTTTAGCATCACTGCGGACGTATCAATGACGCCAGAAGGACTGATTCGCCTGCATCCGGTGAAGACCGAGATTCTGGGGGTCGATGGCGACAAGCTGATGCGCGCCTTTGGTCTCAGCCTGCAGAAGATTCTCGACCTGAGCAAGGCGAAGGGTGTGACCGTGAAGGGAAACGATCTATTCCTGGACCCGGTGAAGATTCTTCCGCCGCCTGCGATCGAGGGTCGCGCAACGGCAATAAGAGTCGACGGCGATCAGCTCGTGCAAACTTTCGGGACTGTCGCGGACGCGACACCCCTTCCTCAGCCGGATACCTCGGCGTCTGCCTTCATGTTCTTCAAAGGCGGGACGCTCCATTTCGGCAAGCTGCTAATGCTCGATGCGGAAATGCAGATTGTCGATCTTCGGCCGACCGGTTTTTTCAACTTCGATCTCGACAAGTACAAGGAGCAGCTGGTCGCGGGCTATGAGCGAACCCTGCCGGATCTGGGGTTGGAGGTGTACATGCTCGGCCTCGACAAGCTTTCGAGCGGTGGCGCAGCGATAGCGGAGTTACCCAGGTAGGCTATTCACCCGATAACTCTCAGCGTGGCGGCGATAGGTCCCGCTCATTCAAGGTTGAAATCGAATCGCTGCAAAGTGCCCGGGGATGACAGCCCGGCGCACCATGGTTGCCTTGTCCAGAGCGCAACATCCCCGGCGAAGATCTGCCCATTTCCTGGGACGCCCTTCCAGCTGATCTTGAGATCCATTCCGTCGCGCACGTAGGTGACCGCATAGGCGCTGTCCTCGGCCCCCACCAGCACTGAGTGATCGCTCTCGTGGCGGACCTCGTAATGCGCATTGAACACACCCGTTCCGTCGGCGTCGAATGTCAGGGTGCCAATGGTGAGAAATGCCGTATTGACATCTGGAGGCACCAGGGTTGGATCGGCCTTCGTTGACGTATAGCACGGTTGACCGACTGGGCCAAAGGCGATTTCCTTCAGTCCGTACCTGCCGCTCACGGTTGACGTGTGATCGGTGGGGACATCGATGCCCAGGCAGCCGAGCAAAACGGCGATCAGCCCAAACAGAATTGGTCTCATGATCGATCTCCTCAAGGGTTAACGTGGACGCAGTTGCCCGCGTGACCGAGCAGCGGCTCTCGTTGAGCTTCGAGTATGTCGCAAAACGGCCCGACACCGCAAGATGTCAGGCCGTTAGTTACAGAGTCGGGGCGCCCGGATTTGAACCGGGGACCTCCTGCTCCCAAAGCAGGCGCGATACCGGGCTACGCTACGCCCCGAAGTGACCGCAAGTTACTATAGCCTGCCTTCAGCGCGCAACGCGGCGATAAGAGCGCGGAATGCGCGGGCACGATGACTTCCCGCCGCCGTGTTCTTGATGGACGACTCGGCGAATGTGCCGCCCAATTCGGGCGCCTCGAAGTATGGATCGTAACCGAAACCTCCGGTGCCGCGAGGGATTGTCAGTACGCGCCCTTCGATTTCTCCCCGACGCGTCAGCTCGCCGGCGGCATCCTTGAATGCAGCGACGGAGATGTAACGTCCGACATCCGTGAAGCTTGGTCCCTGCTCCGCTCTTGCCGTGCGGATGCGCGCAACGAGCTTCGCGTTGTTCGCTGCGTCGAGCTCTTGTCGCTCGAGGTCCTCGCGACCCGACCAACGCTTGCTGTATACTCCCGGCTCGCCATTCAGCGCATCGACGCACATACCGGAATCGTCGCCGAATGTGGGCATGCCGCCGGAGAGATCGTAGAAGTACCGCGCCTTTGCGAGCGCGTTTTCCTCGAACGTGTCGAACTCCTCGAGATTGTTCTCGCGCGCAGTCTCCGCAATTCCAAGCGTCGCCAGATCAACGGCCTCGAGCGCGAATTCTGAAAAGATCTCCCGCAGTTCGCGGAGCTTCCCCTCGCTGCGAGTTGCGAGAAGGTATCGCCTTGCACTCACTCCGACAGGGCTTTGATCTGCGCGGCGTCGAGGGAGCGGATGCCGGAGATCGCGAGCTCCAGAAGCTGATCGAGCTGCGCGCGATCGAAGGTCCCGTGCTCGCCGGTCCCCTGCACTTCGACGAACTTCCCTTCACTGCTCATCACGACGTTCATGTCGACTTCCGCCCTCACGTCTTCCTCGTAGTCGAGGTCGAGGCGCGGCTCACCATCGATCACACCGACGCTGACTGCAGCCACACGTCGCTTGACCGGCGTGTGAGCGAGCTTGCCGGTTTCCACCATCCAGTCGAACGCGTCCACGATCGCAACCGATGCACCCGTGATCGCGGCGGTGCGCGTTCCTCCGTCGGCGACGAGGACGTCGCAATCGAGCTTCACCGTGAACTCGCCGAACTTGAAATCGTCGAGCATCGCCCGGACACTGCGTCCGATCAGCCGTTGAATCTCCTGGGTACGACCACCCAGCTGCGCCCGCTCGCGTGAGGTGCGAGTCCGCGTTGCGCGTGGGAGCATCGCGTATTCGGCAGTCAGCCATCCCTCGCCGGTGCCGCGTTTCCACCCAGGAACGCCGTCCTCGACCGACGCGGTACACAACACGCGCGTAGCGCCGAAGATGATCAGGCACGATCCCTCGGCATAGGGAGCAACGCCGCGCTCGAAAGTGATAGGTCGCAGCTCGGAGACGCCGCGGTCAACGCGCTTTGCTTTAACTGTTTTCACTGAGTTTCCGAATTATGGCTGTGGTCGAATGTCCCGGAGTGAGCGGGACGACGAGGACGCGCCCTCCCCAACTCTTTACTTCGGCGGCGCCGACGATTGTGTCTTCCGAGTAATCTCCGCCTTTGACGATAACGTCCGGACGAAGTTGCTTGACAAGATTGAGCGGCGTGTCGTCGGGGAAAATTACGACGAGGTCGACACATTCGAGCGCGCCCAACACGTATGCGCGCTCGCTGTCGGTGCGTACCGGACGTGCGGGACCCTTGAGGCGGCGGACCGAATCGTCGCTGTTGATCCCAACGACGAGCGCGTCGGCGCTCTCACGGGCGGCGGTGAGAATGTCGATGTGTCCGGGATGAAGCAGGTCGAACACGCCGTTCGTGAATGCCACCCGACCCTTTCTTGCAGCTCTCCACCGTTCGGCCTCGGCCCACGTCGCAATCTTGTCGGCGGGATCTCGAGGCTTCAGAGGTTGCTCGAGACTGACGGGTGGAAATGGATCACGCGCTCCTTCTTGAGCGGAAGCCTGATGACTTCGTCGTAGTCGCTCGAAATCGTGATGGCGGCCGGCGTCCGCTCAATTGTGATCAGCTCCGCGCCGGGTGGGAGCTGTAGAGTATCGGCAAGTGCGGAAAGGCGCGCGGTGATCTGGGCGTCGGTCTTGTCGCTCGAGAATCTCGCCTCCTGCCCCATCGCGTCCTTGAATTGCCAGAAACGAAACCAGGCCTCGCCGAAATCCACGGCGAAGTAGGCCCCCAGCGCGAGTAGGAGGATCGGCAGCAGACAGCCGATTCTGCTCTCTCCGCGGCGGTTCACCACTGCGACTGCGCCCCTTCGATCAGCGTGTTGACGATGCGATCAATCGCCTGCTTTCTGCCGAGCGGCTCACCGCGCTCCTCGTACTGGCCTTCGGCGAGCAAACCTTTCCGCTGCCACAGTGGTTTGCCAGTCACCTGGTCGATCAGTTCGAGGTCGACGACGATCTGCAGTAGGCGCTTCGCCGTGGTCGCCTGCTTGTTGTTGGCGTTGAATCCGATTGGGATGTCGGTCTCGTACCGCTGGATCGTGCCGCGGACGATTGCGCTCGCCTTCGCTTCAGACGCGTCGCGCAAGCCGAGTCGGTCGTGCAGCTGCGTGCGGAGTGCTTCTGTAAGCTCGCGCGGCAGCTCTGGTGTCGCAGTCTGGTTCTCGAAAGGAACGATCGCTACCGTCCTTATGTGAGAGGGCAGCCCGCCTCCCGTAAAGCCGTACGGAATGCAGGCGTTCAGCGCTACCAGGACAACACTATAAGCTCCAAATCGACGCATCGAAAGATCCAGGTTCGTCTCGCAGAAACGTCAGCGCGAGCCGACGCCTTGCTCCAGGCGCCTCGTACGTGAGCACTCCATCGGCGCCACGCGTAAGGCTTTCGGTGATCTTTCCACCCGAGATGTGTTGGAGTTCCACCAGCGTGTCACCCCGAATACCGACTCTCCATTGCACCGGACGACCGACATCCGCCCGGAGCAAATCGCCGTCGATACGAACGACGGTGTCAGAAAGTGCCGGGATCGCGAGGCGGCCGAGCACCGCCCACATCATGGGCGATGGGGGAATGTAACGGCGCGCAAGCTCGGCGTGTGGAGATCGCAGTGAATCGCCGATCAGGACAGCCGCTCCCGCACCCAGTCCTCCGCCCAGGAAAAAATCGAGTCGCGCGCTGTCCGGCGCGGCCGTGCGAACCGAACCGTCGCCGCGCGCCGCGATATCTCCCTCCTGATAATCCCACTTGAAGACGAGATGACGATGCCCCGACGCCAGCGACAGCGAAGGCAGCGACCGATCGGGCGCCGGCACTCCTTTGAGTGGCGCGGCCGATGGTACACAGCCGATGGAAGCGGCGACCGCGAGCAGCACGACGCGTTTCATTTGGGATCTACGCGAGTGATGAGGTCGCCCTGCACGAGCTTATCCAGGACGTCGTAGCCGCGAACCACCCTGGCGAAGACCGTGTAGTGTCCGTCCAGATGCGGCTGCGGCGAATGCGTTATGAAGTATTGACTGCCGCCTGTGTCGGGGCCCGACAGGGCCATCCCAACCGCACCCCGCTCATAACGTCGGGGATTCATCTCATCGCGTATGGCGTAGCCGGGTCCACCATTTCCGTCGTCGCGCGGATCGCCATCCTGTGCTACGAAGTTCGGAACCACGCGATGAAAGCGGGTGTTGCGATAGTATCCCGATCGCGCCAGACTCAGAAAATTCCAGACCGTGATCGGAGCATCGGCGCCAAACATCTCGAGGTGGATGGGTCCTCGCACCGTATTGATCGTCGCGGTAACTGGCTTGCCGGCGTACGTCGGCATCACGATCGTCCTCACGATTTGCTCGTACCACCCGCTCGGCCTCGACGTAGCCGAGGCATTTGCCCAAGCGGACCAGACGGGAACCGTTTTTCCTGCAGCGCGCTCGAGAGGATCGGCTGGCACCGGAGTCCCGGCGAGCTGAGCACGCCAGGTCGCATTGAGGGAGGTGCTGTCTTTTTTCCAGAGAGCGGCGACGTACTGAATCGCCGCGAGTCGTGCATCGTTGGCCGAGTCTCGCCCGGCCTGACTGTAGCTGGCCAACACAGCGCCGAGGTCGACGACTGATGGGCGATCCGCGAGCGAGCCGATTACGGTCGCGCGGACGTAGAAGTCCGGATCCTTGAGCCCGCTTACCAACAAGGCGTGGACGCTGTCCTCGAGCGCCATCGTAACGGGCGGCGCGAGCGCGCCATACGCGGCTTCACGCACTCGCGGATCGCGATCGCGCGTCAGCGGAGACGCACGAGAGATCGCAAATGCTCGATCGAGTGTGTCGCCGTCTGCCGAAGCGACGGCGGCGCGGAGGCGCCAGTCGTCACTCGCTGCCCATTCCGCAAGCTCGGGAGGACGCATACCCGCCCGCGTCGCCGATGCCAGGAGCGACGAGCGATAGACGATCGATGTGTCGGCCGACCATAGACTTCGGAAACCAGCTGTGTCTTTGGAGAGAACGGTTCCCAGGCTTTGGGCCGCGGCGATCCGCACGTTCGGGTCGTAGTCGTGCGTCGCGTAAATGATCGATGGTTTTGCGAGCGCGCCGTAGGTGCCGAGCGATCTCACAGCGTTGACGCGAACGTGGGGATCGACATCGCCAACGAGACGGGCGAGGGCCGCGAAGGCCTTCGGTCCGAGTGAATCGCCGGCCGCCGACCTGGAGAGCCCACGCGCGATCTCCGCTCGAGTGCGTTGATTCCCGGTGAGTGAATCGACATACGGGGACGTCATCTCAAATGCCCGCTCGGAATTCTGTGGTCGCGCCTGTAATGACGGCGACGCCTCGAGATCGATCAGGTCGCGCACACCACCTGGTGTCCGCGTACGCGCAAGGGCGTAGGATGCCGCCCAAACCACCGAAGACTGACTTGCCCGCAGATAGGGAGTTATCTCCGCGAGGGGCACGGGGCGAAGCTTGGACGCGGCGAGCAAGAGTTGGATCGTCGTATCGTGTTCGCGATCAGTTTTGAGTCCAGTAGTGATCGCGGCGCGAGCGGGCGCCCCGATTTCGCCGAGTGCCCATGCCGCTTCCCGCGCGACCCGGTGATCCAGCGCGAGTGCGGCGGCAAGGTCGGCGATTGCCGCGGTGTCGCGGAGCAACCCGGTTGCGTAGGCCGCGTTGGCCGCCACCATCACATCCCGATCTTTGAGCAAGGTGCGAAGACGGGACGCGCCCGCCATCCCGGGCCCCGAACCCACCTGTCCGATCGCGAGCGTTGCAACCGCGCGCATCGGAGCCCAGTTGCTGGCGAGCGCGCGGTCAACAAGTGCCGTGTCGAGGCGCCGGGTGTCTGCCATCGCCAGAAGCTGCGCGTACAGAGTCACCTCTCGAGCGCCGACTCCCCGCGGCAATTCCTGCGCGCGGGGTGCGGCGTGAATTCCCAATATCAAAACAGCAATGACGTATCGCTTACGAAGATGCATCACTGAGTACCTTGCGAAGCGATTCCGGCAATGTGGTGAGCCTGGAATCGCGCGTGAGTGAAGCCAGTTTGGTCGAGGCCGTTACGAAGCGCTCTCCGGTTTCCGCGTTGCTGATCACGTAATCGAAGCTGATAGTGCGCGATCTTACATCTCTGATCGTGGTGGTGACGCGAATGAGATTGTCGTACCGCGCGGCGGAGTGGAAGCGGAGGCTCGCCTCGACGACGGCCAGCGTTACGTTCTGCCTTTCCAGCTCTGCGTACGGCGTTCCCAATGCACGAATGAACTCAGTGCGCCCTATCTCGCACCAGATCAGATAGTTGGAATGATACACCACCTGCATCTGGTCGGTCTCGGCGTAACGGACCCGGAACTCGACGGTGTGAGCCGTCCCACGATTGGAATGGGGTGTCATCGGATAGGGAGAAGCGAAAATGCCCCGGGCGCAATGCTTTGTAAAGCCTGCTCCGCAGAGCTAACTTGAGCCGTGCTCAACGCCCCCTGCTACATAGTGTCGGACGCGCACCTGGGCGTCGCGAGTCGCCAGATCGAGCGGTCGTTCGTCTCATTTCTGCGTGGTTTGGCCGGAGAGGCCGCGTCGCTGGTCATCAATGGTGACCTGTTCGACTTCTGGTTCGAGTGGGAGAGCGTCATTCCACGCCACAGTTTTCGCGCGCTCGCAGCGCTCGCCGAGATCAAGGATGCGGGCGTGGACATCCTCTGGGTCGCGGGCAATCACGATTGTTGGGGTGGCGAGGTGCTGCGACAGGATATCGGCGTCAACTATCTCGTTGGGCCCTGGGAAGGCGCGATCGCCGGTTGGAAGGTGCGCATCGAGCACGGCGATGGGCTGCGTGATCGCGAGGATCGCGGCTACCGAATGATTCGTCCCGTGATGCGGCATCCGCTCGCGATCAAGGCTTTCCGGCTCCTGCATCCGGATTGGGCGAGCAGGCTCGCGCACGGGAGCTCGAACGCGAGTAGAACCTATCGCGCACGGGACGAGGGCCGTGGCCTGCGGAGCTATGCCAAGACCCAGCTGGAGAGTGCGAAGGACCTCGACCTGCTGGTCTACGGACATTCACACGTGCCGGCGTTGGAGCGAATGGAGAGCGGTGGGGTTTTTGGAAACGCGGGTTCGTGGCTCGACGCGCCCACGTATCTCAAGCTCACTGACGAGGTGATCGAGCTCCGCGAATGGGACGGATCAGCCCAGGGTAAGTGTCTCAACTCGATCAATAGATGACCCGAGAAAAGTCTGGCCGAGCGCCAGAAAAGTATCGGGGGCGTCTGATGCTATGAACCGGTAGCGCGCGGAGTCGGGTGTGTCCATCTCGAGTCCCTTCTCGCGAAGAACTTGCCCCGCCTCGCGCGCCGTCTCGTAAGCGCTGTCGATCAATCTCACCTCACGGCCCACCACGTTTCCGATCACAGTCTTCATGAGGGGATAGTGCGTGCAGCCCAGGACCAGCGTGTCGACTTCAGCGGACACAATTGGTGCGAGATAGTTGCGAGCGACCGCGCGCGTCACCTCGCTGTCCAGCCAGCCTTCTTCAACCAGTGGAGCGAAGAGGGCGCACGCCTGTGCGGTAACAATCGCGTTGGGCAGGAGCTTCTTGATCTCCTTTTCGTAGGCGCGGGATTTAATTGTGCCCGCTGTTCCGATCACGCCCACCCGGTTGGTTTTCGTCGACGCGGCGGCCGCGCGCGCGCCAGGCTCGATAACACCAATGATCGGAATGGCGAACTCTTCACGCAGAGCCGGGAGAGCATGAGCAGTCGCAGTGTTGCACGCCACGACCAGCGCCTTCACGCCCTCCGCAATTAGATAGGACGTGATCTCGCGACTATATCTCAGAACGGTATCGGGACTCTTGGGACCGTATGGGACGCGCGCGGTATCCCCGAAGTAGATGATGCTTTCGTTCGGCAACTGTACGATCATTTCCCGGACGACCGTGAGACCACCAATTCCGGAGTCGAAAACGCCAATCGGCGCCGAGCTGCTCATCTAAGTCGAAGGGATGCGTAAACTCCTGCAGAACCGGGCGCGGCGACTACGCCGATGTTCGCATTGAAATCCCAGAGGTTGGCGGCCACGTATGCGTCGGCGCCCGAGAAGAGATGATTGAAGATGATCGCCGCGATCCAGTCCTCGTAGTGCGTCCGTCGCGCCTTGATACGGTCGGGAGTGAATCGACTGGCGATGTAGGTGTCGGGAACCGGAAGCCCGGTTTTCGGGTCGATCTGCGCAATACCAGTGGTCGGATCGATCTTGTAGGTGGCAACGATGCTGTCCCCAGCGAACGCTTTCGCCTCGGCAAGATCCTGGGCGGCTTTGCGGGCCATCGCAAGTGAACCGATCTCAATCACGGCGAACAGCATTGCGGCGTGGTCGCGGCCAAAGACCGTCTGCGCGTAACCGGGAATGAGGAGCGAAGTCAAAAACGCTCGGCGCGGACTCATCGGCGGCTTCGGCGTGTCGGTGCCGGCACGTTGGGGCGCTTTGGCTGCCGGCTTGGCGATCCCCGCACGCGCGCTATCCACTTGCTGCGATATTGCCGCATTTGGAACGAAGAGAGCGAGACACAAGAGCGCGACGACAAGCTGGCTGGCGGGAGAGTGTGGGAATCGAACCCACCCGACCCTACGAAGTAGGGTCACTGTGATTTTGAAGATCACGGAAGCCACCAGGCCCCATCCACCCCCACGCGTCTCAATGAACTTCGATCGCAACTTCTCCCCGTTCGATGACCTCTCCCACGACAACCGAGCCCGCTACGCGTGAAAGATAGTCCGCGGTTCGGGTCGGACTCACACAAACGAGGAGCCCACCGGAGGTTTGCGGGTCGTGGAGAATTGCGCGATCCTCCTCGGTTCCCTTCTTCCAGCGGACGAGATCGCGAAGATACTCCGCGTTTCTCTTCGCGCCGTCGGTAACGAATCGGGCGCGCACGGCCTCACGAACTCCAGGGAAGATCGGAATGGAGTCGAGGTCGATGCTCAGCGTAACATTGCTCGCGCGCGCGACGTGCGACATGTGGCCCAGGAGCCCGAAGCCCGTGATATCCGTAGCGCAGCGCGAGCCGACAGCGAGCGCCGCGCGACTCGCCGGCCCGTTGAGAGTCTTCATCCCTTCGAGCATCGCGCGCTGGGATTCAGCCGATAGCTGCCCTCGTTTTCCCGCCGTCGCAAGAATCCCGTTCCCGATGGGCTTCGTAAGAACGAGCTGATCCCCGGCCCGCGCCCCCGCGTTCGTGAGGAGAAAGTTCGGGTGCGCACGTCCCGTGACAGCCAAACCGTATTTGAGCTCGGGATCGACCACCGTGTGTCCGCCAACGATGACTGCACCCGCCTCATGTACCTTCTCCTGGCCACCGGCGAGAATGCCGGTCAGCACCTCGAGGGGGAGTTCGCTCGTCGGGAAGGCAACGATGTTGAGCGCGGTGAGCGGCTGGCCACCCATCGCATACACGTCTGACAGCGCATTCGCGGCGGCGATTTGACCGAAGTCGAATGGATCGTCGACGATCGGCGGGAAGAAATCCACGGTCTGAACGAGGGCGAAATCATCCGACACTCGAAAAATGCCGGCGTCATCGAAGGTTTCCCTGCCGACGAGCAGTCGTGGATCTGATACAACCGGGAGCGGGGCCAGTGCGCGCGATAGGTCACCCGGGCCCATCTTGGACGCGCAACCGGCGCACCGCGCGAGCGCGGTAAGCTTGATGAGTTCGGGCGTTGTCGTTGTTGTCACCTGGGATTCCTCGGCCTACTTGGACGCGACGACCGCGATCGCATCGATCTCGACCATCGCACCGCGCGGGAGAGCTGAGACTTGCACGGTAGACCTGGCAGGCCGCGCATCGCCGAGCCACTTGCCATACACCTCGTTCACCGTCGGGAAGTGCGCGAGGTCAATGAGGAAGACCGTAGTCTTTACGACATCGCTCCACCCTGCTCCGGCGGCGCGAAGCACCTCCTGAAGATTCCGCATCACCTGGTCCGTTTGCTCGACGATGCCACCATCGACGAGCTTGCCGGCCGCGGGATCGAGGGGGATCTGACCTGCTGTAAAGAGAAAACCGTTGACGACGATCGCCTGCGAATATGGTCCGATCGCGCCAGGCGCTTTGTCGGTACTGATCTTCTTGAGTGGCATTCAATTCTCCGTCGGCTGCCGTCAAACAGCAGAGTCAGCGTTAAGCGCGAATGTTACACACTAGGGAGCTTCCGTGGCCAGACCAAAAAGGCGTCGAGCGTTCTCAGAAGTGGCGCGCCCAAGCTCGAGTGGATCATCGCCCCGAGTCGCCGCGACCTTCGAGAGCGTGTGCGCGACCCAGGCGG
>Ga0193724_1000271_pt1 | contig 12611 bp, 14 predicted proteins | sample H2a1metaG_FD_146005 | JGI IMG/M metagenome (GOLD analysis project Ga0193724, IMG submission 146005) | Soil microbial communities from a riparian zone of the East river system, Colorado, United States - H2a1 | ecosystem: Environmental > Terrestrial > Soil > Riparian zone | place: USA: East River... | reverse complement strand
AAGGCGGGCGTTGTGGCAATCACAGATGATGGTCATTGCATTCAAAATCATGAGGTGATGCGACGCGCGCTCGAGTACGCTCGCATGGTTGACCTGCCTGTGCTCGATCATTGTCAGGACTACAATCTGGTCGGTAACGGAGTCGCGCACGAGGGGTATTGGAGCACGCTGCTTGGTTTACCCGGCTGGCCCGCAGCAGGCGAAGAAGCGATTGTTATGCGCAACATTTTGCTCGCGGAACTTTGCGATCATCCGATTCATTGCCAGCACGTCACAACAGCTGGAAGTATACGATTGCTTCGTGAAGCGCGGCAGCGCGGCGTAAAAATAAGCGGCGAGGTCTGTCCGCATCACGTCGCTTTAACCGACGAAGCGATCCAAAATTTCGACACGAACTATAAAATGAATCCACCGCTACGCTCCCAAACAGACGTTGATGCGCTGCTGGAGGGCATCGCCGATGGGACGTTGTCGATCTTGTGTTCCGATCACGCGCCGCACGCGGCTTTCGAAAAGGAAGTTGAGTTCGACGTCGCGCCATTCGGGATCATTGGGTTGGAGACCGAGCTCGCTCTTTTTATCGATCTGCTCGTGCACAAACACGCAAAGATCGACATCGCGCGTTTGATCGAGATGTACACCGTCGAGCCGGCGCGCTTGTTAAAGCTGGATGCGGGCACTCTGTCGCCCGGTTCCCGAGCCGATGTCACGCTGATCGATCCGGCTTTGAAATGGACTGTTAACGTCGATCAATTTCAATCGGCCTCTCGCAATTCGCCGTTCGACGGCTGGAAACTGAAAGGCCGCGCAGTGCGAACAATTGTCGGCGGGACAACCGTCTGGGAGTTGTAAATACAAGCCGTCAACACTCATTCTGAGCGAAGTCGAGGAATCCCGCTGCGTTACCTTGAGATCGTTCCACGGGGTCCCTCGACTCCGCGGCGCTCCGCTCGGAATGAATGGGATTGATTTACCCCGCTGCGTATCCGCCGTGGATGTAGTTTTCCAGGTGTGCGATTGCTGCCTGCTGGCAGGAAATGACGTGTTTGACGAGATCCCCGATCGAAATCACGCCAACCACTTGATCACCTTCGACCACGGGCAGATGGCGAATATGTTTGTCAGTCATCAGGCGCAGACATTTCTCCACCGGTTCACGCGGATGCGTAACGGTCACATTGGTTGACATGATCTCGGAAACTTTCGTTTCGCGGGAACGCTTGCCGCGGAGAAAAACTTTGCGGGTATAATCGCGCTCGGAAATGATCCCATTCAATCGATCTCCATCCATCACCAATAATGCGCCGACATTTTTTTCGGCCATCATTTCAATCGCTTCAAAAACCAATGCGTCGGACCGAATAGAAAAAATATCTCTGCTTTTCTGACTCAGAATCGCGCCGATCGTGCCGCTAACGTCCATATCATCCGGAAAATTTTACTGCCGAAACACAACAACTTGAAGATAAGGCAACACCGGCCTGGGACGCAAAACAAATAAACGAGAAAAGCCTCTATCGAAACGTGGACTGGTATCTCCGCGGAGGGAGCTTGGGCGGGCGTTTTCCATTAACAATCGCGCCTGCCACTGCGGTGTATGGAAGCTCCTGCCGATCTGCTGCACAGCGTAACATCAATCCACCACGGCTCATGTCGCCGCGACCGACGAAGTCGACGGGAAATCGGAGTCGGTCGCCAAAACTCGCAAGCAAAACGTTCACATATTTCCCTGTGGCAATGCTTCCGAGAAGGATGATCTCGCTCCGAGATGGAAGTCTTTTTGCGAGAACACGCGCGTCTCGCTCAAGCGGCGCTCGATAACGCGGATCGTCACCGTGAATGTCGACCGTTGCGAATTCACGCAGGTCATCGAGGCGGATCCGCGTGCTGGCGTCGACAAGCCCACGAGTGGGCGTAATCACAAATACACCGGGGATTCCGGTCGCGGGCCGCACAAACGCAGTCGCGTACGCGATCTTACCACGAAAGTAGAGACCGCTAAGAAAGGTGAACACCTCGGCGATTGGCGCGCCGCGTTTGTCGCGCAATTTTTGCGCGAGCTCGAATTCCGCCCGGTGGCTCAGAATCATCCGTGCCCGTTCACCTCCGGCATAAGCGGGTGAGAGAAGAAAAATGCGACAACGCCTCGTGTTTTCCATTTCCATCTGATTGTCGGATTCAATTTCCGAATGCGTTGTTCTCCTTAGTATGCCAGCCACTAAATAGACATACCGTTGGAGAAAACAAACATCCAGGCTCGTCGACGCGATTCGAAGGCAACGGTGCCCACGAAATTCATTGCAACGCCGAATGGCGGAAATAACTTCGAGGCATCATGGCGCGGGCTGGCGGCAATAAAGGCATCTCGCATTTGTTTTCACTCGTCATTGCTTCGGGCCTGGCCGCGGTCGTGTTGTTCGCAGCACGAACGGTTGCCGTTCATCTGGAACGCACCACGGTTCCCTCAACGGCTCCGGAGTTGTTTCGGCTTAAGAACCAGGGACTCGCCTTTCAACGTGCTGCTGTGCGTGCGCCGAATGTACTGCCGCTTTACGGTACCTCGGAATTAATAACCCCTGCGATTCCGGAGAGGGCGAGTCTTTTTTTTCGCAGTGCGCCAACAGGTTTTCAAGTCTCGCCCGTTGGCGGTGCAGGCGCGAACCTATTGGTCATGTTGCAAAAAGTTGGCGCACTCGGCTCGGATTTGCGTGGCAAAAAACTCGTCATCTCGCTTTCACCCGGTTGGTTTTTGAAGGTCAAGTCCGGACAGAAGGGCTACGAGGCGAATTTCTCGCCGATGGGAGCTAGCAAAATGATATTCGACATCGCGCTGAATTTCGAGCTGAAACGGGACATTGCTTCACGCATGCTTAAGTGTCCGAGCACTCTCGAAGGAAGGCCATTGCTTAGATTTGCGGTGAGGCGGCTGGCTTCAGGCGGTTGGCTCGATCGGATCGTTTACTGCGCGCTTTGGCCGGCCGGAAAACTGCAGAACATCTTGCTGGCGTTACAGGATCATTTTGCAGCGCTCAATTACATTCGGGATCAGATTAAGCCAGCTCCGCGACCACATCCGCAAGTTCTCGACTGGTCGAACCTGATTGCAACAGCAAGCGAAACCAAGTCCCCTGATACAGGTAACGTTAAAAAGGCTTTGATCTTCGATGCACCAGTCGTTTGGGCGTCTAGTGACACGGCGTTCCGGAGCAACATAAACGCGTCACCCGGATGGAAAGACCTGGAGTTGCTTTTGCGCACTCTCGCGCGGGTTCACGCGCGAGCACTAATTCTCAGCATGCCCATAAGCGGAAACTTTTATGACCATGCCGACGTCTCGCGGTCGGCTCGCGAAGATTATTACACGAAGCTTCGTGCACTCGTGCAACGATATCACTTTCCGTTAGTGGAATTTGAGGGGCACGATGAGGACCCGGCCTTTCTTATCCGTCATGAAAGTCACCTCACTGCGAAAGGCTGGATGTATTACAATCGCGCCCTTGATGATTTCTTTCATGGGCGTCTGCCACGGAGCTGACAAGTTAAGCGAAGTTTGGCGGATCGCCGTCGCGAATATCAACCAATGCAAATTCGCGAGCGCGAGCCTGCCCCATGTCTCCGATCTTGCTTTTTGACTGCGAGATGGGAAATAATGCGGCCATGCGTTGGGCCTGGTCATTCAAACCTCGCGTAAGTGACGATCAAAACGGAGAAGATAATCACTATTCAGCAGGCGATGCCTGCCCCGATTTCCTGTGCGTCGGGGCTCAAAAAGGCGGAACTTCGTGGCTTTATCGGCAGCTTGAACGACATCCTGATTTCTGGATGCCTCCGGTAAAGGAACTGCACTATCTCAACAGTCTAAATAAAACGAGACAGTTCCATCCTCCGCGCTGCCGAGACCGGCGCGATGCCTCCTTTCTCGATAGCATGAAAAACCTGAGCGGCCTGTCCTACATCGATCTGGAGAATTACGGGAGGTTGTTCGAGCACAAGGGATCGCTTGTCTCCGGTGATATCTCGCCAGCCTATTCGACAGTAAGTGATGAAATCATTCACCGAGTCGTCAATTCCTTCCCAAATTTAAAGGTGATCTTTCTAGCTCGCGACCCCGTTGAGAGAGCGTGGTCACAATTGTCCATGGGCGTTCGTCTCGGAATGATTACTCCGTTTGATGCGACCGATGCTGACGAAGTGATTCGGAATTTGTTGAATCCCGGGGTGCTCCTGCGCTCACATCCCAGCAAGATCGTGGCACGCTGGAGACGCTATGTTCGTCCAGATCTTTTCCGCATCTTCTTTTTTGACGACCTGGAGAAAAATCCCACAGAACTGCAACGCTCGATCCTCCAGTTTTTAGGCGCTGACCCTGACAAGTCTAACGGCCGATTGAAGGCGGACGACAACCAGGATGCCAATAGGAAGAAACTTCGGCTCACCGACAAGGTGCGGTGCAGGATTGCTCAGTTTTTTGAACAGGAATTGAAAGACTGTGCTGCAGAACTGGGCGGGCCGGCGAAACAATGGCCCGCACGATATGGTTTTTCGCTGGCGATCTTCTTCCTGCAACTGGTGGACGACTTCGACATCCTATTCTGGTGTGATTGGATCGCTTGAGGAACGAAAGAGGCCTCCTACTCGCGGTGCAGGGCCCGATTTTCTCTGTATCGGGGCCCATAAAGCCGGAACCACCTGGCTTTATCAGCAACTCGATTCCCATCCTGATTTCTGGATGCCTCCTGTAAAGGAACTGCATTACTTTGATCAATTGAGCAGGGTTCAACGCCCAGCTAATCCGCGTTGCAGAGACGAGCGCGATCGTCGATTTCTGGAACGGCTCAAGAGCCTTAGCGCTGAACCGGGCATCGACCTCAAGAATTATGGACGACTGTTTGAATCCAAGGCATCGCTCTTTTCCGGTGATATTTCGCCGAATTACTCGACGCTGAGTAATGAAGTCATTCGAGAAACCGTCGGATACTTCTCAAACTTAAAGGTGATCTTTCTGGCGCGCGATCCGGTTGAGCGAGTGTGGTCGCATTTGTCCATGGAAGTGCACTATCGTCAGATTGAGCCGTTTGACGCGACCGACATCAACGAAGTCAATCGGAATTTGCTCCGCCGAGGGATGCTCTTGCGTTCATATCCGAGTGCCGTCGTCGCGCGATGGAAGCGCTACGTCGATCCAGAGCGGTTTCGCGTTTATTTCTTTGATGACCTGCAAAACAATCCCGCTGAATTCCGGCGTTCCATCCTTCGTTTCCTGGGCGCTGATCCAGACAAGCCGGGCAGCCGATTGAGCGCGGATTACAACAGTTGGACCAGGATGGAAAAGCTTCCGCTCACAAACAAGGTACGATCGCATCTGGCTCGGTACTTCAAAAAGGAATTGAAGACCTGCGCAGCACGCCTGGGCGGCCCAGCCAGAAATTGGCCGGCTCGATACGGCTTTTAGTGCCGGAAGTGTTAAGTCTGGAGTTAAAACTGCCAGCCGCGATTGTGACCATCTGCGTTTGCCTTATGAAACTTACCAGTTTTAACTTTCTGTCAGGCGCGTCTCGGCCAGATCGAGGTCACGCTGAATACGTCGCAACGCGTCATCGTTAATCACGCGTTCGTTTCGCAAACGGATGATGGTCTGCCTTTCAACGCGGAGCGCTTTGCGTTGCAAACGCTGATATTGCGGCGTGGCGATTTCGCCGCGGCAGTCGTCGGGGTTCTCGGCGCAAAGTTGTAATTGCTCCACGCGTTCGTCGTATTCCGCGCGCAGGCGATCCACGGTGTCGGGCGAAAACTTCCCGTTGGCACGCAATTCCTCGATCAATTCAATTGCGGCGTTGTTTGCTTCCAGGCGGGCCCGGCGTTCCTCTTCATCTGCCTGCCCGTCATGTGTGATTCCAAGTTTCCGAATCAAAAGCGGTAACGTCAAACCCTGAAGTATAAGAGTGGTGAAGATCACTGAGAAGGCGAAGAACAAGATGTAATCGCGGCCTGGAAATGAACTGCCATTAGTTAATGCCAGTGGCAACGCGAACGCCGCCGCCAGCGAGACAACGCCCCGCATGCCTGCCCAACTGACGATGACAATATTTTGCCACGAGGGAATCGGATCGCGCATCCGAAGTTTGCTGCTGAGCAGACGGGGCAGATAGGCCGCCGGTGTCACCCACGCAAAACGGACTAAAATGACGGCAGCGCAGATAATGATCGCACTGACGACCGCGCCGGTAAGCGATTCGCGATTCAGGGTATGCAGGATTCCTGGAAGTTGCAGGCCGATAACAATAAAAACGAAACCATTGAGAAGGAACATGACCGTTTCCCAAAATGCATAAACCTGGAGCCGGGTTCGGGCGCTGATCATCAGCGGCGAATGCCAGCCAAGAAAGATCCCGGCGGCCACCGTAGCCAGGACGCCCGAGGCATGCAGACGTTCGGCTGGCAGATAAGCGATGAATGGAGTGACCAAAGAAATTGTGATCTGGATTGGGGGATCGTCGAGATGGCTTTGTACCCAGCGTATTACCACGCCGACAAGCAACCCGAATCCGATGCCAGCAAGCGCTGCCCAGACAAAGCGGGCGGCCGCATAACCGGGCGAGAAAGTACCGGTAACGAGCGCCCCAATCGCGAACTGTAGGGCGACCAGCGCAGTGGCGTCATTCACCAAGCTCTCGCCCTCGAGAATTGCCTGAATCCGATGCCAGCGACCGCTGCCCAGACAAAGCGGGCGGCCGCATAACCGGGCGAGAAAGTACCGGTAACGAGCGCCCCAATCGCGAACTGTAGGGCGACCAGCGCAGTGGCATCATTCACCAAGCTCTCGCCCTCGAGAATTGCCTGAATACGATGCGGCACGCCAAGCCGGCGAATGATTGCTGTGGCTGCAATCGCGTCCGGCGGCGAGACAATCGCTCCAAGTGCAAAAGCAGCCGCCCAGGGAAGTCCCGGCACAACCGCGTGTGCAATCCAGGCAACCGCAACCATCGTCGTCAGCACCAGGCCGATAGCAAGCAGGAGTATCGTCCGCAGATTGCGCCGAAAATCACGCCACGATGTGAACAACGCCGCCGGATAAACAAGTGCCGGGAGAATGAAGTAGAAGACGGTGTCGGGATTGAGTTTCACCTCCGGCAATCGCGGCACGAAACTCAGGGCAAGTCCGCCAATGACGAGTACGATCGGATACGGCAGCGCAACTTTGCACGCGAGCACAGCGAGAACCGCTACCAAAGCGAACAAAAGGACAATGATCTCAGCTTGGTGCATGATCAGCTGTCAGAGAGATGGAGTAGTGGAGCAATAGACTGATCGAATTTCACTACCACGGCGCCCCAATACTCCATTACTCCACTACGGCCTGCTTTGCCCGCGCGCGATTCGCTTGAAGCTCAGCGAGATGTTTTTCCGACCAGCGACAAAGCGCGTGCAACGGTTCAATCAGCGTTCGGCCCAGTCTCGTGAGAGAGTACTCCACTTTTGGAGGCACAACGGGATGAACCGTCCGTTGCACCAAGCCGTCGCGCTCGAGGCTGCGCAGTGTCTGCGTCAGCATTTTTTGCGAAATGCCCCCGATCTCACGCTGTAACGCAGCATAACGCATCGTTCCGCGCGCCAAAATCTGGATGATGAGAGCTGTCCATTTGTCAGCAATTCGGTCGAGCACCAGCCGGGACGGACACTGCGCATCCAGAACGGAAGGGGCGGACGACACTTTTGCCACGCTCGTGTGTAAAACAATTCCCGTCGACGCGCAAGGAGAGCGTAACATCCGAGAAGGTATATATAGATCGAAACGATGTGTAGTTGACTGTTGGTTTGGCTATCCGAAATTTAACTATGACAATTGATTCTCTCACCAAGGAAAACGTTGCCCCGATGGATTTCCTCTTAAACGAGGGGGAGTCTGGGGCTCCATCGCCGACGAGTAAGGACGTCGAGGTGGCGGCAGATCAGGACGATTACGTCTTGTTCGATGCGTATTCGCGCACAGTAGTCAGTGCAGTCGCGCGTGTCGCTCCCGCCGTTGTGAACATCGATGTAAAACAACCCATGAGCCTCCCGCGTGGAACGCGCGAACTCAGCGGCAACGGCTCGGGTTTCATTATCACGCCTGACGGATTCATCCTCACTAACAGCCACGTCGTGCACTCGGCGAATTCGATTACTGTGAATTTGCCCGATGGACGCGAATATCCGGCGCAATTAGCAGGCGATGATCCAGACACCGATCTTGCAGTTATTCGAATTGATGCGCCGCAGCTTGCCCATGTGCGTCTGGCCGACGCCGAAAATCTGCGCGTCGGTCAACTAGTGATCGCGATCGGAAATCCTCTCGGCTTTCAGGCGAGCGTCACCGCTGGCGTAATCAGCGCACTCGGTCGCTCGATGCACGCGCAGTCAGGCCGATTAATTGACAACATTATTCAGACCGATGCCGCGTTGAATCCGGGAAACTCCGGCGGACCACTGGTTAATTCGGCTGGAGAGGTAGTGGGTGTAAACACGGCAATGATTCGACCGGCGCAAGGCATTTGCTTCGCGATCGGCAGCAACACGGCCAAACTAGTTGCAGGATGGCTGATCCGCGATGGACGTATCCGCCGTGGTTATATCGGCGTGGCCGGGCAAAACGTGCCAATTCACCGGCGGATCGTCCGATTTTATGGTTTGCCTCTGGAGACGGCTGTTCTCGTTGTTTCAGTCGAGAAGAATAGTCCCGCCGCGCGCGCCGGATTGCGCGAGGGGGATCTGATTGCCGCCTTCAACGATCAGCCTATTGGGAGCGTGCACCATCTGCACAAGATTTTGGTCGGCGAACAAATTGGCGTGAACGCCAAGGTGACAGTCATTCGGCACACCGAGAAATTGGAGTTAACGGTCTTGCCAGTCGAATCGCGATCGGAATGATGGGGTGGTAATGACGCCGCAATTGCCGCGTCGTTCCCATTGGTTTTGCTCCTCGATAAAACAGGTTTTCGCCTTGTTACACGTTAACGTCGCGGTGTCGGGCGCGGCAGGGCCGTGGGGCGAGGTGTGGGTGTTGGACTAGGCCTTGGTGTAGCAGTTACCGTGGGTGTCGCCGTCGGGCGTCGGAGTCGGTGAGCCACATGGTTCGTTTCCGATCGTCAATCGCAACGATCAGGACTCATTATGATAACAGAGTTGTTACTCGTAATTTTCGACAGCGTTGCAGCCGACTCAGCTACCTCTACAGTCAAAGCAGTTCGCCATGAAGATTCTGGTTATTGGTAGCGGTGGCCGTGAACATGCGCTCGCGTGGAAATTGGCGCGATCTCCAGATGCCGAGCGTATTTTTTGTGCTCCTGGGAACGCGGGCACTGCGGAGATTGCTGAAAATGTTGCAATTTCCTCTGATGATCTGAAGGCGCTGGCTCGGTTCGCCAGGGAAAATCGCATCGACCTGACGGTGATCGGTCCGGACGATCCTCTTGCCGCGGGGATCGTCGATCTTTTTGCTGCTGAAAAATTGCGCGCGTTTGGACCGACGAAATCGGCGGCGCGCATTGAGGCCTCAAAAATTTTCGCAAAAGAGCTGATGCGCGCTCAGAAAATACCTACCGCCGAAGCGAGCACGTTTACCGACAGCAGCGAAGCGTTGGATTACTGCGAGCGACTGAAATTTCCGGTTGTGATCAAAGCAGACGGCCTTGCTCTGGGAAAAGGAGTAATCATTGCCTCTGACGCCGCCGCGGCGAGATCCGCGATCGATGAGATGATGACCCAGGGCCGCTTTGGCGACGCAGGTCGACGGATCGTGATCGAGGATTTCTTACGCGGAACAGAATGTTCTCTTCACGCCCTTGTAGAGCGAAGCAGTTATCGCCTGCTGGAATCGGCGCGCGATCACAAGCGCGCGCTGGACGGCGACCAGGGCCCGAATACTGGCGGGATGGGTGCGTTCAGCCCAGCCAATAATTGGAACGACAAGCTGCAATTGCAATTCGAGACGGAAATTATGCAGCCGCTGCTACGCGGTCTCCTGCAAAATGGAATCACCTTTCGCGGACTTCTTTATCCAGGCTTGATAATTACCAGAGATGGCGCCCGCGTGCTGGAATTCAATTGCCGTTTCGGCGACCCGGAAACTCAGGCGCTTTTGCCCCGGATGAAATCCGATTTGCTGCCTCTGTTGGAAGCGACGATTGATGGAAATCTTGGCACGTGTGCGATTGAATGGGATACGCGCGCTGCCGTCACGGTGGTGCTCGCCTCTGGTGGTTACCCTGGCAAATACGAAACTGGAAAAACAGTTTCGGGTCTCGATGACGCGAGAAAGCTCGAAGATGTCCAGATTTTCCACGCCGGAACCAAACGCGCCAACGGAGAAGTTAAGACTGCTGGCGGTCGCGTTCTCGCGGTGACCGCGGTTGGATCAACGCTCGAAGCCGCACGCGCACGCGCGTACGAGGCTGTCTCCCGCATTCATTTCGAAAACTGCCACTACCGGCACGACATTGCTCTGGGTGTAATCAACTGAGAGAGCTCTAAATCGATATTCGGAATTCGAATTTTCGCGCAATTAGAAAATGCGTTATAGGTCGGCATCTGTTTTCAATGTCTCAATTCACGTCGCTGTCCTTCATTAGCTTCTGTTTGGCGATAAATGCGCTGGCGCAAACTCCACCGCCGACTGTGGTCCCCCCAAGCAGGCCCGCCGCTTCGGCAAGACCATCCGCGCTCGCATCGCCTTCGCCCTCGGGAAGCCCGACCACTGAAGACCTGGTCAATTCGTTAGGCCCGCCTGACCTCCAGGCAGTCATCACGCTATTAAAAAGTAATTTCACAAATCCGGAAGCGATTACAGATACCGAGTTGAATCGGGCGACTGTTGAGGGGTTGATAATGAAGCTGCCGCGTGGGGTAATGCTTTTGCCCGCCAAGGAGAACGCGCCGGCGGAAACGCCCACCCTCTTTTACAGCGAGATTATCGGGGGGCACATCGGATACGCGCGCGTCGGCTCATTAAACGCAGCGAACCTTCAGGCGTTGGACAAGAGCGTCGCCAATTTCGCCGCGAAAAACGTGAATGCGCTCATTATGGACCTTCGCGCCAGTCCGGCAACGACCGATTTGCCGCTGGCCGCCGAATTCGCAAAGCGGTTTTGTCCCAAAGGCAAAACGCTTTTCACTTTGCGCAAACCGGTGGGACATCAGGACCGCGTGTTTAGTTCTGATCGTGATCCGGCATTTCGCGGTCTGGTCATGGTACTCACCGATGGCGATACGGTTGGTGCCGCCGAGGCGATCGCTGCGGCACTGCGATTTTACAACAAGGCCCTGCTCATCGGGCAGGTGACCGCGGGTCGCGCAGCTGAATACTCCGATTTGTCGCTACCGAGCGGCAAAATTCTGCGCGTTGCGGTCGCGGAAATGGTTTCCCCAGAGGGTCGCCCGCTGTTTCCAGAGGGGATAAAACCAGATTTGCCCATCGAAATGTCGATGGCAGACAAGCGGCAAATTTTCCAACTAAGCGGCGAAAAAGGAATGGGGCCGTTCGTTTACGAAGGCGCCCGTCCGCACATGAACGAGGCAGCGCTGTTAGCCGGGACAAATCCCGAAGTTGAAGCCGCTGAGGCGGCGCAGCAACGCCGCGGCCGCTCGCCGGAAAAGCCCTCAACCAACGATCCGGTGCTGCAGCGCGCGTTGGATGTAGTCACCTCGCTTGAGGTTTATCAGAAACGATAGCGGACTGCGTCTTTGACGATCTGGTTGCTCCTTAGTTTTGCAATTGCTGCCGGGCCCTATTCTCGCTGGGCAATCCGTAGCCGTTATACTGAGTTGAGAGATTTTTCGATTTCGCTCAGAATGGCAGTGAAGTGACACCGCTCGAAGAACGCATCGGCTACAAATTCCGGAACTCACTTCTGCTTGCGGAGGCGCTCACGCACCCGAGCCTTGGTCATGAAGCCCAACGTTATCATTTTGATTATCAGCGTTTGGAGTTTTTGGGCGACGCTGTTCTCCAGCTTGTTGTCACCGAGTATCTCTTCAGCCATTTTCGAGCCGAAGCCGAAGGTCAACTAACGAAACTACGTTCGCGACTGGTTTCTCGCGAAGCGTTGCGGGCCCATGCTGCTGCGCTGGACTTGGGACGTTACATTTTGATGGGGCGCGGCGAAGAAAGCAGTGGTGGCCGGGGACGCACGTCCACATTGGCAGACGCGTTTGAGGCGCTCATCGGTGCCATTTACCTCGACGGCGGTCTCGAAGCAGCGAAAGAGTTCATCCTGACGCAAACTCACAGCGATCTCGAACAACTGGCGGAAACACCAGTGGACATCAACCCCAAGGGCCAGCTTCAGGAGTTGTTGCAAAGCATCTCGCCGCGCAGTCCGGTCTATGAATTGGTTTCGCAAAGCGGGCCTGAGCACGAGAAAACGTTCGTCTCACAAGTTGTTTGGGAGGGAATTGTTCTTGGGCAAGGTATGGGGCGCAGCAAGAAACAGGCGGAAACTGTGGCTGCACTCGAAGCGATGGAGTTAAAGCGCTGGGAGAAGAAAGACGACGTCGATAGGACCTGAAGTCGGCACGTATGGGTACGGACGGATCGCCGAGCCGTCCGTTCCGCGTCTCCGGTGCGCCCGGTAATG
>Ga0193724_1000270_pt1 | contig 12642 bp, 12 predicted proteins | sample H2a1metaG_FD_146005 | JGI IMG/M metagenome (GOLD analysis project Ga0193724, IMG submission 146005) | Soil microbial communities from a riparian zone of the East river system, Colorado, United States - H2a1 | ecosystem: Environmental > Terrestrial > Soil > Riparian zone | place: USA: East River... | reverse complement strand
CTCGATGTCAGCATCCGCGACGCCGGATTGCTGATTACCTTCGGTGCGGTGATGCTGTGCATCGGCTCGCCGCTGACGGCGTGGCTGACCAGCCGGATCGAGCGCCGCACCTTGCTCACGACGACGCTGGCGGTGCTCGCGCTCACCAATGCCGCCTCGGCGTTCGCGCCTGACTACGCCACGCTGCTGGTGGTGCGCCTGGTGATGCTGGCGGTCGGCGCACTCTACACGCCGCAGGCGGCGGGGACTGCGGCCTTGATTGTTGCACCGGAAAAACGCGGCTCCACCATCGCCTTTATCTTTGTTGGGTGGTCGTTGGCCGCGGCGATCGGCCTGCCGCTGATTACGTTCGTCGCGAGCCGTTACGGCTGGCGCGCGGCCTATGGCGGCATCGGCCTGATCGGCTTTTTCAGCTTCCTGCTGCTGACATGGCGTCTCCCCGGCGGATTGGTCGGCGCGCCGGTGGATCTCAAGACCTGGGCCGAGGTCGGGCGCAACCGGACGATCGCTCTTCTCCTGCTGATCACGACGTTGCAGATGTCCGGCCAGTTCGTCGTTTTCACATTCATGGGACCGCTGCTGACGAAGTTGACCGATGCCGGTCCGGACGCGGTCGGGCTGGTATTCGCGCTTTACGGGGTGTGCGGCTTCGTAGGAGTTGCGATTGCCACGCGTATCGTCGATTCCTGGGGGGCCTACAAAACCTCGCTGTTGTTTACGGTCGTGATGCTCACGGGCGTGATCGGATGGGCGGTCAGCGCGGGCATCTACCCGTTGATGGCCTGCTCGGTCGCCGTCTGGGGATTGGGTTTCGCCTCCACCAACTCGATGCAGCAGGTGCGGCTGGTCGGTGCTGCGCCTGCGCTGGCGTCGGCGTCGGTGTCGCTCAATACCTCGGTGCTCTATACCGGGCAGGCGGTAGGCTCGGCGATCGGCGGTATGCTGTTCGCCGGCGATCTGCTTCATGGCACCGGCTACGTCGCAGCGGCCTTCATCGCGCTGGCGCTGATGGTCGTGATCCTGACAAAGCCTCGACGGGCGGCGGCGTTGTCAACATAAGCCATCATCCGGGCCCGCGAGAACCATCGACAAGGTTTTCGCCGCATGCTTTTCTCTCGGCTGCGAATTGGGGGGGACGATCGTGAAAACGAAGGTTAAAGTGGTATGAGAACAATACTTGCGCTGGTCCTGGTCTTTTCTTCAGCCGCCGCCATGGCGCAAGGTGCCCCGCCGACTGTCGGAGGCAAGCCGCTGGTGCAGGTGAAACCGAAGGCTGCGGCTGCGAAACCGAACGCCGCGGCTGCGAAGCCCCAATCCATTGCTGCGAAGTTGCAGGCGTGTCTTGAGATCGACGATGCAACAAAAGAGCGGTTGAATTGCTACGACGCCGTCTTCACGCCGAAACCAAATCCCAAGGCGCCGGCCGCGAAAGCTGTAACAGATTGCCGTTTCCAGAAGGAAGAAGACGACCGGCTGACATGTTTCAATGGGTTTGCGGAGAAGATTCCCAAGCTTCCGCAGTAGATCGCGTCCGCTTCATTCTCACCGCCATGCGCCTGATAGATCATGATCCGACTAGATTGAATCGGATCATGATCTCATCTTTTTGTTGGAGCATGATCTCCGCGCAAACGCTTCGCGTTTGTCGCGAGGGAAAACCGGTTCCCACTTTTCCGGATCATGCTCTGGCCCGATCAGTCGCCGATCCGTGTCAGCACCGCCTTGAAAGCGACGCCAGGCAGTTGCAGCGCGGTGCCTTCGAAGTCGACCATGTCGCCGCTGGCCGTCCCCTTCAGGGTGAGGGTGATCATGTCGGTTCCGAACAGCGGCTTGAAGCCGGGGTCGTAATTATGCCGTTGGGTCGAAACCTTGGCGAGGATTTCGTCGCCCTTGTCGCTGTAGCTCCCGGTAAATGCAAAGCCCGAATTGCCGCCGCGAAGTTTGCCCGACGTGGCATAGATCACGCCGTTTCCGGTGCCATGAACGGTATGAAATTCTACCTTGTAGAGACCTTCCTGCAACTTGCATCCCCGGCGGTTGTTTTGGATCGCACCCTGCCGCTCATTCGGCAAAGCCGGACAGCGGGTTTGCGGTCAAAATACCCGCAAGTCGTTAAGGTAATGCGTCTTCTCGTGACGGATTTTATCGAAGCCCGAGCGATGGCAACGGATGGCAAATTACGCCGTTCGTTTTTGTCCGATCGCCTCGAACTGCGCCTTCTGCTCGTCGCTCAGCGTAGCATAGAAGCCCTCGAGCGCGGCGCTCACCAGATGGACCGCTCGCTGCATGGCTTCGAGCCGCCCCTCCACTGCGTCAAGGCGAGCGGGTGGTGTGGTCGCGTCTTCCGGCTGGCATCCAGCAATCAGGATGTCGACAGCCCTGGCATTGGCGTCCTGCAGCATTTTAAGAGCGGCGCGTTGAGTGTCGTTCGGGTGCAGCTTGGCCTCGATCTCGTCCGCCGGCCATTGCAACGCGGCTGATTGCGCCGCGCCGCAACCTTCGGCAGGCGTTCCCGTGGCCCGCTTTGCGGGGGACATCTTGCGCCGATCTTCGGCGAGTGCATTGAGCCGTGCTTCCTGCTCGTCATCCAGCAGGTCATAGAATTTCCCCAGCGGCTGCTGCACGGCTGACTCTGCCTTGATCATCGCCTCGATACGCCGCTGCATGACGGCCAATCGCTCCGGCGCTGTGAACGCCGTCTGCGTCGGACACGACGCCCGAATCATCCGGGCGGCCGAGATCAATGCGTTGGCAAGATCGTCCAAAGCGGTGCGCAGCACCTCATTCGGCTGTATCGCCTGCGCAATCTGATCGATGGGGAGGCCGGCAATTTCGCGGCTGTCATCGCCGCAGAGCTGCGGGACTCTGCGATATCTTCGGCCCAACGGGCCCGGTCCCGTATAGGCGGCGAGATCATCATGGCCGTAAGGCGCAAAGATCGCGGCATAGATGTCAGGATAACCGTAGTCCCAGAAGCCGATGCCGTCACCCCACATGGCGTAGTCGGAGATATCGTAAATGGCGAATGGCCAGAACAGCGGCCCGACCCATCCATATCCGCCGTCGCCGTGTCGCCACCACCCGTTGGCGATGCGGCCGCCGTGCCAGCCCGCCAGCGCCGCAGCCGCGACGATTTGCCTGCGCACCGCCGGGTTGCCAAGCCCTGAATCCATGGCGTTGCGGACGTTTTGCGATCTGGGGGAAGCCGTTCGGATGCGGCCGTGACGAGCAAAGGCACGGGCGTGATGTAATCGCCCCAGCGACAATACGCGGGCTGCTGCGAATCTCGCGACCCCAAGGGGACCGCTGCCAAGATTCACTCTGGCCAGGGCCGCACTCGACATCAGCGTTGCCAGAACGACAACGGCAATTCCAATGCGGGACTTCGACATGGCATCCTCCCGCGCCAAGCCTCATCGTGTCACTTTTACATGACGCCGAGAGGAAGCGAAAGTTCCACGACGCCATCAACATCACATTTGATCGGCCGTGAGATGACAATTCCGGATCGGGCCGCGCGAGAGCGCCGGCTCATCGGCTCGCGGGCGACGGGGTGCCCGACGCCATCCGCGTCAGCGCGGGCGTAGCCGCCATCTTGACCAGCACTTCCTTGACCGGATTTTCGGTCCAGGCGTGCGTGACGTAATCGCGATGCGTCACGCCCTCCGGTGTCTCGACAAATACCACGCTGCCGGGCCGCAGCGGCCCATCCATGTCCTCGGTGATGGCGATGCCTTTCTCCTTCAGCATCTGCATCAGTTCGTTATCGTGGCGCTTGGTGTAACGCGTATAGGCGCTGACAAAAAAGCCGGACCGGTTGTCGACAATCCAGGATACGAACTTGTCGAGCTCGCCATACACCGCGTCGAGCAGGAACACGCCGCGCACGCGGTTGCCGAGGCCGCCCACTTCGAGGCTCCAGGCCGCCGGCACAAAGCCGCCGCTGTAGCCGACGATGACGACCGGCATGTTCGCGAACGCCTTGGCCGTGCCCGGATCGCCGTAGAGGCGGGCGAGGTGCTCGGATGACTCGGTCACGAAGCGCTTGAGCCCGCCCCGCTGCCAGAACTTGCCGGCGCTGGAATCGGCGGCATCGACCGCCAGCTGAGGCGCCAGCAGCACGGCATTGACGCCGGCATCCGAAATCTGTTGCGGCACGAGTTGCCGGTCGCGCACGTCGCGCTCCAGCGTCGCGCCGTTGCCGTGGAAGAATACAACGATCACGCCCGGTTTGCGGACATCGAAATTCTCCGGGACATGCATGAGAACCCGGTTATCGTTGTAGGTCTCGTCCTGCCAAAAAACCTTGCCCCCGAGACCGCGATGGCCGCGGCGGTCGCCATTCGTAACGTTGAGGAACGGCTCGTCGGTGCGTGGATTGTTGCCGAGATAGGGAAATGCCGAGGATTTCAGGCCGACCAGTGTGGTCTGTTCTTCTCTGGCGGGGCGCTGGTACGGGACCGTTGGCGCTAGCGAGGCAACCCTGTAAGGGGCGGGCTCCGCCTGAGCCATGCGCTTGCGGAGCGCATCGGAGAACTGTCGCGGCACCAAGGGCTCACTGGCGCCCGAGAAGCGATCATTGAATTGCGGCGTCGGGAACCGATCGTCGAACGAATCTCCTGACGTCTGGGAGTCGGCGGCCAGCATTTCAGCGTTCGGCGCTTTGCCGCATTGAACGAGCACGAGCGAGAGCGGGACAAGCGCGGACAGAAGGGCGATCCAGCGCCATCGATGAGAACCGGCGCCATGCTGCGCAAGCAGTTTCGACGCATGCCGGGTCGCGCCCGGTGGCGTCACCTGGCTCACATGATCAGACGTCTGGAATTTCGGATTCGCTCCGACCATCCACCCCTTGCCCCAATATCGCCAAAGGCGATCGGCGTATGTCAGCCTGCCAACGTTGAGGGAACGTTAAGCACCCGGAAAAACTCCCCACTTCCAGAACGCGAAACGGAGCACCAAATCGTGTCGCGATTGTGGGCCGGCCACTTTGCTTTCGCAATGTCCGCCTTCAATGGTACAAAACTACCATATTCATGCTCACATTTTGAGCTTTGTTAGCATTGCTTGAATTGCCACTGCCCAGCCTGCACGATGAAAAGATCGCAGGCGTGACCCAAAGCGTGGACCGGTATGGCGGCATCAGGAGCGGAAAGCGCGGCGTGGCCCGGCCGGCTCTCCGGGGCCGGGACCACGGTCTCCGTCATGGTGGCGACCGCCATTGTCGTGGCCGACATGGTTGGCGTCGGGGTCTTCACCAGCCTGGGCTTTCAGGTCAAGGACATCCCCTCGGGCTTTTCCATTCTGCTGTTATGGACGGTCGGCGGCGTTGTCGCGCTCTGCGGCGTGTTTTCCTACAGTGAACTCGGCGCGATGTTTCCGCGCTCGAGCGGCGAATACAATTTCCTGACCCGCGCCTTTCATCCAGCTTTCGGATTTCTGGCGGGCTGGGTGTCGGCGACGGTCGGCTTCGCCGCACCGGTGGCGCTGGCGGCGATGGCTTTCGGGGAATACGGCAAAGCGGTGCTGCCGGGCGCGCCGCCGCTTGTGCTTGCAATCGGTGTGGTCTGGCTGGTGTCGATTGTTCAGCTTGGCGGCGTCAGGCACTCCGGCACCTTTCAATTGATCTCGACCATTTTGAAAGTCGTGCTGATCGTCGCGTTCCTGATTGCGGGATTTGTCATCGGCACGCCGCAACCGGTCTCGTTCACGCCATCGGTTTCGGACTTCGCCCACATCACCAGCGCGCCTTTCGCCATCGGGCTGGTGTTCGTGATGTATTCGTTTTCGGGGTGGAACGCCGCGACCTACATCATCGGCGAGATGCGCACGCCGCAGCAAAGCCTGCCGCGCGCGCTGCTGGCGGGGACGCTGATTGTCCTGGTGCTCTATGTCGCGCTGAACGCGGTGTTCCTGCACACCACGCCGATCGACAAACTGTCCGGGCAGCTTGATGTCGCGCGGATCGCCGGCAGCCACATTTTCGGTGAGATCGGCGGCCGCGTCGTCGGTGCGATGATTTGTATCGGGCTTGTGTCTTCCATCAGCGCGATGATGTGGATCGGCCCGCGCGTCATGATGACCATGGGGGAGGACATGCCGGCGCTGCGGGTATTTGCCCGCAAATCGAGCTCCGGCGCGCCGGTCTATGCCATCCTGTTCCAGCTCGCGGTCGCGAACCTGTTGCTGTTCACCCGCAGTTTCGAGGCCGTACTCGATTTCATTCAGTTCGCGCTGTTGTTCTGCTCGTTCTTTACCGTGCTCGGCGTCATCAAGCTGCGCATCACGCAACCCGAGCTGCCGCGGCCCTATCGCGCCTGGGGATACCCGGTAACGCCTGCGGTTTTCCTGCTCGTGACTGTCTTCATGATGTACTATCTGTTGACGGAACGGCCGCTGCAGTCATTGCTGGGCACTTTGATGATGATCTCAGGCCTTTTGATCTACGCCATCTTCCGCAAGCGGGCCGATCCGGGTTCAGCGATCGCGCCGGCAAGCCCCGAATAACGATGCATCAGCCCATCAAAATGGCGGCCGTGGCTGCGGCCATATTGTTCGCAGCCACGGCGTTCGCGCGCGCGGCCGACACCGTGACCGCGGACGATACCGCGCGTTTCCTGGCCGGGATGCCGCCATCGGCGGATTCTCCGCTGACGCCGTTGACGAATGAGCCTGCGTGGCAGCGGCACGCCAAATTCTTCGATAGCGCGTTCGGGCAGTTGGAGCAGCGCCAGCTTTCGAAAATCCGAACCTGGACGGACGCCAATCTGGCCGCGCCGCGGCCGACCATGTTCTACATGTTCAGCGGCCCCGACTTCCTCTATGCGGACGCGTTTTACCCAAAGGCTGTGACCTATGTGCTGAGCGCGCTTGAGCCGGTCGGGAAGGTGCCGGATCTGACGAAAGTGCCGCGCGGCAGCATCGGGTCCAACCTCTACGACATCGAGCAATCGCTCGGTTCGATCCTGAGTTTCAGCTTTTTCATTACCAAGGAGATGAAGACCGACCTGCAGGCCGGACCGATCAGCGGCACCTTGCCGCTGCTGTATGTCTTCCTGGCGCGCTCGGGAAAGACCATCCGCGACGTCAGCCTGATCGCGCTCGACGACAAGGGGGCCACATACTTCGCCAACGAAAATGCCGGCACCAACATAACGCGGGGGGTGCGGATTGTATTCGCAAGCGGCGATGGTCAGGAAAAGACGCTGTATTATTTCGCAACCGATCTTTCCAACAGGGGCGTGAAGAGCAGCGGCTTCCTGCAGTTCTGCCAAACTCTGGCGCCCGCGAATAGCCTGATCAAGAGCGCGTCCTATCTGCTGCATACCGGCCATTTCACCACCGTGCGCGATTTTCTGCTCGCCAACAGCGCCACGATTATCCAGGACGATTCCGGCATTCCGCTTCTTAGTTACGATCCGAAGAAATGGCGGTTCTTTCCGTTCGGCCGCTACGCCGGCCCGATCGACAAATTCCCCGGAACATACCAGCCGAAATATGCCGAGCTGTTCAGGCGGGCCCAGCCGATGGACTTCGGAATCGGCTATCGGTGGCGATCGTTTGAATCGAACCTGTTGTTGTCGGTCAAGCTGCCTTCGGACGGTTCAGAGAGCGCTGACACGACGCCATCGGCACCATCGGCCGAACCCCCGCAGCCCAAACCACCGCGTCCTCGGAAGCCGCGTCCGCCGACCTATTTCGAGCCGCCCCCTGGTTTCTTCTGGTTTTCGCGCTGAGCTAAGCTGAGCTAAAGTGTGTTTGAGCGAAAACTCTACGGCGCGTTGACCCCGCGCCATCGTCCGAACCGCCACGGCAGATACCATCGCGCGCCCGGCGGTTTCGTCAGCGGCACGTTGTCGATTCCGGAAGTGCCCCAGGGCTGGCAGCGCAACAGCCGCGCCAGGGTCATCCATCCTCCGCCCCACAGTCCGAAGCGCTCAATCGCCTCGTCGCCGTAAACCGAGCAGGTCGGCAGATGGCGGCAGTTGTAACCGACCAGCGGCGACAGCGTGTGCCGGTAAAGCCAGATCATCGCGCGTCCGGCATTGCGCGGCAGTCGCTGAAAAGCAGCGCCGCAGTCCGGACAATGCGAATATTTCATAGGCGCCGTGCCCGATATTGAGCCCGTATTTGCCCGGTTCCTTTGCACGGAACCAGACCTCACATGTATTTGAGTGACACTTGCCCAATATTGCATTCATCTGGGGGCGATGCAGCCAAATGTTAATAGACGCTTCTTTGTCATGCGGTTAGCATTTTCATAACGCCTGTGTGACGAGAATCATATGGCGTTGAACTGGGGCCCGCTACCACTGCTCGGTCTGGAGCGCGAGGGGGAAGGAACCAACTTGAGGCTTGTGAAGTCGTTTCGATCCAGCGGCCGTGCGCTACTTGGCGCCGTCGCGCTGTGCATCGCATTGCCTGCCATGACGGCCGGGGACGGTGGTCGGGCGCACGCTGGCGTCACCCTCGAAGAGCGCAAGATGCCGATGCGGTTCAGCTGGGTCGCGTGCCAGCCGAATTGCCGGGGCTGGGTCAGCGCGGTCGGCATCGTGACCGCAGATACTCCCCAGGATTTCGAAGAGTTCGCGCGCGGACGCCAGCTCGGCGGCGCAACCATCGTACTGGATTCCAGCGGCGGCTCGGTCAACGACTCCATCACACTCGGGCGGCGCTGGCGCAATCTCGGTGCGCTGACCACCGTCGGCAACAGCACCCAGACCCGCACCGCACAAGGCGATCGTGCGAGCGTCGCGCCCGAAGCCTATTGCGAATCGATGTGCGTGTTTCTGCTGCTGTCGGGCAAGACGCGCTACGTGCCCGAGGCCGCGCATGTCAGGGTACATCAGATCTGGATGGGTGACCGCGCCGACGACGCCAAGGCCGCCAGCTACACCGCCCAGGATCTGATGATCGTGGAGCGCGACATCGGGCGTCTCGCCAAATTCACCTTCGACATGGGCGGCGCGGGCGATCTGCTGTCGCTGTCGCTGAGCGTGCCGCCGTGGGAAGATCTGCACGAATTGTCGCGGGCCGAATTGCGGCTGACCAATCTGGTCACCACCGATGCCGTTGCCGAGGTGCTGCCACAGCTCGACAGCCCCAATGTGCCGGTCGCCGAGGTCGTGGCCAAACCAGTGCAGGATCGTTTCGTGAGCGAGACGGTAAGCGCGGAGAAGCCGCAGGCTGCGTCGGCCAAGTCGACCAAGACCGCCGAAGCCATCGTTCCGACCGGCGGCGTCGCGCCGGTGGCACCCCCGCAGTAGAGGCGATAAAGCCGAACCTGGAACGGTGTCATCATCCGCGAAGGCGGATGATCCAGTATGCCGCGGCGGTTTTGATTAGCCGCGAATTCGCGGACTACTGGATGCCCGCCTTCGCGGGCATGACGAAGTGGTATTGCAACGTTCACCCCTGCACCGATACCGGCTGCTTCGCCTTCGCTTCGATCTGGCCGATCGCATCGACCACCGCATCGAAGGTCAGCATGGTGGAAGCATGCCGCGCCTTGTAGTCGCGGACCGGCTCGAGCAGCGCGATGTCGGCCCACTTGCCTTGTGGGGGGCCGCCGTTTTCCTTCAGCATCTTCCGCACGGTCTCGCGCAATTCGCGCAGTTCGCTCGCCGTCGACCCGACGACATGGCTTGCCATGATCGAGGACGAGGCCTGGCCCAGCGCGCAGGCCTTCACATCATGAGCGAAATCCGTGACCACGGGTCCGTTCATCTTGAGGTCGATCTTGACGGTCGAACCGCATAGCTTGGAATGCGCCGTGGCGCTGGCATCGGGGTCGGGGAGGCGTCCGAGCCGGGGTATATTGCCGGCCAATTCGATGATCCGCTTGTTGTAGATGTCGTTCAGCATAAGATTGAGGTCTCGGCTTCCGGCGCGATCGCCCTTGGCGACCGCTGTCCACAGCCCTATATATGGATGGGAATGGCCGAAATACAGTCCGGTCGTTTCCCCTGGCGGCCTCAAACCGATTCGGCCGCCGTGGTTGTTATTAATGTGGGACTCAGGCGTCCGGCGGCAAACCGCCCCGTCTGCCCGGTGACACTCCGGCCTCACTCAAGGCCGGTCGAACGGAGTTGACATGGACGCGCTGATTAAGCCGCTACGCCCAACCAAGCCTTCTGACCTCAAGCCTTCTGACCTCAAGCCTTCTGACGTGAAGTCCCCGGATTCACGGATGCCGGATGCTCGCCCGGCCGAGCTGGATCCGTCCGAATTTCTGGCCGCCGCCGTACGCGCGGACCAGCCGCGTCCCTCGCGCGCCGAGGCCGAGCACGCGGTACAGACCCTGCTTGGCTATATCGGCGAGAACCCCGACCGCGAGGGCCTCTTGGATACGCCGCGCCGGGTGGTCGAGGCCTTCGACGAACTCTATCAGGGGTATCACCAGTGTCCGGCGGAGGTCTTGACCCGCACGTTTGGTGAAACGGCCGGCTATGACGACTTCGTGCTGATCCGCGACATCGAATTCACCTCGCAATGCGAACATCACATGATGCCGTTCTACGGCCGGGCGCATATCGCCTATACGCCGGTCGAGCGGGTGGTGGGATTGTCGAAGCTGGCGCGGCTGACCGATATCTTTGCCCGCCGCCTGCAGACCCAGGAGCACCTGACCGCCCAGATCGCCGCTGCGATCGACGAGGTGTTAAAACCCCGCGGCGTTGCAGTGATGATCGAGGCGGAGCATACCTGCATGTCGGTGCGCGGCGTCGCCAAGCATGGCGCGACGACGTTCACCAGCCGCTTCACCGGCATGTTCCGCGACAATCCGGCGGAGCAGTCGCGTTTCATGTCCATGGTGCGAGGGCCGCAGCGCTAACCCTCGGCCGTGTTTTTTCGAGGGACTGCCCGTGTCCACGTCTGCAGATATAAATGACATCGAGGAAGGGCTTAAGTTCCAGCCCAAATTCGACGCCTCAGGCCTTGTGACCTGCGTCGCTACCGACGCGGTGACCTGCGCGGTGCTGATGGTCGCGCACATGAACGACGAAGCCTTGCGCAGGACCATCGCCAGCGGGGAGGCGTGGTATTTCAGCCGCTCCCGCAACGCGTTGTGGCGCAAAGGCGAAACTTCCGGCCATGTCCAGCGCGTGGTCGAGATGCGCTTGGATTGCGATCAGGACGCGATCTGGATCAAGGTCGAGCAGACAGGCGCTGCGTGCCACACCGGCCGACGGTCCTGCTTCTACCGCGCGGTGAGCCCAAGCGATGGCGGGCCGCTTTTGTCATTCGTGGATGCGGACAAGGTGTTCGATCCGAAGGCGGTTTATCGGGAATGATCATCCACCGTCATTCCGGGGCGCGCGAAGCGCGAACCCGGAATCTCGAGATTCCGGGTCCACGCGAAGACGCGTGTCCCGGAATGACGATTGGAAAACCTTAACCCATCGTTAACCATAACCATCCCAGTGTAACTCCAGCATGAGCGGAATTGGCTGCTCTGTAAGGCCGGGCGGTCGTTTCGCGAGGAGCGGGGCACCTGAAACATGTCGGTCGACGCTTCAAACGCCACCACAGCGGCAGGCATCGATCCGTCGCGCGCGCGGATTGCGGGCGCCATCAAGCAGGCGGCCAGCACTACCGGCACCAGCTTCGAATATCTGCTCGCCACCGCCAAGATGGAATCCAATTTCAATCCGACGGCGAGCGCCACGACCTCGTCGGCGCGCGGGCTTTATCAGTTCATCGACCAGACCTGGCTCGGCACCGTCAAGGAAGCAGGCTCCCAGCTCGGCTACGGCAAATACGCCGACGCCATCACAAAATCTTCGTCCGGCAATTACTCGGTCAGCGATCCCGCCGCGCGCGACGCGATCATGAAATTGCGCGACGATCCCGATGCCGCCTCGTCGATGGCGGCGGTTCTGACCCAGTCCAACAGTTTCAAGCTCACCGGCGACATCGGCCGCCGCCCGACCGATGCCGAACTCTATATGGCGCATTTCATGGGCGTCGGCGGTGCGGCCAAGCTGATCTCGAATGCCGAGGACCATCCGAACGCTTCCGGCGCGCGGCTGTTTCCGAACGCAGCTTCAGCGAACCGTTCGATCTTCTACGACCGCGGCGGACGGGAGCGCAGCGTCTCGGAAGTCTATTCGGTGCTGACACAGCGTTACGACAGCGCCGCCAATTCATCGGCGACGCGGTCCGCGATGGCGTCGGCCGGCGTGATGCCGGCGAATGCGACGTTCGCCAGCGCGGCAGCGGGCGCAGCGCCCATCGACAACGCCGCCTATCTCTCAAGTTTTCCGGATTCGCGCGCAGCGACGGCCTCGGCGGCGGCGTCGCAGCCGGCGCTCAAGACCGCATCGCTGCAGCCAAGCGAGCCGATCTTCCGCTCGCTGTTTCAAGCCGGCGAACGATCCCAGCCGGTCTCGCCGGCGGTTCACGAATTGTGGGGCAGCTCGTCGTCGCTGACTTCTGTTGCGCCGACATCGGTCACGATCACGTCTCCGATCTCCTCGCTGCCGACGCGCACACCAAATGTCCGCGCGCCGCAACCGCTCGACCTCTTCAGCGACCGCAGCGGCACCTTCAGAAGCTAGCTGCGTAGCATGCGGAAGTTGCCGCCCGTCATTGCGAGCGAAGCGAAGCAATCCATAAGGCCGCAACGGAAGAATGGATTGC
>Ga0193724_1000269_pt1 | contig 12646 bp, 12 predicted proteins | sample H2a1metaG_FD_146005 | JGI IMG/M metagenome (GOLD analysis project Ga0193724, IMG submission 146005) | Soil microbial communities from a riparian zone of the East river system, Colorado, United States - H2a1 | ecosystem: Environmental > Terrestrial > Soil > Riparian zone | place: USA: East River... | reverse complement strand
CCCAGAAGCGAGCCCGCTCCCCAGATCGCCGCCACGATGCCGAACAGACGTCCCCAGAGCTCTTCGGCAAATGACTGCTGGATCGCCACGTAGCTCAGCGCGACCATCATGCCGCCGCCAATTCCTTGCAGAAGTCTTGCGACCAGCAGGGTCGCCATGTCAGGGGCGGTCGCGGCGATCACACAGCCAACGCCATACAGCAGCGCGGCGATGATCTGGACGCGTTTCACGCCGACGCGCCGGCAGAGCAGTGCCGTTGCAGCCCCCGCAACGATCGCGCCGATCTGGTAGAGCAAGATCGTCCAGCTGACATAGGCGATACCGCCGATCTCATCGACGATTGCCGGTGTGACGGTGGCCGTGACCAGCGTATCGGCGGCGTGCAGCCACACGCCCAGGCAGAGCAATACGAAACGGCCAAGCAGGCCCGAAATCCATAAGCCTTTCCAGGCCCCGCCCAGTTCCAACTTCGCCATGCCGATCCCCTGTTTGCGTGAAACGATGTTCAACGCTACAACCTCAACATTGGTTGAGGTAAAGGGCCTGGCCGGATGGCAAAGGAACTGACGGTCGGAGAGGTAGCCGCTCGCAGCGGCGTATCGGTGTCGGCGCTGCATTTTTACGAGCGGAAGGGGCTTATCAGAAGCCACCGAACGGGCGGCAACCAGCGCCGATATGACCGCGACGTGCTGCGGCGCGTGTCGCTGATACAGTTCGCTCAGGAACTCGGCATCTCCCTTGCCGAGGTTGGTTCGTCCCTGAGCGGTCTGCCGGAAGGGCGCGTCCCGTCGCGCAAGGATTGGGAACGCATCTCGCGAAAATGGGCGGTCGACCTCGATCGCCGGATCGCCGCTTTGCAAGGGCTGCGCAATAAACTCGCGGGTTGCATCGGCTGTGGCTGCCTGTCGATTGATCGCTGTGCGATATTCAATGCAGGCGATCATCTCGCCGCCAAGGGCGCGGGACCCGTTTTGCTTCGCAGCGGAAACGCAGAAACTACTTCGCGAAACTCCTGAATCGTCGATGCCGGTTGGCGTCCGCGCTAGATCATGATCCGATTAAATTGAATCGGATCATGATCTCATCTTCTTGTTGGAGCATGATCTTTTCGGAAAACCGGTTCCCACTTTTCCGGATCATGCTCTAATTCAGCGCCTTCAGCCAGACGCCGATTTCGCCGGCCGCGACATTGGCCTGCTGCAGCAACTTGCCCATGGTGAAGAAGCCGTGGAATTGGCCGGGAAAGGTCCGGTGCGTTACGGCAACGCCGGCTTCCTTCAGACGCCTGGCATATTCGTCGCCTTCGTCGCGCAAGGGATCGGCGCCCGCGGTCAGCACATAGGCCGGCGGCAATCCGATCAGTGTCCCGGCGCGCGCCGGCGAGGCCCGCCAATCGCCGACGTCGGCGGCGCCGTTGAGATAGTGATCGCGAAACCAGAGAATGACGGAGTGCGTCAGCAGGATGCTGGTCTCCGGCTCCTTATGCGAGGGATGCGTCATCGCAAAGTCGATGGCCGGATAGATCAGGACCTGGCCCGCGATATCAGGACCGTTGCCGTCGCGCGCGGATATCGCGACCACTGCGGCGAGGTTGCCGCCGGCGCTGTCGCCGCCGACCATCAGCCGCGACGCGTCGATGCCGAACTGCCTTGAATTGTCTGCGATCCATTTGGTCGAGGCGATGGCGTCATCGACGGCGGCGGGAAATTTATGCTCCGGCGCCAGCCGGTAATCGACGGACACGATCATGAGTTCGCCTTCGTCGGCCAATTTCCGGCACACCACGTCGTGGGAATCGAGATCGCCGATCACCCAGCCACCGCCGTGAAAGAACACCAGGCCAGGCGCGAGACCGTTGGCCTTCCGCAGTCTGGTCGGCGTATAGATGCGGGCGGGGATCGATCCGGCGGGCGAGGGGATGGTCAGCGGTTCAACCGATGCGAGTTCGGGCGGTTCGGGATTACTGACGAAGCGGCCCTTCAAATAGAGCTCGCGCGCCTCGGCCGGCGAAACCGTTTCGTAAGGCGGCCGGCCGGCTTCCTGAAAAGCCTTGAACACGGCGGCGGCATCGGGATCAAGGGTCACGGGCATGGTGAGAAGGCCTGTTGATGGTGGGACCAGTCATTCCGGGATGCGCGAAGCGCAGACCCGGAATCTCGAGATTCCGGGTTCGATGCTTCGCATCGCCCTCAGATGTGCAATTGCACATCGGGGAATGACGATTGAACTTAAGCTGCGGTGCGTCCGCCGTCGACGGTGTAGGCGGAGCCCGAGACGTAGCTTGCTTCGTCGGAGGCAAGGAACGCCACCACGGAGGCGACCTCCGACGCCAGCCCGAGCCGGCGCGCCGGAATCCGCTCGACGATCTTGTCATTGGGGACCGGCGCATTGCCGGGATTGCGGCCTTCGATGATCGCGCTCAGCATCCGGCTGTCGATCAGGCCGGGGCAGACGCAATTCACGCGGACGCCGGTCGCGCTGCATTCCTGTGCGGCGCTCTTGGTGAGCCCGATCACCGCATGCTTGCTGGCGCTGTAAACGGCAACCTCCGGCGAGCCGATCAATCCCGCGATCGACGCGGTGTTGATGATGCTGCCCTTGTTCTGCTTCAGCATCACCGGCAGCACATGCTTCAGCCCCAGGAAAACTCCGACCACGTTGACGTCGATGACCTTTCGAAACGTCTCCAGCGAATATCTCGTGATCGGCGCGATGTCGCCCTCGATGCCGGCGTTGTTGTAGAACACGTCGATGGTGCCGAATTTGTCGACGGCGGTGCGGACATACTCCGCGACTTCGTCCTCGCTGGTGACGTCAGCGGTAATTGCAAGTGCCTGCGCCGAGGCCGGCAAATCCCTGACCGCGGTTTGCAGGTCCTGCGGCTTGCGGTCGACCGCGACAATGCGCGCGCCGCGCTCGGCCAACAGCCGTATGGTCGCGGTTCCGATGACGCCGGCAGCCCCGGTGACGACGGCGACCCTGCCATCCAGGCGAATTCGATCGGGCATAAGGTGCGTTTCCTCTGCTGTTCCGGTTGTCCCGGATTTCTGGCGACGCGACGCAAGGGCGCGCGAGCCGTTGACCGGGTTGATTATTTCATTTGTGGACTGGGCTGACCAGTGGCCGGAACCGGCGACAAAGTGCCCTTTCCCCGCCGTATTCAACGTGTTAACCGGGGGCTGCGATCGGCGGATAAGTCTATAGAATGTCGCGAGCCCGAATCGCCTGTTAAAGCCGCGAGATGTTTCGAACCATTGTCCTGACTACTTTCGCGGCCCTCGTTGCCGCCTCAACGATCTCGCTTGCGCCACCGGCGCGCGCGCAGATCGGCAATATATTTTCCGATCCCGCGCCACGCCCGCCCGGCAATATTCCCCGCGGCGGCAATCAGCCACAACCCGACGACGAAGAAGAAGTGCCGGAACTGCCGCAGGGCCGTCTGCTGCCGACACCCAACCGTCCGCCGCCGGGGCAGGGCGTACCCGCGCCCGGAGGCGTGCAGTCGCAACCTCTGCCGCCGCCGCCCGGCACCACCATCATTCCGCAGAATACGCAGCCGGGCATCGCGGTGGCGCCGCCGCAGCCTGGACAGGGTGTCGCGGTCGCACCGCCAGGCGCTCCGCTGCCGGGACTGCCGCCGGGACAGCGCCAGCCCAAGGGCGTGCCGCAATCGCCGGCCACGCTGCAGCCTGGCGACGAGGTGGTTTCCGAACCGCCGGCGCAGAAGATCGTCAACAAGAAAGCAAGCTTTTCCGGACTCGACAAGATTACCGGGCGCATCATCAACTTCGATGAGGATATCGGCGAGACCGTCCAGTTCGGCGCGCTGCGGGTGAAGACTGACGCCTGTTACACGCGTCCGGCCACCGAAGCCGCCAACACCGACGCCTTTGTCGAGGTCGACGAGATCACGCTACAGGGCGAGGTGAAGCGGATTTTTTCGGGCTGGATGTATGCCGCGAGCCCCGGCCTGCATGGCGTCGAACATCCGATCTACGACATCTGGCTGACCGACTGCAAAGTCCCGGACACGACGATCGTCAGCGCGCAGCCGGATCCGCCGAAACCGGCGCCGCCTCCGGCGCAGAAGCGCGCGCCGCCGAAGCAGGCCCCGCGCCCGCCGCCGCAGCCGCAATTCCAGCCGCCGCAGGAACAGCCGCAGCCTCCGCCGCAACGACAGCCCAGCCTGTTTCCGTCGTTTGGCCGGTAACTTGCTGCGGGGCGTGCGCGCGGCTTACTCCCCGCGCCCCGCGATGATCTGAAGCGCCCTGGCGCCGCTGATCGGACGGTCAACCGGCAATTTGCGGAAATCAGCCTCGCCCGCGATCGCCTTGTCGAGCAGCGTACAGTAGCGCCGCCGCGATATCTCGACGGCGCCAAGGCTGCGCAGGTGCTCGGTCACATATTGCGTGTCGAGCAACCCGAAGCCGCCCGCGATCAGCCGCGCCACCAAATGCACCAGCGCCACCTTCGAGGCGTCGCGGGCACGGTGAAACATGCTCTCGCCGAAGAAGGCGCGGCCGAGGCTGACGCCGTACAGCCCGCCGACAAGGTCGTCCTTCTCCCAGACCTCGACGCTGTGGCAATGTCCGATTTCATGCAGCCCGATGTAGAGATCGCGGATGCGCTTGTTGATCCAGGTGTCGTCGCGGCCAGGCTGTGGCGCGGCACAGCCTGATATCACCGCTTTGAAAGCGGTGTTGACGGTGACGGTGAAGCTGTCGGAACGCACCGTGCGCGCCAGGCGCGACGAGATGCGGAGGCCGTCGAGCGGAATCACACCCCTCATTTCCGGCTCGACCCAGAACAGGGTCGGATCGTCGGCGCTCTCAGCCATCGGGAAAATGCCGCAGGCATAAGCGCGCAGCAGCACTTCGGGCGTGATTTCGGAAGAGGCGGAGTCGCGTGACGTCATAGGCAACAGGATAGCAGGCTGAGGGCAGGCGTGCGATGGGCGAGACCATCAATGCCCTCGGGTGTTCGGCTGCTTGTCCACAAGTCGCGCCCCCGGTCTCACAAGGTTTCTCGCGGTAGGCGGCAGCCGGCTATGCTAGGTTGCGGGGAAATGGCGGCGCCCGGGACATTGACCGGGACGAAACGCCTGTAGGGACGAAACAAGAGGGGGGATTCGTGAAAATTACCTGGAAGACGGTTGCGCCGCTGGGCATCTGGCTTGCGATCTATCTGGTGCCTGTTCCGGCCGGTCTCAACGCCAGCCAGTGGCACTACTTTGCAGTGTTCGCGGCCGTCATCGCCGGCCTGATCCTCGAATCCATGCCGGTGGGCGCGGTCGGCCTGATCGGTCTGACCGTTGCCGGCGTGTCGGGTTATGTCGAATCCGATCCCAATAAATCGCTGCGCTGGATGCTGGGCGGCTTTTCCGAAAGCACGGTGTGGCTCATCGTCGGCGCGTTTGTGTTCTCGATCGGATACCGCAAGAGCGGATTGGGCCGACGGCTCGCCCTGATGCTGGTGCGCGGCCTTGGCCGCCATACGATCGGTCTCGGCTATGCCGTTGCCTTCTCGGACCTCGTGCTGGCTCCGGCGACGCCGTCCAATACCGCGCGCAGCGGCGGCACCATCTATCCGATCGTCAGCAACATTCCGCGGATCTACGGCTCCGAGCCCGGGCCTACCGCGGGCAAGATCGGCACCTTTGTGATGTGGACGGCGTTCGCGACCACCGCGGTCACAAGCTCGCTGTTCCTGACGGCGCTGGCGCCCAATGCCGCGGCGCTGAGCATCGCCAAGAAGATCGTCGGTGTGGACGTCGGCTGGTCGCAATGGTTCGCAGGTTTCGCGCCGCTCGGAATTCCGCTGCTGCTGCTGGTGCCGCTATTGAGCTATGTCGTTTGCCGGCCGCAGGTGAAGCAGAGCCCGGAAATCGTCACCTGGAGTGCGAGCGAAATCGCGGCGATGGGCCCGCCGTCGCGCCATGAATGGATCATGGCCGCGCTGGTGCTGCTGGCGATGTTTCTCTGGATCACCGGCTCCAATCCAACCATCACGCTTCCGGTGCTGGGCTCCAACTTCATCAATCCGACCATGGTGGTCTTCGTCGTGATCTCGCTGATGCTGGTGACTGGCGTCATCGAATTCGAAGATATCGTCGCCGAAAGGAGCGCGTGGGAGGTGTTCTTCTACTTCACCTCACTGCTCACGCTGTCGTCGGGCCTGAACGAGATCGGGTTCATCAAGTGGGTGGCGGAAGGATACGCCAAGCCTCTTGCGACGATGTCGCCGACACTCGGGATGATCCTGCTGGTCTCGTTCTTCTTCTGGATTCACTATTTCTTTTCCAGCATCACCTCGCACGCGGCGGCGGTGTTGCCCGTGGTGCTCGCCGTCGGCACCAGCATTCCCGGATTGTCGATCCAGACGCTGACGCTGCTTTGCGTCTACTCGCTGGGATTGATGGGCGTGATCTCGCCCTATGCCACCGGACCGGCGCCGATGTATTTCGGCAGCGGCTATATCGGCAAAGCCGATTTCTGGAAATTCGGCCTGATCTTCGGGGTGATCTATTTTGCGGGTCTCCTCGTGATCGTGCTGCCGTGGCTGCAGCTGATCGGCGGCTAGCTAGCCAGGGGACGCATGCTCATAGCGAGCGAGCTTGATCGGTGCGGACGGCAGCACCAGCGCAGTATCGAATTTTGGGTCAGACTCTCCAGGGATTGAGGATGGTTGCCGGCGACGCCTTTGCCGAGTTCCTGCGCGAGCAGCTCGCGTCACTCGGCCGCATCACAATGCGGCGCATGTTCGGCAAGACCGGTGTGTTCTGCGACGGGGTGATGTTCGGGATGGTGACGGAGAACACACTCTACTTCCGCGTTGATGACCAGAACCGCGCGACGTTCAAGGAAGCCGAATCCTTTCCGCCTCTCAACTACGAGAAGAAGGGCTGCACCATAGACCTCTCCTTTTGGCGCGTGCCGGAGCGGCTGTTTGACGAACCCGATGAGCTTGTCACCTGGGCGCAAGCCGCGCTGGCGGCGGCGCACCGGGTTGCGGCGAGGAGAGAACGGACGGCGCCAAAGCGAAAATCAAAGCCTCCACCAATGTGAAGGTGGAATGCATGGAAGTGGACCTGGACCAGGGCGCGTACTCACAAATCGAGCTTGATTGGTTCGGCTTGATCGATGTCCGCTATGCCCCGACAGCGACCAAATTCCGCATCGCGGCCGAATGACGCGATGTGCCTGCCGTGACGCCGAATGGTGCTGTTGGATTGCCGCACATCGCGTTTTTGGATACGTTGCGTTTAATCGTGCGATCTTTACTTCCCTCGGCTGAAGAACAAGATGGATCGCGCCCAGGAGGCCCTCAGGAATGATTGTCCTCGGTCGTCATCGTCCGCTTACACAAGACGCCTGGAGTGAATTGGCTGTCCGGGCTGCAATCGAAGAAATTGCGGCCGATGCAATCTCCCATTTCGATCCCGAAGGGTTCTGGCCGGGGCACCCCAGCGACGATGGAGCGGTAGACGGTAATCCCAGTTTTTACTGGGGTGCGGCCGGTGTCATATGGGCGCTTGATTATTTACATCGCATCGGTGCTACCCGCGTAGCAAAAGACTTTCGCCCTATGCTCCCAGTGCTTCTGGAGCGGACAGTCACCGCGTTCGAAAGCAATTCGCCAACCGATTACGCAAAGCATGGCTCGCTGCTCTTCGGCGACATGGGTGCGGCACTTCTCGTGATGCGCCTTGCGCCCACATCGAGCTTTGCTGATCTGGTGCATAGGCGCGCAGAAGCAAATATTGAGCTCCCGATCCGGGAGCTCATGTGGGGCATGCCCGGGTCGATGGTGGCCGCAATCCACATGGCCGAGATGACACATGAACCGCGATGGCGCGGTCTATTCGAAATGCAGGCGGCCCGGCTGTTTGCCGATCTGGAGGACACGCCGCAAGGCCCACTTTGGACACAAGATCTTTATGGTGCCAAAGACCATTGGCTCGGGCCCGTTCACGGTTTCGCTGGCAACGTCATCCCGTTATTGCGCGGGTGGGATTGGTTGACGCCACCGCAGCAAGCGCAGGTGGCTGAGTTTGTGCCGAAGACTCTTGCCGCGAATGCGTGGCGCTCTGAAATTGGGACCACGTGGGGTGCGAGAAGCAAGCGCGAGAAGCCGCCGACGTTGTGTCAGCACTGCCACGGTGCGCCTGGTATGGTGACAACATTTGCGGATGCGCCCTTCGCTACCCCTGAATTTGACGCACTTCTTTTAGATGCCGGTCGCTTCGCCTGGGCCGCCGGACCGCTTACCAAGGGCTCGAACCTTTGCCACGGTACAGGTGGGAATGGCTACGCATTTCTCAAGCTCTATCGCCGCACAAACGACCCGATTTGGCTCGACCGCGCACGCCAATTCGCTATGACGGCCATCGTCCAGTATCGCGGCTCTCAGCTAGTCGTTGGCCGCGGACGGTATTCCCTTTGGACCGGCGACGTCGGCCTTGCAATTTACCTTTGGGACTGCATCACAGGGGAGCCTCGTTTCCCTACGATCGACGTGTTCTGACCCGAACACGACTCCTTCCGATCTTCCCGAGCAACAGCCGAGTAGCCCCAGCTTCGAGCATGCGGACGATCTGCCAGCGGCGCGGCGTACTTCCGAATCGGGTCATTCGCGACCCGATCGAGCCACCAGCAAGTCCGGCCAGGTCCGCTATGCCGCCGAAAGCGGAAGTAACTTCATAGCATTAGCGGCACCGCCACGGGCCATTGCGGGTTGATGGCGCTGCCGCGGAGGTGATTCAAGCTCCGAAACTGGAGCCTCGAATCATGCGCTACTCAGTGACTATGAACGGACCGCAATCAAGCCGATGCTGCCGAACAAGCCGCACGGCGTTCGGCCTGTAAATGACCGTCGTGTGCTCAATGGCATCTTTTGCTTCCACAAACGATGTTACTCGCGGATCGTGGATACGATGCGGATCAGGAACTCGCTCGCCAGCAAAGGGCGTGGGAACATTCCGCCAAAACGAAATCGCAAAGACTCTGTCTGCTTCAGCCCGTATCCGTACCGCGCGCACGCCCGTGCTACCCAGCCGCGGTGGCGGACTTCGCCACCACTGGCGCGCGGGCACGGCGGAATTTCAGCATGATCCGGGTGCCGGCATGGGCGGGGTCGCGCTCGACGCTGGCGTCGAGCTTGCTCGCCATGGCGGTGACGATCCGCTGTCCCATTCCGGTCGAGCGCGGGTCGGTCTTGACGTTGAGGCCGACGCCGTCGTCGGCAATCGACAACAGCAGGTCGTCGCCTTGCGCCCTCAGGTCGACATGAATAGGCCCGGCGCCGTCGGGATAGGCGTATTTCACGGCGTTCATCACGAGCTCATTGACGATGATGCCGATCGCCACCGCGCGGTCGGGATCGATCTCGACCGGCTCGGCCTTCACCGTCAGCCGCGACATCTTGTTGCCCTCGGCGGATCTGCGGAGATCCTCCAGCAGGGCGTCGAGATACTGGTTCAGCAGCACGCTCTTCAGGTCATGCGAGGTGTAAAGCCGGCGGTGAACCTGCGCCACGGCGGCGACCCGCCCCATCGCATTGGTCAGCGCCGCCTTGACGTCATCCTCGGTGCTCGAATTGGCCTGCAGATGCAGCAGCGACGCGATGATCTGCAGACTGTTGCCGACGCGGTGGTTGACTTCGCGCAACAGCATCTCGCGTTCGGCGGCGCCGCTGACGGCAACTTGAAGCAGGGGGATAAAATCGCCTTGCGCGTCCTTGACCAGATAGTCGGCCGCGCCCGCCTTCAGCGCGGTAACGGCGATAGCCGAATCCTGCGAGGCCGTCACAAACACCACCGGGGGTGCATTCGGGATTGCCAAAATCCGCTCGAGGGTTTCCAGCCCGTCAAGGCCGGGCATGTATTGATCGAGCGCGACGACGTCGATGCCGCCTTGCTCAAGACGCTCAAGCCCGTGCGTGCCGCTCGCCGCATGAATGACCTTGAAGCCCAATCGCGTCAAGCCGCGGTCGACCAGGCGGGCAAGCGCCGCGTCGTCGTCGATATACAGTAATGTCGGCGCGGTAGCGTTCATGTGGCGGCTTGCGGAACCTGGATGACGGAAAAGAACAACCCGAGCTGGCGAATGGCGTTGGCGAAGCTTTCGTAGTTTACCGGCTTGGTGATGTAGACGTTGCAACCGAGTTCATAGCAGCGCTTGATCTCCTGCGCATCGTCCGCGGTGGTGAGCACCACGACCGGCGCACATTTGAGATATTTGTTTTCCTTGACCCGCCGCAAAATGTCGATGCCGGTCATGTCAGGCAGATTCAGATCGAGCAGAATCAGCAATGCCTCGCCCTTGTGGTCGGTCCCGGTGCCATCGCTGCCGAACAGATAGCTCACCGCAGCTGTACCATTGCTGAACGGCATGATCTCGTTATTGACGCCGGAACGGCGGATATTTCGTTCGATCAGACGGGCATGTCCCTCGTCGTCCTCGATCATGATGATTTTGACCGGTTTGTTCATGAATCTCGGTTCCGCTTACTTGCTGTCCAATTGATGGGCAGTGTTATCGTGAATGTGCTGCCGCTGTGAAGTTCCGATGCCACCGACATGGTTCCGCCCAACCGCCGCACCAGGGTCCGGACATGGGCAAGTCCTATTCCCTGTCCTGGCTTGTCCTGTGTACCGGCGCGCCGGAAAAGGTCAAAAATCCGCTGGTGGTCCTTGGGATCGATGCCGCGGCCGTTGTCGGCGATCTCGAAAATCGCAAAGCCCAGCTTGGTCCGGCCCCGGACCGAGATGTCGCCGGGAACGCCCGGCTTGAGATATTTGAGCGCGTTGTCGATCAGATTGGAGAAAATCTGCTCCAGCGCGAGGCGATCGCTGACGATGGCCGGCAGCGGTTCGACGCGAATCTGGGCCTCGGCCTCGGCAGCCTGATGCGCGACGGTCGCAACAATACCTGCGATCAGTTCGCGGGTCTCGATCCGCACCGGCTCGAAGTCGCGCCGCCCCTCGCGGGTGAGGTTGAGGATGGCTGATATCAGCCGGTCCATCTTGGCGATCGACGATTTGATGAATCCGAGCGCCTCGGCGAAATCCTGCGACAGTTGCTTGTCTTCGCCGTCGAGGACCGGCTCGATATCGCCGGCGGGCAGCGGCGAAGCCGAAGCGGCGTCGCGGCCGAGTGCCGCGATCCGCCTGAAAATGTCGCCGCGCAGCTCCTCGAGCTCGCTGGTGAAGCCCATGATGTTCACCAGCGGCGAGCGCAGATCGTGGCTGACGATATAGGCGAAGCGCTGGATTTCGTCGTTGGCCTCGCGGAGATCGGCGGTGCGCTCGTCGATGGTGGCCTCCAGATTGAGGTTATTATCCCGCAGCTGCGCTTCGGCTTCCTCACGCGCGCGCAAGGAGCGCCGCACCAGAAAAATCGAGATGCCCGCCAGCACGACAACGAAACCCGAACCGATCCCGGTCATCGATGCCGCCAGGGTCTGGCTGCGGTCCGCATCAGCCGTGCGCAGGGCGAACTGACGATCTTCTTCCGCGCGCATCTGGCCGGCCAGATCGTAGATGTGATTCATGGCGTCGCGCCCGACGTCCTCGCGCACGATCTTGGCGGCGGCGTCCAAACGCCGCATCCGGGCAAGTTCGATGGTTTGACGGAATTCGTCGATCCGCTGATTGCTGAGTGGAACCATCTGGTCCAGCAGCCGCCTTTGAACGGGATTGTCGCTTACGAGTTGGCTCAGCCGCGTTATCGCCGGCCCAAGCTGGGATGCGGCTTCCTCGAAATCGGTTTGAAACCTGGGCTGCATTGTCAGAAGAAAACCGCGCTGTGCGCTTTCGGCCCGGCGCAATTGCAATTGGGTGAAGGATATCTGGTTTTCGGATTCGACGGTGTGGACAACCCAGCGCGCGTCCTCCCGTGCCTTGTTCACCAGATAGACCGAACCGGCGCTGATAACCGTCAGCACCATGAGGCCCGCCGCGAGCAGCAGGATTTGGCCCATCGCGCGCCGGCGCGTGGCATCAGACGTCACGACAGTCTCGCGTCATAAGCGAACGGAATTCAAGCAGTCCCCCGAACGGGAAAGATTTTTCCCAGCGGGACAGAACGCCTGTTCGGTCAATTGGTTCCAGGGGCTTGTCATTGTTTTCGACAGGCAAGTTGCCGCTCAACCGCCGGCTTTCCCAGCCAGATACTGTTCGAGCCAGTGGATATGATAGTCGCCGTCAATAATGTCGGGTTCCCGGACCAGGGCCCTGAACAGTGGCAGCGTGGTCTCGATGCCTTCCACCACCATTTCGTCCAGCGCACGGCGCAGCCGCATCAGGCACTCGGCGCGGGTCTTGCCATGGACGATCAGCTTGCCGACCAGCGAGTCATAATAGGGCGGGATGACGTAGCCCTGGTAGACGGCGGAATCGATCCGCACCCCGAGGCCGCCGGGCGGATGGTATTGCAGGATCCTGCCGGGCGAGGGGCGGAAGGTCACGGGGTTTTCGGCGTTGACGCGGCACTCGATGGAGTGGCCGTTGATTATGACTTCTTCCTGCGTCACCGGCAGGTCGCCGCCGGCCGCGATCCGGATCTGCTCCAGCACGAGGTCGATATCGGTGATCATCTCGGTGACGGGATGTTCGACCTGGATGCGGGTGTTCATCTCGATGAAATAG
>Ga0193724_1000268_pt1 | contig 12671 bp, 9 predicted proteins | sample H2a1metaG_FD_146005 | JGI IMG/M metagenome (GOLD analysis project Ga0193724, IMG submission 146005) | Soil microbial communities from a riparian zone of the East river system, Colorado, United States - H2a1 | ecosystem: Environmental > Terrestrial > Soil > Riparian zone | place: USA: East River... | reverse complement strand
CGAAAACTCTACCACTCGGTGATCGAGGATCGGCACGCGCGCCTCCAGACTGACGGCCATACTCGCACGATCAACTTTCGCCAGAAGATCATCGGGAAGGTATGAAGTCTGGTCGGCCAGCATCATGCGCTCCATTAAAGCAAGCTCGGTAACCCCATCCATCTTTCTGTCCGATGTAGCTGCGGTACCGCCGACCACAAAATCCTCGGGTTGCTGCCACGCCGAGAGCAGCGAACGATACATTCCACCCGTGGAGTCTTCGCGCAGCAAATCGCCGATCTTGTGGAGTTTTTCACCCAACAGTCGCGTGCGCCCGGCTATCGGAAACACTGGCCTCAGCGTATCTCGCATCCGGTTCCACATGCGAGGCGAGACGCTGGTCAGGCCCGAGGCAGAGAGTCTGCGTAGAAGGCTTGGCCAGCGGTCGAATTCAGTGATGAGTCGCTCACCCTCGACATAACGGTTGTAGCCCCCAAACAGTTCATCACCGCCGTCGCCGGTCAATGCGACCGTCACTTCCCGCCGCGCGAGCTCGCAAACCAGAAAGGTCGGGATTTGCGAGGGGTCTGCGAGCGGTTCGTCAAACATCTCCGCCAACCGTGGGACAACCGCGAGCGCGTCTTCCCCGGTGAGTCGAAGCTCAGTGTGATCTGTGCCAAGATGTTTTGCTACGGCCCGCGCGTGCGCCGCCTCGTCGAAGTCTTGCTGATTGAAGCCGATCGTGAACGTCTTGACTGGGCGGTCTGCCGATGCCTGCATAAGCGCGACAACCGTCGACGAGTCAATTCCCCCTGACAGAAGTGCTCCGAGCGGCACGTCCGCCTGCATTCGCAGGCGCACCGCGTCTCCAAGGATCTCCTCGAGCTCGGCGATCGCCTCTGCGTCTCCAGAGGAGTCCTGCGTGCGGCCGCCGTCTCTCGCGACCGTTGTAGCCGACCAGAACGGAACCGACGGCGGCAGCGGAATATTCGGATCGGTAATGGTGAGAATGTGGCCAGGAGTGAGCTTCGCAACATGTTGGAAGATGCTCTGTGGGGCCGGCACATATAGGTACCGCAGGTACGCTGTCAACGCCGACGTGTCGAGCGTTTTGTCGAACTCGGGTCCTGCAACCAGCGCCTTGAGCTCAGAGCCGAAGGTCACCAATCCGTCGTGTTGGTAGACGAAGAGAGGCTTGATTCCGAGGCGGTCCCGTATGAGCGACAGTTGCCGCAGCTTTGCGTCCCAAACAGCGATCGCGAACATCCCAATGAAGCGACGAACTGCGCGCTCCATCCCCCACAGTTCAAAGGCCGCTAGGATCACCTCGGTGTCGGAGTGTCCTCTGAACCGGCAGCCGCTGGATTGGAGCTCACGGCGCAAATCCCAGTGGTTATAGACCTCGCCGTTGAAAATCATCACGTAGCGCCCCGTCGAGGAGTGCATCGGTTGATGGCCCTGTGCGGAAAGATCTACGATCGCAAGTCGGCGAAACCCGAGTCCTACACCGGCACTGGGGTCGACCCAAACTCCCTGGTCATCCGGTCCGCGGTGTACGATCGCGTCACTCATGCGTATCGTGACGCGCTGAAGTTCGTCGTGCCTAAGGGATTTGCCGGAGAGGATTCCGGCCAGGCCGCACACTTCGATTCTCCTATGCTCTGGGGTTGGTCATCGAAGAAATGAGGCTACGCCGATTGAAGTGTGGCCGACACAGGAGGCTCGTAGACCACATGATCGTTCGATGCAACAGCCACTCTGGCGTCCGGCTGCGGCGACTTGGCGAACTCGGCTCTGATCAACGGCGCGAGCCGACGGATGAGAGAAGTATCGTACCGCAAGCGCGCGAACATCTTGGCGATGCTGAGCGCTGGACTGCCCGGACGCATCATTTTCTGGAGCGCAAAGGCAAACCACGACAACGGAATCAGAGCGAGCGGATACAACCAGACGACAGTGAGATCCGGGTTCATGCTGCGCAGTCGGGTAAGCAGCTCGCGTTTCGTCGGAAGCTCTGGCTCGAACAGGTTGAGAACCATTGGCGCCTCATCGAAATGCCGCACCATCCACGCTAACGTTTGACCTGAAAAGACAACGTCCACGACGCCCAACTGGTGACTGGGCATGCCAACCGCCACGAAGATATTCCCAAGCCGCCTGCCAAGCAGTCCCGGCGGGTCGAAGAACCGGTAATCGACAAGCGCCGAGGGGCGCACGACACGGAGTTCTATACCGAATTCCCTGCAGCGCGTCATCGCCAATCTCTCGGACTCGATTTTCCCCCACGCATTCGGTCCGCCAGTCCGAGAGTCTGCCTCAAAAGGAGTTGATTCGCCGAGCTTCTCCCCCCTTGCCGGCACCGCCATGACGGAAATGCTGCTCACGTGAATCATGCGCTTCACCTTCGCCGTGGCCGCGGCCTGTAATACCTGCTCGGTTGCGTCGATTGAGTTTCTCTGATGCTGGTCCCAGCGACCCGCAGTCTCAGCGGCACAGTGGACGATAGCCTGCGCTCCCGCCATTACGTCGGTTGCGATCGGCTGCGATATGTCTGCGACCACGTAGGTCGCGCCCGGGATTCTTTCCCATTCTGGCGGAGTCCGCCGGGCAACGATTCGCACCTGATCACCGCCAGCGATCAACGCCCGGGCAACTTCCTTTCCGAGAATCCCCGTCCCTCCAGTGACCACGACCGGAGCGCTTCGCATGGGCGCTACCGCAGATGGCGACGCTGGATACGCAGCGCGCAGCGACTCCGCGATCTTCTCGCAGATCGCCACGGTCTCCAGCAGATTGGACCGGCTGACCGGTGACGGGACATTTTCGCGGATGGACTCGTAGAACGCGCCAAATATCTCGGCGAGTCCCGGATAACTCTTTTGCTTCTTGATGAAGCGTTTCCCCATCGCTCGCGTGGTTCCCACGAGCAGTTGCCCGGCAAGGCGATATGGCGAAACCAGCTTGTCTACGCCTGACGCTCCGGGGCCAATGTTTTGCTGGACCGTGCTGCGCACATAGTCGGCGTGAAGTGATCCATTGGTTCCGACGAGGCGCAGATAGCTCTCGACTGGCCGGCCGTCCAGCGTGACCACGAGTGTCGCGGTCAGCGAGCCACGGCGCACGAGAGCGTGCACAGTCCCTCTCGGGCCGATCTCTACTGACACCAAGCGCGTGCTGCCCTCAGTCGCGCGCTCCAGAAAGTCGAGCAGCAAATAGACCGGGTGCGGAAGGATATCGAGCAGCTGCAGGTCATCGCGCAGGGGGGCTCGACCGCTGGCACTGTGCTTCATCGCTCTAAATGAGAAATAGCTTTCGACGTGTATGAGTTCTCCCAAGGCTGGGAGCAGTTCGAGAGCTCGGCGCGTCGGCGGCTCGTATAGGAGTTGGTGACCCGGGCAGATCTTGAGACCCTTGCGGTCCGCGATCTTAGCAAGCCGTGCCGCTGCTGCATGGGTTTCAACGAATGGCTTCTCCACGTAGACGTGGCAGCCGGCCTCGAGCGCCTGCTCAGTGAGCATCTCGTGCGTCTGAGGAGGTGTGCACACGTGAACGACATCGACGGCTTGCGCGCGCAGAAGATCTTCCAAAGTGGCAAAGCCGATCGCCGTCGGCTGTATTCGCCGGACTTCTGCCAGCGCCGATGCGTCTGGATCGACGACGGCGGTAACGGTAGCACCGTCAAGGCGGCCAATAGCGCGTGCGTGCTGCCGCGCCATTTGCCCGGCGCCAAGAATTCCAACGCGCAGCTTGTCGACTGGCGCATTGAGATCCGTCTTTCCATGCTTCATGGTATTGAGTCAGGTTGAAGGTATATCGAACCGAGGCAGCCTCGGACCGCTAGTGCGTATTCCATTGGTTCTCGGTCGGACAGTGGCAGGATGGAAACCAACGTTTGGTGCGACCAGACAAAGTGCAAATGAGACGCCGCACACGGGATGCGTCCCGAGAACAGGCTGTCCTTGATGTAATCCTTTGTCGCGATTAGGGTTGTACCTCGATGGTCAACCAGTTTCTAGCTTAATGGCAGCTGTTGCGCACTACCCTGTGTCGCATGGATGCAACAGCCCAGTCGGTGGGCTCGCCCGTCAAAAGCAACCCAAAAAATGCGCCCCGTATTGATCGAATCATTGGGTGAGGGCTGCATTGCGACACGGCTCTAAGCGTGTTCTGGCGCAATCCAAAGGCACGCGCCCGACTGACAAGAATCTCAGAATTCCCCGGGGGCCTTGAGCGAATCCAGCGGACCGAATTGATCGCGCTTCAGCTATGCTCTTTCAACGACTCAGAATGGCAGCGATCACTCGCTCGCCAGCATGCCCATCCCACCCTTCGGGGCGCGGTATCACCGCCGGCGGACGTAGCTGACGGAGCTCAGCGACAATGTCGGCCGGATTCGGGACAAGGCGGTTCGTCCCTTCAGTGATCGTGATCGGTCTCTCGGTGTTTGGACGAATGGTGAGACATGGAATGCCGAGTGCCGTGGTTTCCTCCTGAAGACCACCCGAATCGGTGACGACCGCGAACGCGTGTTCGACCAGGTCGAGCATTTCCAGATAGCCAACGGGCTCGAGCATCCGCACGCGATCCATTCTGAGGCCCGCCGCTTCCAGACGGAGTTTGGTCCGCGGGTGCGCCGGGAACACGACCGGCCGCTCGAGAGCAATTTCGCTCAATACATCGGCTAGAAGTCTGATCCGTTCGGCGTCATCGACATTTGAGGGCCGGTGGAGAGTTACCACCACTGCCGAGCCGTTTAGTCCGAGTTTTTCGCGGAAACCAGTTGCCCGCGCCGCAGGTAATGCGTGGAAAAGGCTGTCGATCATCACGTTTCCGACAAAGATAATCTCGGCCTCAGGCTCGCCTTCTGCTCGAAGCTGAGCATCAGCATCACGCGAAGGCGTAAGAAGAAGGTCAGCCAGACGATCCGTGACGATGCGGTTGATTTCCTCCGGCATCGTGCGGTCGAAACTGCGCAGCCCGGCCTCGACGTGCGCTACGCGAATGCCAAGCTTCGAGGCAACAACAGCGGCCGCCATCGTCGAGTTCACATCACCATAAACAACTACCCAGTCCGGTCGGTTCTCGAGGAGCACCGGCTCGATTCGCTCCATGATTCGCGCGGTTTGCACAGCGTGGGAATCTGAGCCGACCGCGAGATTCACGTCAGGCGGGGCGATCCCCAAATCGCGAAAGAACCCGTCTGAAAGTGCATCGTCGTAGTGCTGTCCGGTGTGGACAACGACCTGCGAAAGGCCAGCCTCCCGGCCCGCTCGATGGACAGGGGCAAGTTTCGGAAAATTCGGACGCGCACCGACTACATGCAGGAGCTTCATTTGACTACTTCGCAGATCCGCATCTGATCAGTCGTGGTCAGTGTAACAACAGAATTGCAGTTGACCCGGCGTACCTTCTCCACGCTTTGCACTGATCTCCTGGTCCAAAGCCGACGGGATTGCATTCCCAGATAACTAGCTCGAGTGCAAATGCGACGCCGCTTCCGATGACTCAACGGACGTTGTGGAAGACTGCTGCAAGTCGCTAGTACGCCTTGAGTTGCGAAGGGTTGGCGGGCTGCCACCGTAGCAGTACACGCTCGTCGTAGCCTCCGGTGTCGCGGCAATGCCACAACCGGTGCGCCTCGACAACTGAACGGGATCCCATGCGGAATTGTCTCGGCCCGAACCACCGAGTTGAACGGCCGACCAAATGTTGGACATGAAACAGAGGACTATTCGGTGAGCAATCTGAGGGAGGACGGAGGCGGCGCTGCCCTGTGCCGGGTGCCACGATTTCGTGGTGAAGTCACCACAGACGGAGCCGGCCCATGGCGTGTCCCGGTCCCGCAGGTGCCCGTTCAGCGCGTCCGACTCGGAACTCCAACACCCCAACTCTTGCATACTACAGGAGAATCTTACGCTCACATTCGCGCGAAACATTTGACAGTCTCGTCGACGTGACACGAATTCCTCGTGTTCGTGTGACGCATTGGACGCGCTCGCGAGTCTTTCAGCCGACAATGAACCAGGTTCAATGGGAATAACGCGTAATCCGGACGTGCCTCGTCTCCTCGTCATCACTTACCATTTTCCGCCGGATGGCGCCATCGGCGGACAGAGGTGGGCGGGGGTATCCAAGTATCTGGCACGATTGGGCTGGGAAGTCCACGTGATCACAGCTGCCGAGGCGGGTGCACATCCGCCAACTCCAGGAGTGCACCGACACGTCTGTTGTCGCCGCCGCACATTGAACGATGCATATCGGGCCGCCGCCAGTCGCCTGAGGCAGCGCTCCAACGGGGATCAGCATTTGGGGGGAGGGACCCGAGCCCGGCCTCGCTCATTCTCACCGATGAGGCCGGTCGCCGCTCTACGCCGGATCATTGGTAGTTCCATGTATCTGCCGGACGACGGGCGCGGTTGGGTGGCTCCGGCGGCGAGCATGGCACGAGCGCTATTGCGCGAACATAAGTTTGATATCGTCATTACTAGTGGACCGCCGCATTCGGCTCATTTTGCCGGCTTGGCTGCGACCCTTGGCCGAGACGAACAGTTCTGGATCGACATGCGGGATCCGTGGTCACAAACCCATCAAGTTGGCGCCCCCGATGATTGGTTCGTCCGCGCCGAGCGGTTCGTCCTGCGGCGACTGGAGCGCCTGGTCCTTCCGCGCGCGGCGAGAGTCATCGTCAACACGCCACAATTCGCATCGGCGTTGGGGATCGCCGCGCCTGCCCTCGATGTGATATGCATTCCAAACGGAGTCGACCTGGAGCATCTGGCGCCTCGCGATATGAGTTCAGTCGTGCAAGGCTCCATTGCGTACGTCGGGACTCTCTACTTCGGTCGCAATCTCTCATCAGTGTGTGCCGCAATCCGACTGTTACTGAACGATAACCCTGAGGCGGCCACAAGACTCAGACTCGATGTGGCAGGCCCGATGGAAACTCCGCACCGACGGCGATTTGAAGAGGACATCGCCGCCGCGGAGCTCACATCAGTGGTCCACATCCACGGCTTGCTTTCCCGCGCACAGGCGCTCGAACTATTGAGCCGCTCTTCCCTCGCTCTCGTGCTGGCGCAGGGTCAGCCGATGCAGGTGCCCGCGAAGCTCTATGAGTCCGTCGCCCTGGGCATTCCGACGCTGGTCATAGCCGAGGAGACGAGTGCCGCTGCCCATGAAGCGCGGCGAATCGGCGCGATGACCCTTGACGGTGAGAATGTGGAGGGACTGCGAGCATTGTTCGGGGACATGCTTGCGGGTCACTTGCCGACGAAGATCGAGGCGAAGGCTCCGATTGCCTACGCGAATCTCGCACAGGAATGGAACGATCTTCTTCAAAAATCCTTGAACTTGGAGTATGTGCAGTCGACGAGCTCAGTTTCCGCCATGACCGAAACCGTTTGACGAGGACGTTGCACGATCGCCCAAACTCAAAGATGACGAGTTCTGCAAGACCCCCACGTGCCTCAAGCTGGTCGGATTAGCCGGTGATTCCCAGCTGCCCCTGGGTTTTTTCCAGAGTGGCTCAACAGCCTGACGACTCCAGCCAAAAAAGCATTCCGATGACGTTTACCCTGAGCCCTCCCGTAGAGCGCCCGGTACCTCTCGGCCATCACCGCAACCGTGAAATCCCGTTTTGCACGCTCTGCAGCTGCCTCGCCCAACACAGCGCGGCGTGCGGGGTTCTCAAGCAGCAGACGCAGTGCGTCGGCGAGCGCTGCGACGTCCGAAGGTGGCACGAGGAGACCCTCGCGTCCTGAAACGATTGCCTCGGGAATTCCAGCGATCGCGCTTGCCACGATAGCTTTGCCAGCAAGCATCGCTTCTAGTAAAGCCATCGGCAATCCTTCCCAGATGGATGGCATCACGAAGACATCCGCGAGCGACAACAGATCAGCGATGTCACCCCGATTGAGAACGATGCGCACCCTCTCGCCCCATCCGTTCTTGCGAATATAGTCAACCAGCGACTGGTGTTGATCGCCCCCGCGTCCACCTGCAATTATGAGTTTCCAGCTTGACGGGAGCGCGGCCGAATCCAAGCGGGCGAGAGCTTCGAGCAGTAGCTGATGTCCCTTGTGCCGTTCGAGGGTCCCCACCGCCAAGAGCACAGTGTCCCGCTCATCGATTCCAAACTCGGCGCGCACTCGCGCGGATTCGCCGCGTGCTGGCGGGATGCCATTCGGAACCACGGCGAACCGCGACTCGTCGACGCCGAGAGCTGTCGCGAACTGTAGCTGTGTAGCTTTTGACACTGTAACCGTGTGATCGGAGTGGCGCATTGCCCAACGGAGCGCAACGCGCCTCCGAAGTGTTTTCCCGACGTTCAATCCTCCGTGCATGGTTATCACATGGGGAAGATTTAGCAGGCGCGACGCCGCGGCGCCGTACACCGCCATCGTGAACTCGTGGCTATGGACAGCATCAATGCGGTGTTCGCGAAAGAGATCTACCAATCCGCGCACACAGCCGGGATCGATCGGTCGTCGAAGTCGGAATACTTCGGGCTTGAAGCCGACTCGCCTGAAATGGTCGCCGAGCCATCCGACGCCGTGCGCCGGCCCAACTGGGATGACCGTGTGACCTCTGCGACGGAGCTCCTCGGACAGGCGGAAAACCATCATTTCCGCTCCGCCCGGGCCGTCCGACTCGAGCATCATCGCGATGCGAAGACCTGGCATCTGGGTCATCGGCGGCCGATCCAGCGGACGGTCTCGTTCCAGAAGGGCCCGGGATCGGTCCACCGGAGTACTTCCTCATAGTCCGCGCGCCGAAATGGTCCCAGCAGGAGGTCGCCTACAGACCGAACGGATGTCCGGGTTTCGGGAGGCAATGGAACGCTGGTCGACGAACGACGAGCTCGCCCAACAAGATTGTCGATCTGCCCCCACCACCACCGACTGCGCACTCCAACGCGGTAGGATGGCATTTTCTGATTATCCTCGCCCAGCGCACAGGCAACAAGAATGCGAGGGAAGTCGACGCCTGAATCGATGGCCAGCTGCAGTGACCCCCAGAACCGCCCGTTGACCTCCATGAGATACGGCTGTCCCGTCGCGGAATCACGCTTGTATTCCACCATGGCCACTCCGCTCCAGCCGAACCGATCCAATAACGCGCGAGATCGATCGCGAAGATCGTCGTCGATGGCAACGCTTTCGCGGTAGACACTCTCGCCTCCCGAGGGAGGCTTTTCGCATAGCCGTTCGTGCGCGAACTGGGCCTTTAGCTTTCCGTCCCAGAGGAGCAAAAAGATTCCCGTGCCCGGTCCGACCACGCGCTGCTGCAACAATACCGGAAAAGCCGCTGGGGGTAGCGAATGGAGCGTTCGGTGCAGCTCGGAGGCATCGGCCGCGTATGAGACGGAGAACTTGGCGCGCGCTCCCGAGTGCACACTCACGGAGCGCGCCGGCTTGATCACCATGGGATATCGCAGCCGTGAGAGATCCGTCGCGGCGAGAGCGTAGATGTCACGGACGATTTCCTGGGCAGGGATCGCGATCCCAAGCGTCGAAGCTTCTTTGAGGAGCCGCTCCTTATCCGTCAACGCGCTGAACGCAGCAATATCCGGAAAGGGAACGATCGCCGGACAAAGTCGATCGCGCACCGGCAGAATCGCGAGCAGTGACTGTTCGGTGATCGGCAAGACTACAGCGGCTCCCTCCGTGGCAGTCAGTGCGACAACGGCATCGGCAAACTCTGTTGGTCGTTCCAGCGCACTCGGAACCGTCACCGTGCGCGCCACGAAGCGCGAGGCGCCGGCAATGGACGGGAACGATGACGACGTGACAATACACCGGTAGCCGGCAGCACCCAACGATCGTACGACAGCCAGGGCGGCACGTTGCTCCCCGTCGGTTACGATGACGGTGCGAGACATTACGAAAGCAACGCGCCTTGCAAACGCAAGCGAAGTCCGGCAACTGTCAGCCCGGAACCGATGCTGAATCTTGGCCTGGCGAAAGGAGAAACGTCGGCCGCGCGGTGCCAGCCGCCGCTAATGCAGAGTGCGCCAGCGTAGGACGAGTCGGCGACTGCCGCCCGCGCCTGAGCGGATTCCAGGCCGTACGGGTACGCGAGCCAGTCAATTACCCGCTCGCCGAATTCTGCACGCAACCATTCGCGCGAACGGCGCACTTCCGTAGCGACATCGACCGTGTCAAGCGAGGCGAGGTTGGGATGCGACCACGTGTGGGACCCAAAGGTGAGTCCGCTAAACCTCAGCGCCGCGGCCAGTTCGTCTCGGGTAGCCGACTGAGCGTACGGGGGCAATTGGTCGCGCGCGGGTATCCCCGCTCTTGTAGCCCAGGCGCGAATTCGCTCGTCTTCCCCTCCCAATTCGTGCAGTGCGTGGTCTCGGAGCTTCTCGTCGAGCTTCCCGCTCCCGTACAAGAGCGCATCCCACCAGAAGACATGATTGTTCAGGCGCGCCGGAGCAACGAAGATCGTCGCGGGAAGTTTGCGCGCGGCGAGCTCGCGTACTCCCACGTTCACGGCGCCGCGATAAGCATCGTCGATGGTAATCGCAACGCGCGGACGCCCGTCGTCAGGCTCGTCGATTCGATCGAGCGCAACGACATCTGCCTCGCCCGCGAGTACGTCGAGCTGCATGGCAAAGTCACGTTGGGTAACAAACAATGCCGGCTCACCCGCAGGTGATTCTCCGTCTGGAATGATACCGTGATAAGCGAGAATCAGGCGCTTCCCTTGCACGCGACGCTGCGTCAACCACCCAATGGGTGGCGACGACATGACCGCCTCTATGGGCCTCTTCATCACGGGATGCACGTGGCTAGCTGCCGTTGAACCGCAAACCCCTGTCGCGGGATCCCCGAAGACACCCTGTATCGCGTACCACCGCTACGTCCGCGACGCTGCACTGAGGGAGAGAACCTTGCCGGTCATGTACGACGGCTTCTCGATCCCAAACATCGAGAGGATCGTGGGTGGCACATCACGGAGGGACACTTTCTCACGAGCGACGCTCGGCCGCGTCCCCGGGATTGCCATCCATAGAATACCGTCAGGGTGATGCATTCCGCTCTTGAGGCTTTCGACCTGGTAGAAGAGGCGAAAGAACGGCGTTGACCTTCCGTTCGAGCCGCCTTCGAGGAGCGCATCATGCTCTAACTGAGAGTAGATGATGCACCCCGAAAATACGTTGGTATCCCGTCGCTCGACCTGCATCGCCTGCCGCCCGTCGATACGCAAGGCACTCAGGCGCTCCGCCGCGTCCGTTGCATCGCGCTCGTTTCCGAAGCGAAGGTGGAACTCCTCTGACATCACCGGCTCCGCCTTCTGACATCCGGTAATCCCCGCAAATTCGATGAGGGGGTCGAACGTGCGGGCCCGATAGAACGTCTTCCCCCCAATGTCCTCATAGATCAAACACGGCTGTTGGCTGAGCGCTGTAGCCATCACTATGACCGCATCCGCGGGAGCCGCGGCGACAATGTCTCCCACTATGCGATCCATTTCCTCGTAACCATACCGGACCGCGTACTGATATTCGGCCTGATCGGCGTCGGTCGGTTTGATCTTGAATGGTTCCGGGTCCATGTTTCGCCAATGCGCGTGCTGAAAATGAGCCGTACTGTTCAGGAAAAACGTGGAGAAGGCGGGCCGAAGCTTCCTGAAGTAAGACAAGAACACGTCGCGCTGAAGTTTGTCGAGAATCGTAGCCCGCTTCCATTTTCCTTTGCCAGTCCGTCGTTCGCTCCACAGCTGAGCGATGATCGATCGGACCGTGCGGGCAGAGAGGCCGTGCGTCACCATGAACTTCATGAACCGCAGGTAATCGCCTTTCGACAGCGGCACACGGTCGTTGGTGTACTCCTGGACGTTCCGCTGCACGAACAAGTAGTACGGTTCCAATTCAGCGGGGAATGGGCTCACCCCGACGGTCCACGGATCCGGGATGACCGCCCCCGGCAATGGCATGTCGTATTTGATGTTCATGCTCCCGCAGACCCAGACTGTCTTTCCCTCGGCGGCGATCAAATCCCACAACGACTTCACTGCCAGCTTGTGTCCATCCCCGAGATGAAAAATTCCGTGCTCGTCGAAGGACAGGCCACTGTGCACGGTTACCCATTGAATCCACGGATCGAGATTGGGCGCTACTTCTTCAGCGACAGTGGTGAAAACCTGCGAGGCGTCCCTTAATCGCTTGAAATTCGGGAGGTAGCCCTGATTGATGAAAGTGTCCATCAGGGCGGGGCTCAGCTCGTTGAACTCGAGCAGGATCAGCTGTCCGCCGATCGGCTCCCGTTGGTAAACGGGGGAATACTGCGGTACGGATGGGCGGGTGGCGACGGTCATGCGGACGGCGGGAAAGGTTGTGATTGCGGGCAGGCAGAAAAGCGCATCGTGTAGCGAGGATTCGCACTTCGAGTGCCAGATAGGGAGATGTTGTGTCTCGCCACCAGAACGCGGCTATCTCGTTTCGCCACACTGAGATAGCGCGAAGACATCGCGGAAGCGCCAGCCCCCTTCCCACCCACCAATCAAGTAACTGTTGCCCTGGCGCAACAGCGACCGGACTTCAGACGCACCGGGTCAAAACACCGGGAGTTATTTGGTGCGGATAGCCGCGATCAGGCTGGAGCGCCATGCGCTTTGTCTGACGCGCCATCCAGGGACGCTGCGTGGAGCAGCGAGATGCGATGGCAGACCGCTCCCGCTGCTTTCAC
>Ga0193724_1000267_pt1 | contig 12744 bp, 14 predicted proteins | sample H2a1metaG_FD_146005 | JGI IMG/M metagenome (GOLD analysis project Ga0193724, IMG submission 146005) | Soil microbial communities from a riparian zone of the East river system, Colorado, United States - H2a1 | ecosystem: Environmental > Terrestrial > Soil > Riparian zone | place: USA: East River... | reverse complement strand
GACTGGAGGTGGCAACAAGAGGCACGTAATCCGTCATGCCGGTGAGTTGATAAAAAAGGGATACCCCGATAAGGGCACAGGAAATTGTTGCAATCACCGATGGACCCGTGCCTATGACGAAAATCACCGGGCTGTCCACCTTTGGCTGGTAACTCGGCCCGATACTGGGGACAGCATGGTAAAGCATATCCCGGCCCAGATAATCCAGGGGATTACCAACTGCTCCCGGATCGGGAACAGCCCCAGAGGAAGAAGTCGGCCCAACCCCGGCGGCTATTGGCAGTCTGGCCGGATCAATGGTGCCCGTGACGATCTTGGACGCGGGAAGAGGCGGCACCATGCTGGATGTGATTGGCCCGGTGTTAAATGTTGGGACAGCGGAAACGCCTGAGCCATTCCCGAACCACGTTCCGTCAGACACGTTCGCCCAGTCCACGGTGATTACCCCAGCGGTCGTGACCGGGTTACCAGCCACCGTGAAACCTGCTGGCATCACCAGGTCCACTGAGGTTACGGTGCCGGTCCCAATGTCATCGGGAAGTTGTGCAGCAGGAACTTTCCCCGATCCATCAAGACCGGCGTATCCGTCCGCAATTCCTTTATTGGAAAGATACTCAACCAGGTCTCCTGGGGCGGCGTGAGTCGCGTCCAGCCCTAACCACGAAATGGGAATATCACCATTGAGATTGATCTTGGCCTGGTCGATTGCAGCGTCATCTGCGACGCTTGCGTCGGTTACGGTTCCATCCAGGACCGCCCGTGGATCGGTCAGGCGCGGATCGTCACTGGAAACGATGCCATCCGGGACAGGGGTGATGTGAGCAAGATTCGTTATCTGCTGATGATTCGCATCCAGGTCCGTGACCAGAAGTCCGTTGTCGATTGCGTTAATCATGGAGTTCGTGCCACTAGGAAATAGTCATCATTGTCCGGAAGGGGATTGAGGCCGACGGTGAAATCAATGGTGGTCTTCTCCACCACTTGCGCGTTGATTACCCGCTGTGAATCGGGAGCGGTGATAAGATTTTCCACGCGCAGCTCGGTAAATCCGTAATCAACGGTGGTGCGCGGGAAGACGAAGGTTGCGGTAAAAATTCTGGCCTGGGGAAGCCGGAGCCGGAGATTCTCAGGAGTCGTGACCCCTTCTCCGATTGGCACTTGCCCTACGACAATGACCCGCCATCGTAGGACGTAGCCTTCGGCCAGTGGAAGCCCAGCCAGGTCAACCAGGAAACCTTCCACATTGGTATCGACAGGAACAATCTGGATTGCCCCGGGGTTATTGATCCCCAGAGTGTCGATGTAGAGATATTCAAACCGGTAGTTGCTGCTCGCTTTCTTGGTGGCAAAAGTAACAAACAGCCTGGCAATCGGACCGACGGGAACAGGCGTGCTGCCGCTTTCGTCAAGCGATTGGTCCAGGCCGCCAAAGGAGACAGCAGTAAGAAGAGTGTTGTCCGGCTCAATCAACTGAACGCTGCGACAAGTCGGGTTGGTGGCGGTAAAATCCTGGCAACTCATGGCGGTGGTGGCTCCGATCCGTTTAATTCCTTTTTCAGCTCCTCAAGAACGGCAACTCCTCCGGTGATCTGAGCGAACCTGATTCTCATCTGGTTCATTCGCTCCTGTAGCTGCTCGTAATTGGACGAGAGCGTGAGCTGCTCCTTTTTCAGTGTCAGGATTTTGTCGTCTAATTGCTGGGTAATCATCTGGTATTTTTGAACCAATCCTTAAATGGTTTCGGGGTGGGTTTCACTCTGATTTTCTTAATTTTCACAACAGTTTTTGTTTTCACGACCGGACTTGGAGTTGGCCCGGGTTTGGTCTGCGGAATCCGCTGCAAATCTTCGGGGGTCACATCGCCATTGGTGGGTTCCACTAAAGGGCGAGGGACCGGAGCCTTGGGAACTCTGATTCCTCGACGTCTCACCTTGTCGGGATCGGAGTTTTCGTCCTGCAGTTTCTGCATGAACTCTATGGTGTCCTTGATGTAATCCAGGTATTGCTGGCGATACATATCCTGCCTCACTTGAACCCTGACCAGGGAACCGGAATTTGCCTTTGAAAGAACATAATCGTCGTTCACCTGGCGACCGATTCTTTCTCCCATCCACCAGTTGTGGATCAGTAACAGGACTGCAATGATTGACAGAACTGTGTTGCATCGCCTGTGGGTTTTTGCTACCTGGACATCGCGCTCGATTTTCTCTGCCAAGGCCAGGCAGGTAGCTTTGTCGTCCTGGGAGTCCATTACCGCTTTTTCTCCAGCTCACGCATCCTGATCTCCAGATCGTCAATGCGTTTGTCCTGTTTTTCATCACCAAGCATGTGATCTTTGATTCCCCGGAGTTCGATGGCAATGTTCCTGAGCTCAGTGTTAAGATTTTCTCGACGAGCATTGGACTCACTTAAATCCTTTTCATAGGTCGACCTGGAAACGTATCCATTAGACAGGTAAAGGTTTGCAACAAAGAGTAACGCATTGATACACAACACCACCACGGTAATGCGGACACCGTTACTTGGTATCCTGATGTGCCATCCGTGTACATTTTCAGGCATTTCATTTTTCGAGTGCCTTTAAGACTTCCCCTGGGCTAACGAACGCTTCCGGTCGGTGCTGGTTCGAGTAGTACAGGTCAAACTGGTTCGGGCGTAGGAACGAGCGGTCTTTAAGGAGATTGAGGTGGAGTGAATGACCGAAAATTAAAGGGTCCGAAATACCCCAGAGGACAATGGCCTTCTTATTCAGAAACCAGCAGTGATGCTGCAGGTAGGAATCGACACAGATGGCGGTGTCGGCGTTGGAGATAAGTTCTCCGACCTGATCGAACGACAGGTTTGTCCTAAAGTCTGGCACCATTTGCTCGTCACCTGATCCGCCGACCTGGATAACCTTATGGTTTCCAATTATCCAGGAAATCAGCTCTTTTGCAAACGGGTAATCTTTGGGATTCCCGGTTCCGTTTAAGCTGGGATGCTTTGCTGCAAATGGTGCGTAGAGAATCGTCATGGCATGATCCGAATTGCGATCGTTTTCCAGTAGTCAATCAGCTTGCGAAGGATTGGAGCGCAATGCGTGACTATGTTGTTTTTCATAACGAAACCAGCACAGAGGTATTTCGTTGTCACTCGGTAAAGTCCGTCTTTCATATCTCCATGAATGGACCGCTCTCTGCGCTTTCCCCTTGATAGCTGGGATTTGCGTTGTTCCATGCGTTCAGGGCCTCATCGTCACTGTGCGACCCGTCTTTATCCACCACTAATCCCACCACTGTGCTGCCGTACATTATCTTCCAGACTTTCATTTTGACTCCTTTGTTAAACCGAACATTTCCGCATAAGCGTCCACCAGGGGACCGCTCCATTGGTGCTCCTGGCACCACCGATAGACATTGAATCGGTCCAGATTGCCGAGGCGCTGATGCGCTTCAGCGACTGAAATCTGTTCCACTTCTCCGTCAAAAATGTCCTTGTAGCATGTGGCGGCTACGATCTTCGGGTACTTCTTTTTCAGGCGCGGGAGGAGCGATTTTACGAGCACATGATCTCCGCGTCCCGCGTCAAGCACGATGTATTTTGTGGTGTCCCCGGTGACGCCCCACTCCGCGAGCTTGGAGTAGAATAGCTTTTCGTCATCCTCCCAAAACTGGGGATTCCGGTGGGAACGAATTCCCCCGGACATATCCCGGAAATGCCAGGTGACAGCAGAAGTGTCCACCAAGAGACGAAATCCTTGACGCTTCAATCCGTAACTGAATAAAGTTTCCTCACGATGGGCGGCTGGAGAAAGAAACGGATTGAACTTCTCGTGGCCGCGCCGATACAAAAAAGTGGAGTGAAGGTGATCCACCTCAAACGTGTGCTCCACCGGGTGCCTGAACCATTGGACATTCTGATTGGGGTCAGTAATGCTGCTCCGGACAATCGTTGGAAGCGTTGGAAGCCACGCTGGATTTGGAGAAAGAACCAGGCCACCAACGGCTCCCACGTTCATCCCAACAATGGCGTCCGAAAGAAGAATTGAGAGAACGCTCGGTTCAGGAATCTCATCATCGTCGATGCGCCAAATCCAATCCGTTTGCGCCATCTCCTGTATCCGTTGGTGAGAAATGTGCTGCCCGCGCTTCTGGCCGTACTCAAGTTGGAACGTGATCTTGTGAGCATTGAATAATTCAAAGACAGCCTGGTAAGCTGGGATGGTGCGCAGATCAGTGGGCTGTTCGGTGTCGTCGATCATGATGATGTGCATATCCTGGTGCGTCTGGAATGCCAAAGCCTGCAGGGTCAGCACCAGCTTGTCGTATCTGCCCTTTGTTGGGATACCGACTGTAACTTTCATGGTGCGAGTGGTTGCTTTATTGAATTCCAGACTCTAAGCAGGAACGCTGCACTGGCGCTGACGATGAACAGGTTCGCCTTCCATTTTGGAGGCACGATAATGGCCACATCTCCGAGCTGGTATGAAGCCACAGATAGCATCGACAGGAACGAAAAGAATGCGGCTCCCACTGAGCGCCAGTTCAATTTCTTTAAGTGTCTTTTCATGGTTTAGCTATCAATCCAGAGACTACCGCTGTTCCAACTGCGCCGATCGCTGCGGTTGCCCCAGTGTAAGCTGCCGCAGTGGCAGTGGAATGATTGAGGGTATCAGCGTGGAATGATCCACCGGGCCAGGTCACGGTTACATTGGTGCAATCTCCCTGAATGGCAGCGACCAGTTTTCCGTCGCTATAGATGCGTGTCTGGGCACAACTACAGAGCAAGAAAAAGAGCAGTATCTTCATGCCAACACCTCGTATTTAATGTCGCGACCGAAAAGGTCCACGCCATCAGCGATGCACCGGCGGATGTGATCGTGGTTACAGAACTCCGGGGTATCAATGTTGCGATGAGCTGTGTTGTGAATCTTTTCAACGATCTTTTCAATCCCGCCGAAGTAGCTCAGGTGCTCGCCCCCGGGAACGACTTGAGGAATTCCATCCATGTATCGAGCCACATTGGGTCCGATATGGGACAGTTTCCCGTAGCTCATGATCTTGGCATGTAACCATGGATCGACAGCTTTCACTTTGTAATCGTACAAATAAAGGTCCATCCGGAGTGCTGCGATCGAATCCCCGGGGTTCCAATTCTTGACCGACACGGGATCGGGAACCTCATCGCAATCAACCACGATGATAACGTCATTCTCTTTGCATTGGGTCAGCGCCCGCATGATTCCGTCCCGCTGGTGGCGCTCGATCGCCCATGCGCTCACCTCGGAGCCGTTCATGGGAGGACAATCTTCCACGACTACATGGCTGACTTTGGATAAATATTTTGAGAACCGTTCAATGTTTTCTTTGAAATGAAGAGGCTTTGGTTTCCCGGCGTGGTTCACTGTTGCTTCCACGATCACGAAGCGATCAACCACATCCCACATTCGGGTAAATTGCCACTCCAGCATGTCGAACTCGTTGTTGAACATGATGCACTCATAGATGTTGCCGCGCGGCGCGCGCGGCGCTGGTGGAGCGAGATTCAGCGGGTTGCAGTCCGTGGCCCAGATATTGGTGTTGGGAACCTGAGAGAAATTGCCTCCGAAGATTTCTTCGACGGCTTCGGTTACTCCGGGCCACGCTGGTTGGTGGTAATCGTGGCCGCAGATGATTGCGCCCCAGGGGTTCTCCTTTGTGCCTTCACGCATCAATGGCGCGAGAGCGAGGACGTCTTCTTTGGCTTCCTCCCTGGTGTGACCGGCGTCGATGAAAATGGTGTCGGCTTTGACGCCCAGGTCTTGAAGGAGTTTGGCGGCATGCACTCCATGCATCCTGATGGGTCTGAGCTTTCCGGTCTCTACATGCCGCCAAAGGTTTTTCAAAAATTCGTTAAACGCGAAATCACCATCCAGATCACGGGCCTGAACATGATTAGTGTCCTGCTCGGACTTGCTGCCTTGCCAGGTGTCGATGCAATACAGGATGCCGTCTTCTGGGAGATTATCGGCAATAGCGGTGGAGCTTTTACCGAACCAGGAACCCAGCTCGACGAACACTTTTGATTCCTTGGCTCGTCGTGCCAGCCACAGCAGCTCTTCATCGCTCATCCATTCACCTAGCTTTTTGGCATTCTCAATGGTGACGCCGCTGTATCGGGCGCGCAGTATGGCATGATTCTTCGCCATGAGTTCGTGACCCCCAGGCCAGTTCTGGAAAGTCTGGTTGCCCTGGTGATAGATGGGAAAGGCACCAACACCGATTCGCCCGTCGTATGGCACCTTCCCATCGTTTGGGACCTGCGCTATCCGGTAGCCGGAGGCGATGGCCCGGCAGCACAAGTCCACATCTTCGGCGTAACCAGCCCCAAAGGCTTCATCGAGCAATCCGATCTTATCCAGGGCGCTTTTCCGGATCATACAGCAGAAGAAACAGAGAAAATCCTTATTGATCTCGGTGTTGTGCATCATCCATGGCCCGGTGATCGCCATTTCAGGATCACTGAACGGAGCAGAAAGGATGTCCAGCCACTGGTTAGGCTGCTGGGGAAGAAGCTCAGTGTCGTCATTCAAGAGCACGATGAAATCCCCTGTGGAAGCTCTGATCCCGGCGTTGCACGCCGCGGGGTAACCGATCATCTGATCGAACCAGACGATTTTAATGTGCTCGGGTGCTTCAAACTTCACATGGTCGTAGCCATTCATCACAACAATGATTTCCACATCCCCTGCCAGCTCGGTGTATTTCCGGATTGATTCCAGGCAGGGAATCAGGTTCGCGCTCTTGCAGGTTGGAATAATTATGGAGATCATGACGTCTTAAATACCCGGCAAAAGCCGCCAGCGCGAACAGTAAATGTCTGGCTGGTTACTTTTAGAGCGCGAATCGAGAAGGTTCCTGCTCCGCCAACGACTATCTGTCCAAAAACGTGAATCCAGCCTTCTGTGGTGGCTGCCGCCAGAAGAACCGGGGAAACAGCCGTGTTGTTAGCGGTTCCCCTGACAGGAGCTACCTGGGCGGTCGCAGTGGCTCCCTGGCCGGTCACCAGAAAATCGGCGGAAGTGAAATTGGCGCTCATATTGATTCCCATCTGGACGCCTGCCGTGCCGGAAGTCACCTGTCCGTAAATCCAGGAATCAAAAATATAGGTTCCGGAAACCAAAGAGAATGTCAGGCCCGTAATGTCCACCAGGCTGGTTGAGGTAAGTGCCTGTCCTGCAGTAACGCCATACTGAATCGTGCTTCCACTGAATCCGCTGTATCCGGACTGGCCACTGAATCCGCTAAAGCCACTCAGCGAGCTAAACCCGGAGAAGCCTGACAGTGAGCTGAACCCGGAGTAACCACTCTGTCCTGAGAATCCGGAGTAACCAGATTGGCCTGAGAACCCGGAATATCCCGAGTAACCACTCTTTCCACTGAAGCCGCTGAAACCTGAAATTCCTGAAGCTCCCGAGAAACCAGAATATCCACTGGTTCCCATTGCTGCCAGCCATGTGTCAGTGGCCTGCTTAATCAAAACCACGACCGAGTATTGGCCGCTGGTCGCGGTAGCACCCTGCAGTGTCACGCCTCCGGTGGCAACGATGGTTACTACGCCTGCGCCTCCCTGTTCGATAGGGATTTGAGTGCCAATGACGAAAGGGACAGTGGCGTTGAGCGGGATCGTGAGGTTGTGCGCGGAAGCCGAGGTCATTTTAACCCCGGTGTTGGCGTCACCGGCCACTAATGTGTAGTCGGTGTCCGTTTGCGTGCTGAAAGTCAATAATTGAGGCCCGGAATAACCGCTGTAGGCCGAATATCCCGAAATACCCGAGAATCCGCTGAAACCGCTGAATGCGCTGTAGCCGCTGTAGCCACTTTTTCCGGAAAATCCGCTGTAGCCACTCTGCCCCGAGAATCCAGAGTAACCTGAGAGGCCAGAAAATCCCGAGTATCCACTCAATCCGGAGAAACCAGAGAATCCACTTGAGCCAGGACCTGAAAAACCGCTAAATCCGCTCGTCCCAGCGCCAGAAAAGCCGCTGTAACCGCTTAATCCTGATCCGGAGAAGCCTGAGTAGCCGCTTGAGCCGCTAAAACCCGAATAACCACTAAATCCACTGCTGCCAGAGTATGCCGAGAATCCGCTTGATCCCGTCCCACTGAATCCAGAGTACCCGGACAAACCACTACCAGAGAATCCGCTATATCCACTGGTCGAAGAGAACCCTGAGTAGCCACTGAAGGCACTGTAGCCGCTCAGGGACGAGAATCCACTGAATCCGCTGGCTCCAGGCCCTGAGAATCCCGAAAAGCCACTGGTGCCTGCCCCAGAGAATCCAGAGTAACCACTCGGGCCAGCGGTCGAGGAACTAAAACCCGAGAATCCACTGAGTCCTGCTCCGCTGTAACCGGAATATCCTGAAAGACCAAGACCATCATAAGGCAGAGCATTCCAAAGGGTAACACCATCTCCTATTTTATACTTCTTGGTGTCGGCCTCGATCCCCATCTCGCCTTCAGCAAGAATGGGGTTGATGCTGGTCCAGTCAGCAGCCGGTCCACGCTTGAATTGAAATTGGAGGCCCATTTCAAGTTATGCCCCCACAGTCAATAATCGGTATTCCAACTCCAAAACTGGACGGGGAACCGCAATCAAGAATTCCGCTGACTCCCCCACCGCTGCCGATCTGTTGATCGACGTAGAACTTGTTGGTGGCCTCAGAAGGATCATAAGGCCAGGGCAGGCCGATAATCCTGTAACGAGTCAGGTGGTTTTCGTTATCGTTGACCGTTTTCATCAGACTCCAAAAGCGTAGCGTGCCTGTTTTTTATGACCGTGAACCGGCTGGGTCGGGTCTATTCCCGTTCCTGACGCGGTAATGGTGTTTGAACCGCTGGTTGCATCGGAAACGACAGTTATGGTGCCGGAGTAAAGCTGGGCAAGGAGTGGGGTAAAAGTAACGGTGATATCAACCGATCCTCCCGCCGGGACCGTGAATCCCCCGGTGGGTCCACTAAATCCTGATGAGTAACCTACCGAAGTCACCGTCAACAGGCTATTGCCGGTATTGGATACGGTCACGGTTCCTGTGGGGGAAACACTTCCGATGACAACATTCCCGAAAGCCAACCCGGTTCCGGACAGGGAAATGACCCTGGTTACCGATGCACTGGAAACAAGAGGATGAGGGTAAGTGTAAGGACTGTATCCGGGCATGGGGCTATTGAAATAATCCCGGCCCTCAATGACCTTGTCTTCACCCCATGAGATGCGGAACACTACGGGAGTGCCATCCCCTGCGAATATATTGTTCCAGGCATAACATGGCTCCAGGCCATGCCCCGGCCATGCAGGTGCGGCACGGTTGATTTGTGCCGCCCATTGACCGCAGGCAGCCTGCTCCATCACCCGGAGGCATTTGCGAATCTCGTATGGTCCTGATGTGATCTGGTTGCCATCGTCATAGGTGTGAAGGGTTAAGGTTGTAGCAGTATTACTGGTAATTATGTGAGTCTGCTCGTCGGATGCACGCCTGACGTTGTAATTGACCCAATGGTTTACAGGCCAATTCTTGGTGTTATCCGTGATGCTGTTGCTGGTTGCTGATGTAACGGTTCCGCTGGAATAAAGGCCACCAGGTCCACTGCCGCCGAATCCATTTCCGGTCTGGTCCGTAACATCATTCAGGTCCCATGGATTCCCTCCGCTCGCACCTCTGAATGGGTTCCCGACTGCGTGAATGCTCCGGTACGATGACGACAATGAGTAACCTGCAGGCTTGTTGTCGAAGTAAGTGTTGTCATGAGCGATGAAAACAAGACCGTTGGAGGCATCCATTCCGTGTCCTGGACCAATGGAATTCCGGTAATGCCATTCGTTGTTGTAGCATTCAACCGCCCTGCCGCAGTTCCAGTTTCCAAGGGTTTGGCCCAGCCCGTGAGAGGCCATGTCACCATTGTAAACCTTGCAGTGGCGTATCACGACCTTGCCGCTTGCCGTGGTATCGAATCCCGGGCCTCTCCCATCTGCAGCCAGGTAACATTCGCTGCCGTAACAATCCTCGATAAAGAAGAACTTCGGACCACCAAGTCCGGCAGACTCAAGCCATGCCGCGTCGCCATTATCTGTTCCCACCGTGTACTCGACGAACCATATATGACCGAAGCCCTCTCCTGTATGGTGCTTCACCCAGCAATGATCCATCACGCCAAAATTCGATCCACCGGTCTGAATACATGGACCCAGCATCAGGTCGTCAAAATGACACTGGGATACCCTGAGCATGTTATGGTAACTACTCCATGGAGTAATACATCCATTACTTGCTCCACTGGCAGTTATCCCTCCCCATACTCCACCTCCGAAGGTTATGCCCATTATTCTGATCCCGGCAGGAGTAGTGGTCCCCGGCCATGTGACCAGTCCTCCTCCTGGTCTTGGATTTATCATTCCGCTATTACCTCTTGGAGAAATGTTATCAATGAGGACCGTGAGATCACTGGCGCTTGCGGTCAGGCCCGGAGAAGGAATTGTGTCCGTCGTAGTATTTATGGTGGTAGCGCCCTGAAGGGTTATGGTCTTGGTCAATACCAGTGGAGCGGTGGTCCATGACCACTGTCCTGGGGGAATAAGCAGCGTATCACCATCGTGAGTGCTGCTCAGGTCGTGCGCTTGCTGGATGGTCGCAAGAAGACCGTTCGCTAAATTGATGGTCGCCATATCATGGGAACGGGTAGGTCGTCCCTGCCCCGCCATTCCAGAGGGCTGTGATTTCCGTGGGCGTCAGAATCCGGTTCCAGACACCCACTTCATCCACTACGGCATCAATGTAGTTAGTTGGTGGAGATTCATCCGCTCCGATTTGGAAACCAACCGAGCTATTCATGTTACCTGCCACGCCCGAAATGACTCCAGGCACGTAGTTTCCTGTCTGTCCATTATCAACCCAGAGATCGACATTACTGGCTCGATTAAATGTGGCTACCGCCAGGTGAAAAACACCGTCTCCATAGCCAATCCCGACATTAGTGGCCTGGATGACAGTAGGGTCTCCAGTGGTCACGACCGCCCATAGCTCGTTATTATGAGTCCACAATCCATATCCGTTAGCCCCGTAGCCACCGTAAAAGCATATGGTCCTTTCCGTGCTGTTATCTGTCCACTTCACCCAGGCAGCAACAGTGAAATTACCAACCCCCATCTGGAAGGATGCGCTATCGGCAGCGGCAAGGCGTTGGGTGGATGCCGACACCAAATTGGCTGCATTTCCGACCTTGCCAGCAACAAACGTTACACCGCCTATGTTAGTCAGGGTATTGCTTCCTGCAGAGTCGGCAGTATTGGAAAGCGTATAATATGCCGTCAAACCAGTGAGCAGGCTGCTTCCTGACGATACAGGGACGCCACCGGCGACCATCATGCTGGGTATTCCTTGAAACATATTATGCGACCCTGTACTCGAAGTAGGAACCAATTTTGACAGTGCTGGTTCCACTGGTTGTTTTGAGATGTTGAATTGAAAGAGTAGGCGTTCCGGTGCTCCTGGTTACGACCCAGCCCCTGATTTCGATTGTGCCATTCACGCTTGCTGCCGTTAAAAATGAAACCACGCTGGCAACGTCAATGGTATCCAGCGTCCTCTGGGCTGCTGCTGAGGAAGTGCCAGTTCCAGTGATAAGTGCATCCAGCACAGCCACAGTGCCGGTTCCTCCGGCATGAACGCCATATTGAGTCCCTGTGTTCACGGCTGATGTCGTGCAGAAGAGGACCGCATGAATCTCATAAAGTGTCGAAGCCAGAAGAGTTCCGGTAACGAGTCCCGTGATATCGACCAGCGCCTGGCCCGTTGTGGTGGCGTCACTTCCTGCAACGGTAAGCTTTGTGAATCCTCCCGTGCCGCTGAAACCCGAATATGACGAGTAACCACTTTGTCCGCTGAATCCGCTATACCCTGATTTGCCACTGAAGCCCGAGTAGCCGGAATTACCGCTGGCTACCAGCCAGGTATCGGTCGCCTGTTTAATCAGGACCAGCATCGAAAACTGGCCGGAAGTTACGGTAGCGCCCTGCAAGGTCACGCCACCGGTTGCCACAATCGTCACTACTCCGGTGCTGCCCTGCTCGATCGGTATCTGGGTTCCGATGGGGAACGCAACTGAAGCGTTTAATGGAACCGTTAAATTATGAGGCGTCACCGAAGTCATCTTGACTCCGGTATTGGCGTCTCCCAGGACCAGCGTGTAATCGACATCCGTCTGAGTTGAGAAGGTGAGCTGGCTTGGTGCGCTGTATCCCGAGTAGCCGCTGCGGCCACTGAATCCACTGAACCCGCTCAGGGAAGAAAACCCGCTAAAACCGCTCGATCCAGGTCCTGAGAAACCGCTAAACCCACTTGGACCTCCCCCGGAGAACCCGCTGAAGCCACTGGAACCAGCAGCTCCAGCTCCGCCGGAATATCCGGAAAAACCCGAAGCGCCACTTTTAGCGACAAGCCAGACGTCCGCTGCCTGGTTGATTAAAACCACCACCGAGAAAACACCCTGGGTGCTGCTGGCTCCCTGCAGGGTTACTCCAATGGCTCCTGTAATTGTAATAAGACCCACACCGCCCTGCTCGATTGGTATTTGCGTGCCGAGCGGGAACGGGACAGAGGCATTCTGCGGGACAGTGAGAGTTTGGGGAGATGCCGAAGTCATCTTGATCCCCGTGTTGGCATCCGCCAGGGTCAGCGTGTAATCCGTGGAATTACGGTTTGTGAAGGGGAGAAGATTCGGAGCGGAA
>Ga0193724_1000266_pt1 | contig 12749 bp, 13 predicted proteins | sample H2a1metaG_FD_146005 | JGI IMG/M metagenome (GOLD analysis project Ga0193724, IMG submission 146005) | Soil microbial communities from a riparian zone of the East river system, Colorado, United States - H2a1 | ecosystem: Environmental > Terrestrial > Soil > Riparian zone | place: USA: East River... | reverse complement strand
CCTCCTCACCGCTTGTATAGCCTCCTCATGCCGGCATCCGAAAAACTGCACAATAGGGACAATGTCGCAACGGACCCACCCGTCTCGTCGGTGCTACGAGGCGCAAGTAGCTGATCAGCGAGATCATTTCTGCATCCACGTTTTCCGACAGCCTTGTTCAGTAAAGCCAGATGTTTGGTTTTGCGTGCATAGCCGCCAGCATCACCGACCCGGTTGGGTAGTGCGGATAGGAGCGTCCGTTTCATCATGGAGAATGCGTTCGGCAGCCCCGTCAAGATCGTCGTACTGCCCGGCCTTGAGCGACCACATGAACGCTGTGAGAGCCGTGAGGCCGAGACCGAATGCGATCGGTATCAGGTAAAAGTAATCTTTCATTCGGCGGCCTCCAAAATGGCTGCCGCCGAAATGGTGCCCGGGGCAGCGCTGGCCGCGATCCCCTCCCCGCCTTTCAAGCGAAGCGCGTTGGCAACAACCAAAATTGATGATCCCGACATCGCGACAGCGGCGATCAGCGGCGTCACAAGGCCCATGATTGCGATCGGCACCGCCACGACGTTGTAGGCAACCGCGAGCGCCAAGTTTTGCCGAATCAAACGTCTAGCCTCGCGCGCGACGGACACCGCGAGAGGTATTGCGAGTAGGCTTTGTCGCAGGAAGACAAAGTCCGCCGCGCAACGTCCGACGTCCGAAGCGGAGGCTGGGGCCATGGACGCATGGGCAGCGCCGAGCGCCGGCGTGTCGTTAAGTCCGTCTCCGACCATAAATACTTTTTGACCAGCGGCAGAGAGCGCCTTGATGCGTGCAACCTTTTCGTTGGGCGTCACCCCGCTACGATATGGAACGCCAAGCGCGGCGGCAACAAGTCCGACCGGTTCCTTGCGGTCGCCAGAAACGAGCTCTACTCGAAGGCCGCTTTGCTTCAGCTTTACGACGGCAACGGCCGCGTCCGTTCGCAATTTGTCTTCAAAGCAGAAACCCGTCATCCACTGGCCATTCTGTGTCAGAGCAACCGACGCAGCTCCGACAATCGATTCCGGACTCGCGAGCGCCCACGACGGTTTCCCCAACCGATAGACTGTCGCGCCTGATTGCGCCTGCAACCCGAAGCCCGCCTGTTCGGTGATGTCGTCGAACACGACCGGCGACGGCGTAAGGCCAGCGGCAGCTTCGACGAGCGCCTGTGAATAGGGGTGCCGGGAATGCAAGGCGAGGGCGGCCGCGAGACTCAAAGACGCGCTGTCAATGTGTTCCGCCGAGACCAGGCGCGGCGCGGCCGACGTCAGCGTTCCCGTCTTGTCAAATATGACCGCGTCAATCTCTGCGAGACGCTCAATCGAGGAACCGTCCTTGACCATGATGCCATTCTTGAACAACCGTTGCGCGGCCATCACCTGCACTATCGGCACCGCAAGTCCGAGCGCGCAGGGGCACGTGATGATGAGGACAGCGATGGCGATGGTGATGGCGTTGTGCAGATCGCCGGTTGCGACCATCCAGCCGATGAACGTAAGAAATGCCGCGACATGCACGACTGGCGCGTAGAGCGCCGCGGCGCGGTCAGCGATCCGCCGATAGCCGGACCGACCTTGCTCGGCCGCTTCCATCATCCGTATCATTTCAGCGAGGAATGAATTGCTGGCCTTCGCCGTCGCGACAAGCGTTAGCGGGCCGGTGAGGTTCAGCGTACCCGCGCGGACCGTCGATCCCACAGTCGCACGTAGCGGCACGCTCTCACCGGAGACCGGCGCAACGTCAAGCTCGGAATCACCCTTGCTCACGGTCGCATCAACGGGCACACGTTCACCGGCGCCAAGCATAATGCTCATGCCGGGCAGGATCTCCTCGACAGGAAGATAAACTTGCGTGCCATCCGCCTGCACCACGAAAGCACCTCGTGCCGCGAGCTGGACCAGACTTCTGACGGCCAGCCGGGCTCGTTCTCGCATCATGTAATCAAGCGTGCGCCCGATCAGCAAAAAGAACAGCAGCGAGATCGAGGCGTCGAAATAGGCGTGCGGGCCATGTTGCACCGTCTCGTAAACGCTCATGCCGAAGGCGAGCAGCACACCCAGCGAGATCGGAACGTCCATGTTGGTCCGTCCGTGCCTGAGGGCTCGCCAACCCGACCGGAAAAATATCCGACCGGAATAAGCCAGCGCGGGCAGCGCAATCGTCATAGACAACCAGTGAAAAAGGTCTCGAGTGTCCGCTTCGGCGCCTGACCAGATCGACACCGAAAGCAGCATGATATTGCTTGAAGCAAAGCCCGCGACGGCAAGCGCTCGTATCAATTCGGACAGCGCGCCGTCTTCCTTGTCCGACTTAACGTCGAACAAATAAGCCTCGAAGCCCGCCCGGCTTAAAGTCTTTACAAACGGGGGCGGGCCGTCGTCGAAGTGCCACCTGACCGTCACGCGTTTGGTCGAAAGGTTGGCCCGGGCGCTCTGGACGCCCGCTAGCCCGCCGAGCGCCTTCTCGATCGTCCGAACGCATGCGCCGCAATGCATCGTGGGCACCGATAGGTCGGTCTGGCGCATGCCGTCAGCTACGATGCGACTCGCGAGCAAGACCTCCTCGTCGCTTGAGCGCGCCTCCGGCAGTGCCGCCGTCAATTCTGCTCCCGAACCGCAACAACCCATCGGAGAGTACTCCAGGTGCCTCGCGCTACGACACGGGCCGCATCGTCCGGTACGCGTGCCAGCTTCCATGTCCCAGCACCGGGAAAATGACGATCATTCCCAAAAGTCCGGTCGCGATGCCGATAACAATCAGCACCAGCATGATTGCTGCCCAGGTCAACATGACGGGCAGATTGTTCCAGACCAGCGCCATGCTCGTTCCCATGGCGGTCAACGCATCTGTGCGCTCCGCCAACAGCATCGGAATGGCGAAGGCGCTGATGGCGAATGCAAACGCGGCAAACAAGCCTCCGACGGCGCCGCCCACCACCAGCATGGCCCAGCCGATCTCCGTCGTGAACAACATGGGAACGATGTGGTCGAGACCGGGAAACGGGCGCAGGCCGAAGAACAGCGCATAGAGGATGACAGCGGCGCGCATCCACAACAGCGTCAACAGAAAGAGCAGCACGCCTGCAAATAGAACCTGGCCGCCAGACTCCGGTCTAACGAAGACCATCTGCCACAGGTTGACGGGTCTACCTTCTGCGATGCGCCGGCTTTTTTCGTACAGTCCGATTCCGATCACCGGCCCGACGACCATGAAACCGGCAAACGCGGGAAGCAAGATGTAGTCGAGGCGGAGCGCGAACATGCCGACGACGGTGACGACGGAGACCAGAAACACCAGGAGCCCGTAACTGATGCTGGCTCCCGGATAGATTGTGAAGTCGCGCCAGCCGGCCGAGAGCCAATCCAAAGCGGCTGCGGGAGCGACGTTTCGCTTCCAGGTCTGCTCTCGCGGCAGAGGTGGAACAACGGCCGGTATCGGCGTCATCACTGGTCTCCCTGCTATCTCATCGCGGTGTGCATGACGACCTTGCCGCGCTGAACCTTCCATCCTTCGCAGAGCCCTCGCCCTGGCGCACATGCGCGACGCATTCCGGTTGCGACACGATGGCTACATAGACGAGGTGCGAATTGGCGATCAGTACCAGCAACAGCCCGGCGCCGACCGCGCCCCAAAGAGCGGCCTTTGTTCTGACACGCCTCGTCGCCGCGCTGGCCCCCTTCATCGTTCCCCCAGGCGAAGGTCGAACAGATAGAGCGCAAGAATTTTGCGGTCGAGCGGAGAGAGTCTTCCGTCCCAACTTGGCATGTGGCCTTGCCGGCCGCCCCACACCGTCGTGTCGATCGACTCGGCGTCGCCTCCGTAGACCCAGAATCGATCCGTCAAGTCCGGTGCACCGAGATCGGCTTTGCCCTTGGCGTCGTCACCATGGCAGGTGACGCAATTAGCAGCGAAGACCGCCTTGCCGGCGTCGATTCTCGCCGCGGGCAAATCTTTCGCGACAGCGGGGTCGGAAAGGCTGCGCACGTAAGTCACGACGTCGTCGATCTCGCCCTTTTTGAGCATCTGGTCGCGCCCGAATGCCATCATTTGCGATGTCCGGCTTTGCGGATGGGCCGAATTAATGCCGACGCGGATCGTTTCGGCGATGCTTTCGGGATCGCCGCCCCAAAGCCATGACGCCGTCGTCAGGTTCGGGAAGCCCTTGCCACCCTGTGCGTTCGATCCATGACATGCCGCACAATTGTCACCGAACAGCGCCCGACCGGTCTGCCGCACGTTTTCCCATCAAACGGGGTCGGCCTGGATTTCCTTGAAGCTCTCAGCCTCAATGCGCTTGGACCAGGCGCCGCGCTCAAGTGCGGCCTGCGCCAGGCTTTCGCTCACCGTGGTACGCTGATCGATGCCGAGCAGGCCCTTGGTATAGGTCACCCCGAGCGGCCATGCCGGCATCAGCACCCAGTAAATGACGGAGAACAAGGCCGTTGCAATCAGGAAGAAATAGACCGGCCGGGGTACCGGCGAATTCAATTCCTTGATGCCGTTCCATTCGTGACCGGTGGTCATATAGCCGGTATGGGGATCGCGTTCGCCTACCGCCATGGCTGATCCCTGTGCGGCTTGTCCTCGTCCCCGAGAATCGACTGCGCCGCCTCGTCGAACTGCTTCTTGTTCGACGGCCAGTACGCGTAGGCGACGATGATGATCGAAAGCGCGATCAGATAGAACAGACCGAATGACTTCGAGAACCAGACCACAAAATCATTGTCCATGATCAACCTCCCGCCGCAGCGACCGGTTTTTGCGCAGCGTCAGTCAGCTTGCCGAGAATTTGCAGGTAAGCGACCAGAGCATCGAGTTCGGTGAGTTCGCCTGGTTTGCCGTCGAAGGCCCGCACATTCGTCGCCGCGCCGTAACGCTTGGTGACCCCCTCGGCGTACGGCGTATCGGGCGCCGCCTGTCCGTAGGCATCGGACTTCGCGTTGGCAATCATGTCATCGGTATAGGGCACGCCGACCTTGCGGAGCGCAGCCAGATGCGCGCCGAGGTCGTCGTAGCGCAGTTCGGTGCGACCGAGCCAGGAATAATGCGGCATCACCGATTCCGGCACGACGTCCCGGGGGTTGTTAAGATGCCTCACGTGCCATTCATCCGAATATTTGTTGCCCATGCGCGCGAGGTCCGGCCCGGTCCGCTTCGATCCCCAGAGCATGGGATGATCGTATTTGGATTCAACGGCGAGCGAATAAGGGCCGTACCGTTCCACTTCGTCACGCAACGTCCGGATCATCTGCGAATGGCAGGCGTAGCAGCCTTCCCGGATGTAGATATTGCGGCCTGCGATCTCGAGCGGCGTGTAAACGCGCATGTCCGGGGCGTCTTCGACGGTCTGATGGATCGTGAACAACGGTATGATCTCGACCGCACCGCCGATGCTGGCAACGCCGATGATGGCGAGCAGAAAGCCGATGGTCTTGCGCTCTAGCCGGTAATGCAGGTTGAACATGCCGGGTTACTCCGCCGGTTGAGGCGCGGAAACGCCTGCGAGCGCGGGAACGGGACGATCGGCAACCCGCTCATCGACCGGCTGATCGGCCGTCCGTATCGTCATCCAGATGTTGTAGCATGCGACCAATGCGCCGATCAGGAACAGCAGGCCGCCGATAGCGCGAGCGATATAATAGGGACGCATCGCAACCATGGTGTCGACAAAGGAATACGCCAGCGTTCCGCTTTCATTGTAGGTCCGCCACATCAGCCCCTGGATGATGCCGGAATTCCACATCGCGAAGACGTAGATGACCGTTCCCGCAAGTGCGAGCCAGAAGTGCACTTCCACCAGCCTGGCCGAATACATCCGTTCGCGCTTCCAAAGCCACGGCACTGATGCATAGATCGCGCCGAAAGTGATCATTGCGACCCAGCCGAGCGCGCCAACGTGCACGTGGCCGACGGTCCAGTCGGTATAGTGCGACAGCGAGTTGACGGTGCGAATGGCCATGAACGAGCCTTCGAAAGTGACCAGGCCGTAGAACGCGGCCGCGGCCATCATGAAGCGCAGGGTCGCGTCGTCGCGCACCTTGTACCAGGCGCCATTCAGCGTCAGCAGCGCGTTGCCGGCCGACGACCATGAAGGAACCAGCAGCATGACCGAAAACGTCATGCCGAGCGTCTGGACCCAATGCGGAAGCGCGGTGTAGTGCAGATGGTGCGAACCCGCCCACATGTACATGAAAGTGATGCCCCAGAAGCTGATGATCGACAGCCGATAGGAGAAGATCGGGCGGCCGGCACGCACTGGAAGGTAGTAGTACATCATGCCGAGGAAGCCGGCGGTCAGGAAGAACGCGACCGCGTTATGCCCGTACCACCACTGCGTCATCGCATCCTGCACACCGGAAAATGCCGAATAGCTCTTGGCATGACCGATTGAAACCGGGACGGCGAGGTTGTTGACGATGTGGAGAATCGCCACGACCAGGATGAAGGCCATGTAGTACCAGTTCGACACGTAGATATGCGGCTCCTTCCGGCGAGCCAGTGTGCGCAGATAGATGATGAAATAGGTCACCCACACAATTACCAGCCAGATATCGGCATACCATTCCGGCTCGGCATACTCCTTCGACTGCGTAACGCCCATGAGGTAGCCGGTTGCGGCGATGACGCAAAACAGGTTGTAGCCAAGCAGAACGAACCACGGACTCAACTGGTCAGGCAGGCGCGCACGCGAGGTTCGTTGCAGCACATAGAAGGACGTAGCGATCAACGCATTGCCGCCGAAGCCGAAGATTACGCCGGAGGTATGCACCGGACGGAGGCGACCAAAGCTCGACCAGGCGGCGTCGAATGTCAGGTTCGGATTGACAAGCTGCCATGCAATCCAGTCTCCGACAAAAAGGCCCGCGACGAGCCACACCATGGCGAGAACTATCCCCATTCGGCTGGGATCGTCGAAATAGCGGTCGAGCCGGCTGTCGTCGGGCTCGGGTGCGTAGTAGCCGGAAATGACGCCGAACGTACCGGCGATGCCGGCAAGCAGCACGATGGCGCCATGAACGCCCAGCGGGTCGCCGCTCCCGGCAACCGCCATCGCGAGTCCAAATAAGGAAATCGCGAGTAGAATGATCAGCGCAAGTTGCCGTTCGTGTTTTGTGAGCTGGGCGACCATCCTAGATCTCCAAGCGAAAGGGGATGCCAGCAGTTTTTACTAAACCCAGAAGTGCCGCTTGACAGCTATTTCACAACAACGAACTGTAAATTATCCCAACGCTGCAATACAATCCAGAGGCAACATCCGGACGCGTCAGCACATTCACACATACGCTTTGTAATGACCGGGGACAGACTCGAAGGGACTTCCGAGGCAAATCTTCGGAACAGCGACTTGTTGCGCTTGAACATGTCCCACCGACAAAAAATGGCGATCGCACAGGCAGTGAGGGATTGAGGCATTGCAAGGCAGGCTTCATATCCCTCTCCATGATTGGTTTGGCCAAGCCACACTCGGCGGCAGCCACTCGCTCTAGCCGGCCAAGCTAACCGACAGGGGGGAGGATGTTTATTGGCCTAAGGGGCAGTACCTCGCCCCTCAAGGAGCTGCATCGTAGCCCGCCGAATGTCTGAGATGGGTCAAAGGCAGATATCGCGCCCCTCTCGCGCCCATGTTCGCGTGGTGTAATGTGCAGTTGCAGTCGGCAATTCAATGGGAGATCACGACGATGAGGAAGTTGTTGCTTGCATGCGCCCTGTTTCTGATCTGGCCAGTCGCTGCGTCCTCTGGTCCTAAGGAAGACGCCCTTCTGCTTGTCGAGCAGTTCAAGAAGGCCTTTGACGCTTCCGATGTCGAAGGTGTCGTCAAATTATTCGCGCCTGACGCGGTGTTTCTAGGAACTGTCAGCCCGGTACTGGTCACGAAGACCGACCAGATCGACAAGTATTTTCAGGGGTTGCGGCAATTCATGCCGCGCTCCATCACGATTGAAGAGTATTCGACCATCGTCGTCTCGGAGAATGCGGTCCTGTTTGCCGGTATGGATACGTTCTCACAGACCAAGGATGGAAGCGTCATCAAGACGCCAGCGCGCTTCACCATGCTGATCACGATGACCGATCAGGGCTGGCGCATTAGCCATTTTCATTCTTCGGTTAGGCCGAATTCGTAGCGCCTTCAGACGCGGCGAGGTCGCTTTCGGGTCAAAAGCGCCGTTTTGGAAGTCGGTCAGCCACTTCCGGTCGTCCCCGATAAGCAGACCTTTTCAGTGCCCTTCGGCATGTCTCACAGATGCCAACGGACTAAACCGCTCGCGCGGTAGGGCGCTGCGGCGAGCGGCATGGCCGTGCCAGCAATGGATGGAACGATGGGAGCGTCTTACCTGACGATGAGGGGCCAGAAGCATGTCCCCAAAACCGATGATCGGTCAGATGATGATCGCGCGTTCTATCATCGACGGCGTTGGGAGCGCAGCGAACGTAGCGAGACGAATCTGCATCGCGGACAGTTTCGAATACCCAGTCATAATCGCGAGTGGTGTATAAGGCGAGTTCGAAACAGTTCCGTTGGACGCTGTCAGGTGGCAATATTTGTTCGGCCGATGTGGTACAACAACAGACATCCGCACCCTGAAATGAAAGCATCACAGGCCGAAGCAAAGCGCAAGGCGGCTTAGTCGCGTTCCTTATGGATGCCAATCGGCCACAGAAAGCACCATATGCCACACGAGGCGATCAAGAGCGATGCCCATGTCCTGAAATTTAGATCGAGTGTTAGTAAACGCCGACCAGCAGAAATCGCTATGCGTTCGTACGGTGATGGTTTGTGTTCCATTCAATAGACCAGGATGCCACCAATTGTTTTGCACATTAACAAAGAGACCTTTGGCATAGTTAGGATTTGCAGCGGAAGCGATGGTCATTGTACGGATGGTGTCGTCGTTAAGCAGCTGGTCGGCATCTTTGAATCCGTTGATATGGACGAAGAACGCTGTCAAATCGCTCGGTGTCGCAATCCAGCCGCCGTGAGAATCCATCCGGGCCACGTTCATTCCATACGGATCGCCCGGAGTCTGATTATAGTATTTGACCTCATTGGCCGCTCGATCCTCCAACGTGTTTCCGGCGATCTGCATGTCAATTATGCCGCAACGCTTTAGAAGATTGTCTTTGATGTACCGCTCGTACGTCTGACCAGTAAGCTTTTCAATCACGCGTCCAAGGATGCAATAGCCGAAATTAGAGTACGCAAAGGACTTTCCTACAGGATCATTTAGAGTGATGTGTTCCAAGGTCCAAGCTATGAGTTCCCGATGGTTCATTTCCTTGTTCAAGAACATCGGATCGCTAACGTGGTTTCCCCAACCGCCGGTAGTGTGAGTAAGCAGGTGCTCAATTGTAATTTGTTCGATAATGGAGCGATTAGGCGGGGTCGGATAGTCATCTCCGAGAATAGAATTTGGTCCAAAAATGTGACTCTCGAGCTTTAGCTTCCCTGCTTCGATCAGTGTGAAAATCCCGGTCGAGGTAATCGGCTTAGTTACACTTGCAATTCTAAATCGGTGTTGCGGCGTTAATGCTTCCGCGGATTCTCGATCTGCAACACCGAACGCCTCGACAAAGGCAGGTTTTCCCTTGATTGAGATCGCAACTGAAAGACCTGGAACATCGTAAGTGTCCATGAAATCAGCGGCCAAACGACCCAATCTATTGCGTTCATCCGACGTCGGTGGCCCTGCGAGTTCTTGAGCGAGAGCCGGGGTTGATCCGTAGGCCATTCCCGCGGTGCACAGTAACGAACCCTGAAGCATCTTTCTGCGTGAAAAGGACATGGCGGCCTGCCTGCTCACTGGACAGCGGTGAGCCCTAGTGTCGCAGATTTCCTGAATTTTGCACCCATTCTTAGAACGGGGCGAGGTCGGTTGCGGGTCATTCGCGACCGGGTCGAGCCGGCAGCAAGTCCGGCCATGTCCGCAATGCCGCCGAAAGCGGAAGTGATTTCATAGCATTAGTGGCACCGCCGCGGACGTGATTCAAGCTCCGAAACCTGGAGTCTCGAATCATGCGTTACGAACTCAGCGACTTTGAATGGACCTAGAGCATGATCCGGAAAAGCATGCCCTCGGGCCACGACCCGACGGGTGGGTACCGGTTTTCCCTCGGGACAAACGCGGAGCGTTTACCCGGAGATCATGCTCAAACAAAAAGATAGAGGGATGACGATTCGAAGAAAAGTCATCCCGCTCTTGTCTACTTTGCATGGGGTTGTTTTCGCGTTTTTGTGTCCAGGCCCGGCGGTTCACCGCCGAAGCCGCCTCCGGGACACACGAGATCGTTAGCGCGAAGGATGGGCACGCTTTCCGCCTTCGCTCTTCGAGCTGCGGCGGACAAGTCGCTTTGCACACCCTGCGATTCTAGAGCATGATCCGGAAAAGTGGGTACCGGTTTTCCGAAAAGATCATGCTCAAACAAAAAGATAGAGCGGGATGACGAATCGAAGAAAAGTCATCCCGCTCTAGGCCTTCGAGTCCGCCGGCAGCGTGGTGGCGCCTTCGCCGAGCGCGCGTTGCATCATCACCGTGTCCAGCCAGCGGCCGAATTTGAAGCCGACATTGGGATGGGTCCCGATCATCTGAAATCCGGTCCTGGCATGGACGCCGATCGATCCGGCGTTGGCGGAATCGCCGATCACCGCGATCATCTGGCGATAGCCTCGCGCTTCGGATTCGGCGATCAGCGCTTGCAGCAATTGCAGGCCGATCCCGCGCCGGTGGATTGCGGGCTCAAGGTAAACCGAATTCTCCACCGTGAAGCGATAGGCCGGCCGCGGCCGGTACGCTCCCGCATAGGCGTATCCGACCACGCGGCCTTCGAGGGTAGCGACAAGGTAGGGAAAGCCGCCGTCCATCAGCACGCCAAAGCGCCGCGTCATCTCGGCGAGATCGGGGGGGATCAGCTCGAACGTCGCGGTGCCGCAGCGGACCGCGTGTTCGTAGATCTCGGTAATGGCAGGGAGGTCGGCCGCGGTGGCGGGCCGGATTTCGGGAGAGGACATGGCGTCGAGATTATTTTCGCTTCAGGCAAAAGAAAAGCCCCGGCCTTCCGGCCGGGGCTCGAATTTGTCAGCCAGGACTCAGGCGGTGACTCAGCGGTCAGTCGCGCTGGCCGAGCAGCTGCAGCAGCAGCGTGAACAGGTTGATGAAGTTCAAGTACAGCGACAGCGCACCGGTAATGGCGGCGCGCTCCGCCACGTCACCGCCCTGCGAGGCATAGCCGTAGATGTAGTCGTTCTTCAGCCGCTGGGTATCCCAGGCGGTGAGGCCCGCGAACACCAGCACACCAACCACCGACACGATGAACTGCAGCATCGAGCTGGCGAGGAAGAGATTGACCAGGCTTGCGATGATGATGCCGATCAGGCCCATGAACAGGAACGATCCCATCCCGCTCATGTCACGCTTGGTGGTGTAGCCATAGAGGCTCAGCGCGCCGAACGTGGCGGCGGTGATGAAGAACACCCGCACGATCGAGGTGTGGGTGTACACCAGGAAGATCGACGACAGCGAAATGCCCATCAGCGCCGAGAATACCCAGAACAGCATCTGCGACGTCGCGGGCTTGAGCCGTTCGATGCCGGCCGAGATCGCGAACACCATCGCCAGCGGCGCCAGGATGAACAGCCATTTCAGCGGGCTCACATACATGGCGTAGCCGAACGGCGTCAGGAAGGCGTTGCCGAACTTGGCAGCAGCGCCCGCGGGATCGGTTGTCACCGCGGCCATATACACGCCAAGCGCGGCGAGGCCGGTGATGGCCAGGCCGATGCTCATGTAGTTGTAGATGCGCAGCATGTAGGCGCGCAGACCGGCGTCGACGGTCGCGGCGTCAACGCGCCCGGCGGCCCGGCCGAAAGGAGAAGCGTAGTTACGGTCTAGGTCCGACATGGTCGAATTCCCGTTGGTTGTCCGGCGGAGCGCAAGGGTTTTGCGGCGCCGATTAAGATCTATCCCAGATGCCGCCATTTGCCGACATTAAATTCGTGTCATCAAACCGGCGTCTGTCCCAGGCTGGTATGTGGGAAACTAACACATTTGCCGCAAGCTTCCACGCGCGGCTGAATGTCGCTCTGCGGCATGATATCAGGCGACATCGAAGCGACTGTAAAGCCCCGATATACGGGGCTTTACGCGCATCTGCGTTAACTCTGCAGTAACGCCGGCCTCAATTTGTCATAAATTCCGCAATACTGTGGCGGGCTTCTGGTTCAGAGCCAGCAAGGTGCCCGCGAGCCCCAGTCCCACCGTAACGATCAGCGCCGCCGCCACCACGCCCGCGGCGCTGCCGGCCTGCCAGATGAAACTCAGGGTCATCAGCCGGGTTACGATCAGCCAGGCCGCCACCGAGCCGGCGATGACGCCGAAGATGGCGGTGGCAAAGCCGATCATCAGGTATTCCAGCGCGTAGGCGCCGAGCAGCCGGGCCCGGGTGGCGCCCAAAGTCTTGAGAATGACCGCGTCGTAGACCCGATGGCGGTGGCCGGCGGCCAGCGCCCCGCCCAGCACCAGAACGGCGGAGATCAGCGTGACCGCGCTGGCGCCCCGGATCGCCAGCACCAGGTTGGTGACCACGTTGCCGATGGTTTCAAGCGCCTCGCGAACCCGCACGCTGGTGACCGTCGGGAATGCTTCCGCCACCGATTTGATGATCCGGGCGTCGCCGGCGGGGTCCGGCTGGTTCTCGGTCAGCGTCGCGATATGGGTATGGGGGGCGCCCCTGAAGGCGTTGGG
>Ga0193724_1000264_pt1 | contig 12858 bp, 7 predicted proteins | sample H2a1metaG_FD_146005 | JGI IMG/M metagenome (GOLD analysis project Ga0193724, IMG submission 146005) | Soil microbial communities from a riparian zone of the East river system, Colorado, United States - H2a1 | ecosystem: Environmental > Terrestrial > Soil > Riparian zone | place: USA: East River... | reverse complement strand
GCGCCTCCATTTCCGGATGTTGCGACAACAGATACCACGTCCACGAGAGGGCGTTGGCCGTTGTCTCGTGACCGGCGAGGAAGATGGTCATCGACTCGTCGCGGATCTGGGTATCGGTCATCCCACCGCCGTCGCCTTCGGTGTCCTGGGCGAGGAGCAGCATCGAGAGCAGATCACCCTTGTCCTCGCCAGTCGCTCGGCGCTCGTCGATGATTCGGTAAATCGTTTCGTCGAGGCGCGCACGCGCTGCCTCGAACCGCTTGATATAGGGCAGCGGTAGCTTCTCGAGCAGCTCGCTGAACGGGAGGATGCCGAGGTTGAATGCGGCGAACGCGGTCGTGAGCGCCTCGCCGATCTCCGCGGCTTCGTTCTCGACGTCGGCGCTGAAGAGTGTCTGCGCGACGATCGCGAGGGTGAGCTTCATCATTTCGTCGTGGACATCGAGCGACTGGGTATCGGTCCAGCGCGATCTCACGCGGTCCGCGTACTCGACCATCGATCTCCCATAGGCAGAGATGCGATCCCGGTGAAATGCCGGTTGAGCGAGGCGTCGCTGCCGGAGGTGAAATTCCCCTTCGCTGGTGAGAAGTCCCTCACCCAGCACCTTCTTGGCGCGCACGAGCGCGCGACTCTTGGTGAAGTTCTTCTGATTCGTGACGAGCACGTCCCGGATGAGATCCGGATGGTTGAACAGGTAGATCCGCTCGTTGCCGACCTTGAAGAACACGATATCGCCGTACTTTTTTGCGGACTCGATCATGAAGGGAAGGCGGCGACGCGCGAACTCGAACATCATGTGACCGGGGAATCGCGCGCGAGGCCCGGGTGGGGTCCGTGTATCCGCGGGTTGGGTGCGCGTATCTGGATCTATGGCGGTCATTGCGAATGAGAGTGGCGCGATTCCATCCATCTGACCGTCGCACTGCTGATGATCGAGCTGAGCGCGATCGTGGCAGTCACGTCGCTCGTCCAATGCTGATCCTCGTATACGCGATCCCATGCCATGAGCGCGACGAAACTGCTGCACAGAGCGGTGACAGATCCGGATTGCGTTTGCATGGAGATCGCCTGTGCGATCGAGGTGATGTGCGTCACGTGAGCGGAAGGAAGCGAATGCCAGTCACCGTTGCCACTGAATAAGTGAAAGCGATGTGAATCGCCCTCGACGTGTGGGCGCTCGCGACCAATCACGGGTTTTAGTACCGATTCGACGATGTCGGATGCAATGTACGCTGCGGCGGTGTTGAGCGTTCCGGTCGCAAGTGATTCGTCGCGCGTAATTAGCGCGCCGACATAGGTGATCGCGATCCCCGGAACAAGAATACGGGCAGTGCCAAGGGGATTTACCGATTTCGCCAGGCGATCGAGAGAGCGACTGTGAGTGCGAAGGGCCCATTCACGCGCCTCCGGATCGAGCGCCGCAGATGTCATGATCCCCACTGGTATGATCCATGCGCGCGCGGGAAAACTCTCACGAGTCGGAACGGATGCTGAATCTTTCTGGGCACTCGCGGTGTTTGAGATCAGGAGCAACTGACTGATCGCGACCACGACTAGATTCGAGCGCATGAATCAGAGTAGAGGCGGGGGAGTTTGGCGGCAAGGAGCATCCGCGAAGGCCAGCCCGCGTTGCAATCGCTACCGAACTGTGGATTGGTACTTCTTGTTGCTTGGCCTAGTCCTCCTCTTGCTCGTTCCAATACGTACATCTCGATCTCAGCAGGCTGTAGCTTCATCCGGCCTGGTGATAACTCCCGCCACTTTTTCCGTATTGAATCCGTCGATATTCGGGGATGATGGCGTTGTCGTTGTCGGTGGGAACTACGGGCACAATCCGTATACCAGAACGTTTCTGGCCTCAGCCAGCCTCAGTCACGTCAGGTTCCAGTTTGGCCGCATCAGGTGGCCCTATCCTACGCATGGTGGTAAGGGCTTGATGACGAGTCTCGACTACGCGCGAAGAATTTCATCGCTCGCAATCAACCCTTCGCTGCATCTAGTATCCGGTGTTCAGGGATCTGCGGGTTACGGGGTTATCAACAATGGGGATGGAACCGGTGTCGAGGGCATAAGCGCGGGTGCTCTTGTCGCGATGGGTGCGCGATTCTCGAATCGGTGGCTTCGCATTACTCCATATGTAGCGCCGGGCTACTTCTTCGCCCGCGAAGCGCTCGTGGGTTACGGTTGCGAGGGAGTAATAATTGGCGGCGGGAACGTACCTGGTGATTGTCGAGCCCAGGCAGACGCAGGCTTTCGATTCTCATTCGGTGGCGGGGTCCGTATCGATTTGCTGGAACGTCTCTCGCTCGAAGCAGGAGCGAGAAAAACCCAGACACCCAACGCCATCTCACGGCGGAGCTTCGGACTTTCCTATCGGTTTGGAGATCTGGAGCGTCACGGCCTTCGCGATGCCGGCTCCTTCACCCTCGAGATGGACAACGATCTCTTCGCCGGGCGTGGAGGCCTTCTCGATCAGGATTACACGCAAGGCTTCCACTTCACCTTCAATCGCCGAGAGTCGCCAGTCGCGTTGTCGCGTGTGCCCGATCGACTGGAGAATTGTCCTGCCGAAGATCGGTGCGTCACCCGCTCGACGATCCTCGTTGGTCAGGAGATCTACACTCCGCGCTACTTCCCATCGATTGGCCCCGGCGACCGGCCGTTCGCCGGATGGCTCTACGGCGGAGTGCAATCGAGCGTTGTGACTGATCGTGATCTCACATCGGTGAGCATCAAGGCCGGAGTGACCGGACCTCCGTCACTCGCCGAGCAGCTGCAGGTAACATTTCACGAGATGTTCCCAACAGTCATCGTCCCTCCGGGCTGGAACAATCAACTCAAGTTCGAGCCGGGCCTCATAGTGACCGCATCCAGAAAGAACTTCACCGAGTTACGCGCAGGACCTGCATCGATCGGCCTGATCAAATCTGGCAGCATCTCACTCGGCAATATTCTGTCGGATGCCGAAGGCGGATTGACGCTGCGAGCCGGTTTGAACGCACCACATCCCTGGAATCTCGGAAAGCAGAACCATCCTGGCGTATACGCATCATTCGGCGTGCGAGAGGACATCGTCATTCACAGCCTGTTTCTCGATGGCAATACCTTTCGGGGAGGGCCGCGGGTCAAGCGGATCCCCTTCGTCTGGCAGAAGGAGATCGGGACCGGAATCTCAATGGGCTCGATTTCGCTCGACGGCCGGCTGATCACACGGAGTCAGGAGTACACCACAGGACGCAGATATGCACCTTACGGAACGATCTCCATGACTCGACGCGGAGCGTTCTGAGTTGGCACAAACGCCCGCCGCGCATGAGATTATCCCGTCTCTTCATCCGAAAACGATGCCCCCTCTGTTCTTCCGCGTCGCTCCCGCGATCGCCCTGCTCGTATCCCTTCCATCGATTGTTTCTGGCCAGGCCGCGCCGGCCACCAAAACCACACCAACGGTGTTCGACGCCGATTCCGCGCGCCTCTCCGAATTGCCGTGGCGCTCGATCGGCCCCGCCATCACGAGCGGTCGCGTTGTGGACGTAGCGGTTCCCGAAGGCCCCAGATCTCAGACCGGAGAGCGACTGGGTGAGCTGTTCTACGTCGCGTCGGCGTCGGGCGGCGTATGGAAGACGATCAATGGCGGGACCACCTGGACCTCGATCTTCGATCACGAGGCGTCCGCATCGATCGGCGACATTGCCGTAGCGCCGAGCAATCCGGACATCATCTGGGTGGGCACGGGAGAGGCGAACAATCAGCGCAGCTCGTCGTGGGGCGATGGCGTGTACAAGTCGGAGAACGCCGGCAAGACGTGGACGAACATGGGGCTCAGGAAATCGGAGCACATCGGCCGAGTTATCGTCAATCCGACGAATCCGCAAATCGTCTTCGTCGCGGCAGCCGGCCCACTTTGGGGAGCTGGCGGCGATCGCGGATTGTTTCGGAGCAAGGACGGCGGGCGCACGTGGAAGAACGTCAAGAACATCGACACGCACACCGGGTTTACCGATGTGATCTTCGACCCCGAGAACCCCGATGTGATCTACGCGGCCTCCTTTCAGCGAGAGCGGCGCCCTTACACTTATGTCGGCGGCGGTCCCGGCAGCGGACTCTGGAAGAGCATCGACGGCGGTGACACATGGACGAAGCTCACTGAGGGATTGCCGAAGGAAGACGTGGGACGGATCGGACTCGATGTGAGCAGGTCGAGCCCGAACATCGTCTACGCGACGATCGAGACGAAAGTGACCGGCAACGGCGCGTCGCAGGGCAACACCGAGGCGAGCATCTATCGCTCCGACGATCGTGGTGCCAGCTGGCAGAAGATGGGGACGGGATTCTCCTATCCCTGGTACATGGGACAAATCCGCGTCGATCCGACAAATCCCGACCGCGTGTATTTCATGGGAGTGCCGCTTCAGGTGTCGACGGATGGCGGACGGACTTTTCGCACGACCGCAACCGGCGCGCACTCGGATCATCACGCGATGTGGATCGATCCCGCCGATCCCAACCATCTCATCATCGGCTGCGACGGCGGAGTTTACATCAGCCACGATCGTGGCCGCACCGTCGACTTCGTTCCAAATCTTCCGATCTCGCAATACTACGCGATCGCAACCGACATGCGTGTGCCTTTCTACTACGTGTACGGCGGATTGCAGGACAACAGCAGCTGGGGCGGGCCGAGTCAAACGAGAAACCGCCAGGGAATCACGAACGCCGACTGGATACGCACAACGGGCGGGGACGGCTTCTATGCACAGATCGATCCAGTCGATCCGAACACGGTGTACGGCGAATCACAGGGCGGAGATATCGTGCGCTTCGATGTCCGGACCGGTGAACAGAAAACCATAAAACCAATCCCGGACTTTGGAGCCAGGCCGTATCGCTGGAATTGGAGCTCGCCGATGCTCATCTCGCCGTACGATCACAACACGATCTATTTCGGCGCGAACTATCTCTTCAAGAGCACCAACCGCGGCGACGCCTGGACTCGGCTCGGTCCCGACCTGACGCGTCAGCTCAATCGTGACAGCCTTCCCGTAATGGGAAAGATCTGGCCGCGCGATGCCATCGCTCGCCACCAGGGAACGGCGGAATACGGCAACATCAGCACGATCGACGAGTCTCCGCTCAAGCAGGGATTGCTCTACGTCGGAACTGATGATGGCGTCATCTCCATCTCGCGTGACGGTGGGGCGACATGGAACAGGATCACGAAATTCCCCGGTGTCCCCGACCAGACGTACGTGAGCCGAGTAGTAGCTTCGCGGTTTAGTGAGGGAACCGTCTATGCCACGCTCGACAATCACCGCAACAACGATTTCAAACCGTACGTGCTGAAAAGCATTGACTACGGCACCAGCTGGAAACCGATCACCGGCAATCTTCCGGCGAATGGCTCGGTACAGGTCATTCGCGAGGATCCGGTCGCGATAAATCTCCTGTTCGTCGGCACCGAGTTTGGCCTGTTTCAGACCGAGCTCGGCGGCGGCTCCTGGACGCAGCTCAAATACAATATTCCGACTGTCGCGGTCCACGACATCGTGATTCACCCGCGCGAGCACGATCTCGTGATCGGAACGCACGGCCGCGGCATCTACATCATCGACGATATCACACCGCTCGAAAAGCTCGGCGAAGCCAATGGAGCCGGCAGCTATCTCTTTCCGGTAAAGTCGGCGACGGAGTACAACCCGAACAGCTCGGTTCCTGGTGGAGCTCGCGGCGCCGGCGCCACGGGTGATCGTGAATACTCGGCGCCCAATCCGGCGTTCGGTGCGATCATCACATACTTTTTGCGCGACTCTCTGCCGAAGGGCGGAGATGTCACGCTGGGTATCTACGACCCGGCGGGAAATCGCGTGCGCGAGCTGACCGCGAACAAGAAGCGTGGAATGCATCGAGTGACGTGGGACCTCCGCGCCGCGCCCCCATACACTGTTCGCCGCCCTGCCGGTCAGACAGCGGAGTCGCGGGGCGGCCAACGCGATCCCGAGGGCCCGTTCGTTCTTCCCGGCAGATACACCGCGCGACTGAGCATCAATGGATCGTCCGGCGCGCCAACGGTGAATGAAGTCCCGATCGAGATTAGATCAGATCCACTCGTTCAGATGAGTGACGCCGATTATCGCACTCTCTACGACATGCGCGTGAGCACCGGCCGGCTTCAGGCCACGGTACAAGCCGCCGTTCGAACAGCCGAGCAGCTCAAGGAACAGATCACCGATGTGAAGACAGCGATCAAAACCAATACTGCGCCTGACAGCGTTTCAAAACAGGCCGACGCGGTGGATCACGAGATCTCCGACATCCTGAAGCAGTTGCGCGGAGATCCCGAAGCCGCGCCGGTCAGCGATGACAAGAGGGTGGAGGATCCCTCGATTCAGGAGCGGGTGAACAACGTCGCGGAAGAAATCGGAAACGTCAGCTCACAACCCACTGCGCTTCAGCGCGCGACGCTGACGCTCGCGTCATCGGATCTGCAGCGCGAGGTTGGCAGAATCAACGCGCTGTTGCAGCGCCGCATCCCTGCGCTCAACTCGGGGCTCGACGCGGCAAAGATTCCGTGGACAATCGGGCGACCCGTGGAGTTCATGAAATGAATTCCTTCCTCGGGACGAGGCGCGAAGAGTGGAGGACCATCCGGTAGCAATGCCAGTCTCGATGAAGGATCACTTCACCAGGTTGTTTCAGCACCTGGAATGGGCCGACACACGAGTTCTAGAGAGTCTCAGGTCAGCTCAAAACCCGCAGGAGAGGAGCCTTGAGCTTTACTCACACATTCTTGGAGCGGAGCACACGTGGCTTTCCCGTATCTATGGGACTGCCAAGCGCGTAGACGTGTGGCCGGTGTTGACCCTCGACGAATGCGAACAACTCAGCACGGAAAATGTCGCCACGTTCAGAGACCTGATCTCGCGTCTCACTCCGGATCTGCTCGAGAAACCGATCACCTACCGGAATAGCGCAGGCGATCAATTCACGTCGACCGTTGAAGACATCCTGACGCACGTCGCGATGCATGGCTCCTATCATCGCGGTCAGATTGCCGCAGCACTTCGGGCTGGGGGCGATACCCCTAGCCCAACCGACTACATCGCCTTCGCGCGTGGGGCGCCCGCCGCGACGCGCCAGCCTTGAGCCGGCGCCGCGCTCAGTCTACGTCTAATCCCGGCTCGTTCTCCAAACCACCACTGCCCGCCGACCCGAACTTCGGAGTCGTAAAGAATTTGCCAGTAGTCGTGTAAGGCGGATTCAGTTTGGGTCTGGCGTCAGCGATTTCTTCGGTTGGATCTTCTTTTCCACCCTCGTTGACCGCCGCGTCGGCCGCTGCCGCCAATTCCTCTTTCTCTGCCGGGGTGTCGCCTTTCTGCTCGTGATTACTGTCGATCATGCGTTCCTCTCACCCGTTGGGATCACGTTGATAGGGGAGCATAGGCTGTGCCCCATTTCGGATCACACGGGGCGCTAGGCGATCTTCGGCTTTTCTGAGGGCGTCTCCCTGGCCACCGTCGGAATCGCTCCCGGCGGATGGGGCACTGAAGGGAGCGCCAGGTGCTCGCGCGCGCGGTCGAGAGCGGAGTCGAGATTGCCGAACAGATTTTCCTCGCCGAGCTCTGCCAGCATGTCCGAACGCACTAACGCAAACATGGGCTGTGCATGCACATCGGCGAGCAGTAGAAGCGTTTTGTCGTGTTTGCAGCTGCGAGCTAGCTCGTGCAAGGCGTGAAGGCCTGTCGAATCGATGGCCGGGACATCGCGCATTCGGATGATGAGGACCTTGGGCTTCTTCGCTACCTGACCCAGCGTGTCCTTGAACTGCTCGGCAGCACCAAAAAAGAAAGGTCCGCTGATCTCGAACACTTCCACGCCCGGCGGAATGTCGCGCCTTCTCACCGAGTTCGGATCCGCCTCATCGTCCTCATCTGGTCCATCCGAGAGCTCGCGCGTCACAATGCTGACATTCGTCACCTCGGCCATGCGCTTCATGAACAGAAACGCGGCGAGAACCATTCCCACGGCTATCGCCACCGTGAGATCTACGAGCACGGTCAGCGAAAACGTGGTGAGCAGTACTATGACATCACTCTTCGGCGCCGTCAGCTCGCTGCGGAATGTTCGCCACTCGCTCATGTGATACGACACGACGACAAGAATCGCCGCCAGCGTGGCCAGCGGAATCAGGCCCGCCAACTTTCCAAAAAACAGGGTGATGAGAAGCAAGGTGAGGGCGTGAACCATTCCAGCGACTGGAGTGCGCCCTCCGTTCTTTACGTTGGTGGCCGTCCGTGCGATTGCACCCGTTGCCGGCATTCCGCCGAACATTGGGGTCACAATGTTTGCCACGCCCTGCGCTATCAGCTCCATGTTGGATCGGTGACGACCGCCGATCATTCCATCCGCCACCACCGCTGAAAGCAGCGACTCAACCGCGGCCAGTAGCGCAATCGTGAACGCCGGCGCGACGAGCGCGGTCACCTGCTCGAGGGAGACATGCGGCACGATCAGGTGTGGGAACGTCGAGCTGATCGCACCGAACTTCGTGCCTATCGTCTCGACCGGAATATGAAACAGTCGCACCGCGAGAGTCGTGGCGATCAACGCCACGAATGGGCTTGGAATGCGATGACTCACTCGCGGCCACAAGATCATTATCAGGAGAGCGACGCCCCCCACGGCGAGCGCCCGCGCATTTGCCGAATCCAGATGCAACGCAATGGCGCGCCATTTAGGGATGAAATCGACGGGCAGATCCCCCATCCGGAGACCGAGGAAATCCTTCACCTGGCTGGAGAAAATGATCACCGCGATGCCGCTGGTGAATCCGACGACCACTGGGTGCGGAATGAACTTGATCGAGCTCCCCAGCTTGGCGACGCCGAGTATCACGAGTATCACACCGGCCATGATAGTCGCCACGATTAGACCATCGACGCCGTATTTCTGGACGATCCCGTAGACGATTACGACGAACGCGCCAGTAGGGCCGCCGATCTGAACGCGAGAACCGCCAAGCGCGGAGATGAGAAACCCGGCGATAATCGCGGTATAGAGGCCACGGTCGGGAGTCACGCCACTCGCGATCGCGAACGCGATGGCGAGTGGAAGGGCGACCACACCGACGATCACTCCGGCGGCGGCATCGGACCTGAATTGGGACCGGGTGTAGGACCTGAGGGTCGTAACTGACTTCGGGACGAACAAGACCGTTAAGCCTCGGAGACGCAATGAGAGCGGTAGGTGCCCCTTAAAACCTACCGTTTCCTGTCAAGATTGCGGCCTTTGCCACGGCCCAATAGTATCCGGTTGTGGACCTCCTTACCTCTTACCTGCGCAAATACCGCGGGCTGATCCTTCTGGCGCTCGTGCTGGCGGCTACCAACCAGATCTTCTCGTTGCTGGACCCGCTCATCTTCCGCCACGTAATCGACGACTACGCGACGCGCTTCCGCGAGTACAAGACGTCGACGTTCATCAAGGGCGCGGGAACGCTGCTGCTGATGGCGATGGGCGTCGCCTTCGTGTCGCGCGTCGCCAAGAACTTCCAGGACTACTACGTCAACGTCATCGTCCAGCGCGTGGGCGCCGAGATGTATTCGGATGGCATCAGGCATTCTCTGGAGCTGCCTTACTCCGTCTTCGAGGACCAGCGAAGCGGCGAAACCCTCGGCAAGCTCCAGAAAGTGCGGTCCGACGTCGAAAAATTCATCTCTCTGTCGATCAATCTCATTTTCACGACGCTGGTCGGCGTCGTGTTCGTCATCTTCTATGCGTTTTCGGTGAACTGGATCATCGTGCCCGCGTTTCTGGCGACGGTTCCGTTGCTGGGTGTGCTGAGCTGGACGCTGAGCGGGCGCGTGAAGACCATTCAGAAGGTGATCGTCGCTGAGACGACGGCGCTGGCCGGATCGACCACCGAGTCGCTGCGCAACATCGAGCTCGTGAAAAGCCTCGGCCTCGCCGATCAGGAAGTCGTGCGGCTCAACGCGACGACGGAGAAGATTCTCAAGCTCGAGCTGAAGAAGGTGAAGTACATCCGAAGCTTGAGCTTCATCCAGGGCACATCGGTCAATCTCCTGCGGACGTGCATCCTGTTCATGATGCTCTACCTGATCTTTACGCAGAAGATCACGGTCGGGCAGTTCTTCTCGCTGCTGTTCTATTCCTTCTTCATCTTCGGCCCGATGCAGGAGCTGGGCAACATCATCAACGTCTATCGCGAGACCGAAGTGTCGCTGGGCAACTTTAGGAAGATTCTGGAGACGCCCAAGGATCCTAAGCCAGTATCTCCCGTTTCGGTGAGTGACGTTCGCAAGCTGGAATTCGTGGATGTCGGCTTCATGCACCAGAGCGCCAATACCCCGGCGCTCACCGACATCTCGTTCGACGTAAATCGCGGAGAGACGATCGCATTCGTGGGTCCATCTGGCGCCGGCAAAACGACGCTGGTCAAGCTGCTGGTGGGTTTATATCAGCCCAAGCAGGGGCAGGTTCTATACAATGGAGTAGATAGCACCGAGATCGATCTCGACCGGCTGCGCGAGCGCATAGGACTCGTCACTCAGGACGCGCAGCTTTTCTCGGGAACGATTCGCGAGAATCTGAAATTCGTGAATCCGCACGCCACCGATGAGGAGTGCCTCGACGTCCTGCACAAGTCGGCGGCGAATGCGCTGCTGGCGCGGGCCGACAAGGGCCTCGACACGGTGATCGGCGAGGGTGGCGTCAAAGTCTCGGGTGGAGAGAAGCAGCGACTTTCGATCGCGCGTGCACTGCTTCGCAATCCGCACCTGCTCGTTTTCGACGAAGCAACGTCGTCGCTCGACTCGCTGACGGAGGAGGAGATCAGCCGCACGATGCGGGAGGTCGCGAGCTCGCGCGAAGTGATCACCATTCTCATCGCACATCGTCTTTCGACGGTGATGCACGCCGATCGCATTTATGTTCTCGAGCGCGGGAAGATAGTCGAGACGGGCAAGCACGCCGATCTCCTCGAACGGACCGGTCTCTACTACGCAATGTGGCGCCAGCAGGTCGGCGAGCGCCGCGCGATACCTCAGTTGCCCGCCGCCAAATCGGCAAAACTCGTCACCGCAGGATAAATCACTCGATGCGCGCTCCCTTCCTTCTCTGTCTCATCGTCGCCGTGACGCCGCTCGCCGCGCAGACATCCACCCGCCCCAGCGCTTCGAAAACGCTTAGCGTGTCCGCTGGCGGCGGTAAAGTCAGTGCGCTGGGCACGGACACGCTGTATGCCCTCGCGGTCAAACCGTCCGATCATCCGGACGAAGCGGCTGTCTGGCTTCTCGATGAAGGCGTCCTGCGACTCGAACCCGATGGACGGGGAACGCGCACATACCGTCAGGTCGTTCAGGTTCTCAAGGAAGATGCCGTCGGACGATATCGCGAGCACGAATTCGCGTTCAGTCCGGGCCACGAGAAGATGACCGTGAACTGGATTCGGGTAGTTGACCCGAGCGGAAAGATCATCAGCACGGAGCCTTCTCACATGCAGGACTCGGACATTCCGGCGGACATGGGTGACCCGGTCTACTCGGATCGCAAAGTGCGCCGTGTCTCACTCACCGGCGTGAAGGTCGGATCGATTGTCGACTACAGCTACACCACTGAGGAGCTCAAGCCTTTCCTTCGAGGGGATTTGTTCGCGTCATGGTCGGTGAACACCGCGACAAGAACGATGAGATCCAATTACGTGATCGACGTGCCACAGTCTTTTCACATTCGCATCGTGGAGAAGAACCCGCATTTTCCACGGAAGGTGGTAACCCGAAACGGACGAAGCATCTACAGCTGGTCTGCCGCGAATCTGCCGCCCGAGAAATTCGAGGCCTTCGGATCGATCGACTCGTCGCAGATACTGCAGTCGATCACGATTGGCGGAGACCTCACGTGGTCGAACATCTCGAAATGGTACGCGGATAATGCGAGATCCCGCTATACGATCACACCCAAAGTCGCGTCGAAGATCGACCAGGTCCTGACCGGGTCGAAGACCCGCGCCGATTCGATTCGCGCGCTCCACCGCTGGGTTGCGCAGGATGTCAGATACGTTTCTATCGCGTTGGGATTGGGAGGCTATCAGCCTCGCGCACCCGAGACCGTCGTTGAAACGGGCTTTGGGGACTGCAAAGACAAGGCGACGCTGTTCATCGCTGCGCTCAACAAGATCGGCATCACCGCGTTGCCAGTTCTGCTCAGCTCGTCTGCTGGCGCCGATCGAAATCTTCCTTCGATTGCGCAGTTCGATCACGTCATTGCCGCAGTCCCGCAGGGCAACGGATATCAATTCACTGATCTGACGGCGGAGCTCGAACCCTACGGCGAGCTCCCTTCATCCGAGCAGGGCGGGTTTGCCGTCGTCGTTCACCCCGACGGCCGCGGGGAGGAAGTAGTTCTCCCGCTCGAGCCCATCAGCGCCAATCGCGAAGAGATCAAGCTGACCGGCGTCCTCGGCCAGGACGGCATGTTCAATGGAAGATACGAAGAGACCGGGAAGGGCAGATCCGCCGAGATGCTCCGGTCGTTGTTCGAGGATCCACTCGATTCGGCGCAGCGAGCCGACTTGCCGAAGGGGTTCGCCCGAAGAATGTTCGAGAGCGCGGACGCGGATAGTCTGACCATTTTCGATGGCAAGAATCTGTCGGTGGTCCCGCAATTGAATTTCCGGATCAGGAATGCGAAGGCCGCCGTCGATGCGGGCGGGACCCACATTCTCACCATCCCCCTCGGCAGCATGGGCGCAATGGCGACGCTGGCCTCGGCGCTGGCACAAGAACCAAAGCGCCGGTTTCCAATCGACGCCATCAAGATCCTCGGGCCGCAGGCCGCCACCAC
>Ga0193724_1000263_pt1 | contig 12902 bp, 9 predicted proteins | sample H2a1metaG_FD_146005 | JGI IMG/M metagenome (GOLD analysis project Ga0193724, IMG submission 146005) | Soil microbial communities from a riparian zone of the East river system, Colorado, United States - H2a1 | ecosystem: Environmental > Terrestrial > Soil > Riparian zone | place: USA: East River... | reverse complement strand
AAGGGCTTTGCGGTGGTGGCAAGCGAAGTGAAGGCGCTGTCGACCCAGACCGCGAAGGCGACGGAGGAGATCGCCGATCAGATCCAGGCGATCCGCGACGCCACCGGGTCAACGGCCGGGGCGATTCGCGAGATCGGCGCCACCATCGCCCAGATCGACGAGATCGCCACGACGATCGCCGCCGCGGTGGAAGAGCAGGGTGGCTCGACCAAGGAGATTGCCCGCAGCGTGCAGCAGGCCGCGCAGGGCACGCAGGGGGTCATGCAAAACATTGCCGGCGTGACGCAGGCATCGGGCCAGGTGGGAACTGCCGCCGAACTGGTTCTCGGTTCGGCCGGCGAACTCGCAAAGCAGTCCGAGCGGCTGAAGCAGGAGGTCGAGAGTTTTCTCGCGACAGTCCGGGCGGCGTAGCCTCGCTACGCCTTGGTCTCTCACGTTCAAGTGCGAGCTATCGAATGTGTAAGATCTAATCTTCCAAAACGGCAGCCGTTGGCGGATGTCCTGAAGGCTTATTGCTTAAAATCCCGTTCTTCGCCGATCGGAGCAGACGGCGGGAATATGCTCTCGTATATCGCGCGGGCTTCTCGAACCAAACGGACCCGCTCGAGCTCAGACTTTGGAATAAATCGAATGACTTCGCCCATTTTCGCACCACCTAAATTGGGGGACGCGCTAGCTATGAGATGTCGAACATCATGCCAACCCGCCGCTCAACTTAGAGATTGGGATCCCGCGCCGATTTGCACCCCCGCCGGCAGTAACGAAGCAATAAAAAGCTTGTGACTGCGCCGTGAAAGCCGCGGGACCCAAGCGCCGCGTTTGCCATGATTCCGAGGGGCGGACCTTCGATTCGTTCCGGACGTGCCATTTTCATTTGGTTCGTTGGTTCCTTGCCCGCGTTATTGCCGAGCGCTACCGAAGCGCAACCCGGAAGCTGGCTTAAGGTCCCCTGAGCGCTGCCGCCGGTTCTGCATGCAAAGCTGGCCCCAGGCGGCTCGGCTACTATTGTTTGCTGTTCCCTGATATGGTTGCCCGTCACTATAAGTGCAGCTTGCCCGCGCAGTTCCCAATGAAGAGCGTTGCCACCGCCGCGACTGACGGCCTCGGTTCCTGCAAGACCGGCGATCGTCGGAAAGGTTCGAGCGCAACGGTTCGCTGCGCCAAGGGACGACGGCGAACGAGCTGTGCCATCGATGCGACTGTCGCCGGAGCGGTTTTGCGATGATCGATGACATGGCGGGCCTGAAAAAGGCCCTGGAGCAGATGGACGCGGAGGATCCTGTCGTGGCCCAGGCCGCCAAGGACCGCGCCGCGCAGACCCTCAGCGATGCCAAGCTGAGCTTCGCGAAAATGGCCGAGTTGATCGAACAGCGTCGATTGCTGCTGCGGCCCAGGATCGTGGCCACCATCAAACGCATGGATCAGCCCGGCATGCTCGGAGACGCGGCATTCCGCGACGCAGGCAGCGCGCTGCGGAGAGAAGGTCAGACCTTTGGTCAAATTGCCGAAGCCATCGAACGTACTGGCGGACCCGCGTCCGAATACGGGGATTCGGTGCGGAACAGCGAGCCGCTGGAGCAGATGGCGAGCGAGCCGGCTGCGCCCGCGTGGCGGAGGGCGCTCGGTTTTGTCACGCGCGCTGTTCTGCGAAATCGCATACTGTCCCTCGCGATCGCACTCCTCGCCATTTTGCTGTCCTACGCCTTGCCCGGCTTTGTTTCCCCCGGCCAGCAAGTTGCGAAATATGTCGACGGCATTGCCGCCGCCCGCCGCAGCACAGATCAGGCGATATCGTCGGTGAGTTCTTTCATCCATGAGCGGATCTTGCGACAATCCAAGGAGGCATCGGCGCCGCCGACACCCGGCGCCCCAACCCCGTCTCCTTCGGCTGCGGCCCCGTCGCCGCCGTCTGCAACCCCGTCGGCCGCTCCTCCCACCGCGTCGGCGCCCCCCGCAACCGCGCCTGCTCCTTCGGCAAGTACATCGGCTCCTCTCGCGCCGCCCTCGGCAGCTCCCGCACCTCCATCGGCTGCCCCTGCAGGTCGACCGGCTTCAACGCCGCGTCGCGACGCGAGGGGTGACCCCCCGCCAAAGTCGGCAGCGAACTGTGGCGCAGGGCGAGAGGATCGCTGCGCTCGTCGCTCCACGCCATTCGAAAACGATCGCCCGAGCGCTTCCGAGGACATCATACCAGAACGGATCCGTCGGAAATCCCACGTGGCGGGGCCGTGTATCCGTGGTGTCGGCGGTTGCGCCTGGGGCGGTCGTCAATACTGACCTTCTGCCGTGCCAGCGAGCGCTTCGGGAAACGCGGCGCTTTGGTCCCGCGCCTTTATCGGGCTAATGGCCTAATTTTCATTTGGCAGTGGTCCTGTTTTCAAAGAACCCTGCTCCATGCACCGCTGGCGGCGGCTTCAAGCTTTCATCTCCACATAGGGACCCCTGCACGCACAACCACAATGTCCGCTTCGCCCAATGTCGTTGAAAAAGTGCGCCGCGGCGCCGCGTCGGGGGCTGCGGCATCGGTGGTCACCTGATATGTCCGTGTCGGCTCTTCGCAAGCGCAAAAACAGAGCATGGGGCTTCATCCGAGTGGACATCAAGTGTAAACCCGGTACGCTGGTAATCTCAGGTTTGACCAAGGCGCTCACTTCTCAAATGGGCGATTGATCCAATCAAAGGAAATCTTTGGGTTTGAGTGCACCCAAAATATAAAAAACAAGACAGGGAGAGAGACATGAACAAACTTTTGCTGGCAGGCGCCGCGGCCGTTTTCGCTTTGGCTGGTTCCAGCGCCTCATTTGCAGCAGACAAAAAAATGCTCGCGTTTGTCGTCAACGGCGCCTCCGATTTCTGGAAAGCGGCGGAAGCGGGCGTGAAAAAGGCGCAGGGCGAGCTTCCAAACTACAACCTTGTCTTCAAATATCCTGAACAGGCCTCCGCAGCGATTCAAATCAGGCTGATGGACGATCTCGTCGCCGCCGGTGCGGCCGGCATCATGGTGAGCTCCGCCGATCCCAAAACGTCGAGCGACAGCCTCAATCGCATCGGCAAACAGGTTGCCCTGTTCACGACCGACAGCGACGCACCCGATACCAGCCGGGTCGCCTACATCGGTTCAAGCAACACCGATGCCGGCAAGCAGGCCGGCCAGTTGATGCTGAAGGCGCTCCCCAACGGCGGAAAATGCATGGGGTTTGTCGGGTTGCTCGGCGCAGACAACGCAAAGGAGCGTATCCAGGGGGTCAAGGACACCATCGCCGGATCGAAGATCTCGCTGGTGGACGTTCGGGGCGACGACATCGATCAGACCAGGGCCAAACGCAATGTCGAGGACACCCTGACGGCCAATCCCGATATCACTTGCATGGTCGGTTTCTACTCCTACAACACGCCCCGAATCTACGAGGCCCTCAAGGACGCCGGCAAGCTCAAGCAAATCACCATCATCGGCTTCGACGAGGACCCGATTACGCTGGGCGGCGTCAAGGAAGGAACGATCGTCGGGACCGTGGTGCAGCAGCCCTATGAATGGGGCTATCAGGGAATGAAGGACATGGCCAAATACCTGGAGGGCGACAAATCCTTCATCCCGGCCAACAAACTGATCATCGTCCCGACCAAGATCATCGACCCGTCAAACGTCGATGCGTTCTGGGCTCAACTCAAGCAGCGGCAGGGCAAGTAATCCAGCGCCACCCGATGATGCGGCCACCGGCGCTTGCGCTGGTGGTCAGCATCGGAAATGCTGCTGTCGGAGACCTCGGCGGCATTCAGAAGCAATATGTGAGCGTCGACGAAAATCAGTACGCGCGATCCACCGCCGCAGATAAGCGATGAGGCATGCCAGAACCAGTCCTCGAACTGATCCGCATATTCAAATCTTATCCGGGGGTACAAGCTCTTCGCGATGTCAACCTTGCCGTCGCGCCCGGCGAGGTCGTTGGGTTGATTGGCGAAAACGGTGCCGGTAAAAGCACCTTGATGAGAATCCTGGGTGGCGTCACGGCACCAAGCTCCGGCGTCATCAAGCTTCGCGGCGAGCATAAGGACAATCTCACGGTCTCGGAAGCGATCCGCTGCGGCATAGCCTTTGTTCACCAGGAGCTGAATCTGTTCGATAACCTCGATGTGGCGGCAAACGTCTTCTTTGGCCGTGAGAAACTTTCATTCGGACTGTTCCAGCTGATCGATACCGCTGCGATGGTGTCCCGCACCAAACCCCTGCTCGAGCGGCTGGGCGCGGACTTTGACCCCGACACGCCGGTTGCCGCTCTTTCGCTTGCCCAGCGCCAACTGGTCGAGATCGCAAAGGCGCTCTCCCTGGGTGCCGAAATCGTGATCATGGACGAACCCACTTCAAGCCTGACTTTGACCGAGACCAACCGTTTGCTCGAGATCATTGCGGAACTGAAGGCGGCCGGCGTCAGCATCATCTTCATCACTCACCGTCTTAATGAAATAGAGCAGTGCGCCGATCGTGTCGTTGCGCTTCGCGACGGTGCGGTGGTCGGGACGCTGCAAAAGGCCGAGATCGAGCACGATCGCATGATCGGCCTCATGATCGGCCGTGACCTGAAGGCGCTCTACACGCCCCCCCGTGGGGCTGTGGGGAAGGAAATTCTCGTGTCGAAAGATATTCGAACGACGACCTACCCGGATTGCGCGGTCAATTTTTCGTTGCGGCGCGGTGAGATCGTCGGTCTGGCGGGGCTGGTCGGGTCCGGACGATCCGAACTCGCGCGCACCATCTTCGGAATTGACCGGCTGATCGGCGGGTCGGTGATTGTCGAAGGTCGTCCGCTGACGATCCAATCGGCTCGCGATGCGATCGCGCACGGCATCTACCTCGTCCCGGAGGACCGCAAGCGGGCGGGGTTGATCTTGGAAGACGACATCACCAGCAATATTTCGCTACCAAATCTGCGGCAGTTTGCCGTTGCTTATCTGCTGGATCGCAATCGCGAGGAGGAATCGGCAAGGCAACAAGCCGGGCGGCTCAACATCCGGGCGCCATCGGTATCAAGCGTGGCGGGAACGCTGTCCGGCGGCAACCAGCAAAAAGTGGTGCTTGCCAAATGGCTAGCCATGTCGCCCAACGTGATGCTGTTCGATGAGCCGACGCGTGGAATTGACGTTGGTGCCAAGAGCGAAATCTACAGCCTGATACGGGCTCTTTCCGATGCCGGCGTCGCTGTGCTGATGATTTCCAGCGATATGGAGGAGGTTATCGGGGTGAGCGACCGTATCCTTGTCATGCATGAAGGCCAGATCAGCGGCGAACTTGAGCGCGATCAGTTCAGCGAGCATCACGTGATGCAACTCGCTGTCGGCAAGGCCACGAATTCGGAACAGCCATGTTAAGAAAGGATCTGGGCCTTCTTATCCTGATCCTGGTTGTCGGTGCGGTCGTTGCACTGATCAATCCGCGCTTTCTGTCTCCGGTCAACATAGCCAACACCGCCAATCTGATCGGTCTGTTCGGAGTGTTCTCGCTGGGTGAAGGCCTCGTGATCATTACCGGAGGCATCGATCTGTCGATCGGATCGGTTTTTGCGCTGCTCGGCGTCATCTTCGTCGACCTTCTTGTTACTTACGAGCTGCCCTGGCCGCTGGCCGTCCTGATCATCCTCGTCGCCGGGCCGCTGGTCGGACTGATCAACGGGTTCCTGGTTACCAGGATGCGCTTACAGCCATTCGTGGTTACGCTCTGCGGCCTTTTGCTTTATCGCGGCATCGCCCGCTACTACACCAACGACGGAACCGCAGGGTTTGCCTTCGGCCAGAGCTTTCCGACGCTTGAATGGCTTACAACCGGGCGCAGCTTTGGCGTGCCTCATACCTTCATCGCGTTTGTCATTATCGCACTGGCCATGGCGGTGCTGCTGCATCGCTCGGTGTTCGGCCGATATCTGTTCGCGGTCGGACGCAATGAAGAGGCGGCGCGCTATTCCGGCATCCAGACCGGTCGCGTGGTGGCCGTGGCTTATGTGATTTGCGGCGCGCTGGCGGGGCTTTCCTCGATATTCCTCACCATGTACACGCGCTCGATATCGCCGGCCTCTCACGGAAATTTTTATGAGCTGTACGGGATCGCGGCGGCGGTGCTGGGCGGGTGCTCGCTGCGGGGCGGCGAGGGGTCGATCGTCGGCATCGTGCTTGGCACCATTCTGCTGCAGATCTTGCAGAATCTCGTGAACCTGCTGGGAATACCGAGTTCACTCAACTTCGCGGTGATGGGAGCCGTCATCCTGATCGGCGTGCTGGCCGACCAGCAATTCACCGCCTACCACCAGCGCAAAATAGCAGGGCGGGCTGGCAAGAGCTGAGGCAAAACGGCGACACTTCAGCCGTCTACTGTGATGCGACCTGATGCCATCAACGGCGGCAGCCGCTATGGCTATCGTGCACCATGGGAGTTTTCCTGTTCAAAGACGATCTGCGCCAGCACCGATCGGGTGATGTCGGCGCCGGTCTTTGCGTCGTAGACGACAAAATCCTTACCCCGCTTCACCATTGCCGCGAGCTCATCGAGCGTCACAAAGGTGTAAGTGCCGGTATTATAGAGGCGCCGGTTCGCGTATTTCTCGATGATGGTTGGGCGGTCTGAATTAGCCATCGGCTCGCACCGGCAACCCGTCGGCTTTTCCGAAGGGCTTTGGAGTAACTTATCGCAACAAAGATAAGCAATCAACGCACACTTCAAAGCGCCGATGTGAGTTGCGGGACAGGGCCGCTGGATGACCGGCTGATGTCCGGTTTGGGTCTTGGCTGTGTGAAAACTCCGACGTTCAATCTGCGCGTAGAGAAAACAATTCTGCGTATTCTTGGCTCGTGCACGTTTTTACACAGCCAGGGTCAAAAACTAACTTCTCGGGATGACCGCTAGTGTGAAGGTTTGCGGATGGCGGCCCCATGATGGCGGCGCGGCGCACGCCTGATGCCCCTCGCGGCGACTTGAAGGACCAAAGAAAGCGCTCGGCTCGTGCTAAGGGTTGGAGACAAGGGAGCCTTGCCCGAATCAGCGCAGTCCCCGCTCACTGCTAAGTTTAGTTTCGAAAGATCTCGATATTTTCGACAAGCCATTGTTGCAGCGTTCTTGGAGGCTTGCCGGTCAACGCCTCAACAGTCGAGGTGGTCTCTCCAAGAACGGATTCGCGGAACACCTGGTCCAGCCCGACCAGCAAATCGGCGACCAGTGGCGGGAGGCCGTCAGCTAATAGCGCGGCGCGCTGTTCCTCAGGCGATCGATGGTTGTAGGCGACCGGCTGACCGAGCAGGGTCGACAGGTGTTCGGCAACCTGCCGCATGGTCCAGGCCCGCGGCCCGGTCAGATGATAAGCGCGCTGCGACTCCGAATCGAATTCCTCGAGCAAAGCCACGCGTGCTACGTCGGCGACGTCACGCGTATCGATAAAGTTCACGCGCCCCTCGCCAGCCGCGCCCGCCCAGAAGCCGGCAGCGATTTGACCAGCCGCACGCTTGAGGATGTCGACGAATGCCGAGGGCCGCAGGATGGTCGACGCCACCGGCTGCTGAGCCAGGTGGGCCTCGATCTGCATATGCCAGGCAAAGGGATTGAGGCGAGATGCTGGCCCTAAGGCTGAGAGTTTGACGATATGGCGGACGCCAGCGGCGACGGCGCCGTCGATCAACGCGATCTCGTTGGCCACTTGCTGTGGCGACGTGCCATGCGAAACGAACAGCCGATCGGCCCCACGAAGAGCATTCTGAAGCGTATGCGGCTGATCGAAATCGATAGCGGCGATGCTGGCACCCTTGGGCAGTTGAGCCGCGTCGGGCCGCCGGGTCAGCACGGTGATATCGACCGGATCGGAAGCGAGGAGGCTGGTCAGCGTCGAGCCGACGCGACCTGTCGCGCCGGCTATGGCGATCCGCGGCTTGTGCGACGCCGGTTGGATTTTCCTGGACATGTCGAAGTTACCCTTGTATCTTGGAACGATCAGTCCAAGACTATGGAACGATCGTTCCAAGATGTCAAGTGAGGTGTTTATGAGCGGCAAGCCGCAATTCGATGAAGTCGCCGTGATCGCTGCGGCAATCGATGTTTTCTGGCGCAACGGCTATGCGGCCGCTGCTATCAGCGATCTGACGGAGGCTACGGGTTTGTCGCGTTCCAGCCTCTACCAGCGATTCCACGACAAAGACGGCTTGTTCCAGGAAGCCCTCGAGGCTTATATGCAGCGTGCCTTGCGGCGCATGAACTCGCCCAAGGCTGATACCGCGCGCGGGCTATTGAAGGCGTTGCTGCGTGCGTTTTTGCCGGACAGATCCCGGCCCGCGGGCTGCCTGATCGGGCGAAGCTGTGCCGAGATCTCGGCACTATCCAAAGAAGGACAGGCCGCCACGCTGGCAGCAGCGGCACGTCAGCGAGAGATTTTGGCAGGCCTTCTGCGTGAAGGCGTGGCGGCGGGTGAGTTGGCCGAAGATACCGATATCGATGCCATGGCGTGGTATTATCTCGGTGTGCTGCAGGCCGTATTGAACTTCCCGCAAGCGGGTGCTGATCCGAGCATGCTCGATCGCATGATTGACGTCGCCATGTCGGTTTGGCCTAGCACTGTTCTCAGCGATTCATGACCTGAAGGTCACGGGTTCAAATCCTGTCCGCTTGCAAATGTCCGCTATGGGGTCAAGCGCGACCACGCGGTCAGGGCAGCTTGGCGCAAACCGGACCCACACCTCCGCCGTCAAAGGCCGTTGTCGGTTGTTGCACTGGCTCTCACGCAGGGAGCGCAGCTATGCCTCGTTCAAGGCCTGCGCGATATCAGCGATCAGATCGGACGGGTGTTCGATGCCGATCGACAGCCGGATCGTGGAGTCGAGAATGCCTATTTTCTCGCGGATGTCAGCCGGAACGCCGGAGTGGGTCATGCTCGCGGGCAGGCTGGCAAGCGACTCGGTGCCGCCCAGGCTCACCGCCAGCTTGAAGATCTGCAGCGCGTTCAGGAATTTGAAGGCGGCGGCTTGGCCGCCGACAATGTCGAACGAGAACGTGGACCCCGCGCCGGTGCATTGCCTTGCGAACAGACGGCCGGCGGGAGAGGCCTCTTCGTGGTAAGCAAGGTAATGGATGTCAGCCACTTTGGCGTGGTCGCGCAGATAATCCGCCACGAGGCGCGCGTTGCTGTCGGCTTTTTCCATGCGGATGCTCAGTGTTTCGAGCGACCGGCTGATCATCCAGCAGGAATGAGGGTCCAGTTGGGTGCCGATGGCGCCTCGCAACGCCTTGATGTCTTTCATGATGGCTTTTGAGCCGAGTGCTGCGCCCGCGATCAGGTCGGAATGACCGCCGATATATTTGGTCAGCGAGTACAACGAAAGATCCGCGCCGTGTTCGATCGGCCGCTGAAACACCGGCCCGAGCAACGTATTGTCGCACGCGACGATCGGCGTGTCCCCCTGGGCCTGGCCGATCATCTCGGCGACGCGGCGGACCATCGCGATATCGACCAGGCCGTTGGTGGGATTTGCCGGGGTTTCGATGAAGATCATCGCAACCCGGCCTTGGCGCATCGCGTCCTCCGCCGCCAGCCTGACTGCGGTCTCGTCGATGCCGTCGGCAAAGCCTACGGCGCCGATGGAGAGGCCCGCAAGCGTTTTCGAAAACAGGGTTTCCGTCCCGCCATAGAGCGGTTGAGAGTGCAGAATGACGTTGCCAGGGCGGGCGTATGCGAGGATCGTGGTCGCGATCGCCGCCATGCCGGAGGAGAACAGCGCGCATTTCTCGGTGCGCTCGTAGACAGCGAGCCTGTCCTCGACGATCTCGCTGTTGGGGTGATTGAACCGCGAATAAACCAGGCCCGCGCCCATCCCCTCGGGAGGCTCGCGCCGACCCGAGACGAAATCGAAGAAGTCCTGGCCGTCTTCGGCGGTCCGAAAGACAAAGGTCGACGTCAGGAAGATCGGTGGTTTGACAGCTCCTTCCGACAGTTGCGGATCGTAGCCGTAGTTCAGCATCAGCGTTTCGGGATGCAGCATGTGGTTGCCGATGTGGGTCTTCGACGGAAACGGTTTCACCATGGCCTGTCTCGCTGTCTGGATTCGGAACGTCGCCCTGCGTTTGCTGGTCTTTCGCAAGGGCGAGGCGATCAGGAGCGGTGGATGCGACGGCATCCAATAGCTCCAGTCAACGTTGTCAGGATCAGCGTAGCAACATCCGGGACTGATTTCACCGCGTATCGTTGTACTCGTGTGCGTTCTACCAATACCAAGTGCACACGAGGCCGCGGGTGCAACGGGCATCCGGCATTCCCCACGCCCTCTTTGGGCGGAAGATTCATCAACGCCTCGGGCGCATGGCGCGGCGAGGTCGTGAACGTGTGTTTGGAGAACTGAATCGAGAGAGATGCGCTCGAACTGCAATCAACGAAATCCAGACTCCGTCATTCCGGGGCGATGCGAAGCATCGAACCCGGAATCTCGAGATTCCGGGTCTGGTCCTGCGGACCATCCCGGAATGACGGTGTCTGGATTGCTTGTTCGCGGAGCCTGTCATCGGGCGCACATTCGCGCGACCCGTTGGCTCGCAATGACGGTAAGAACCGTAGCAAAGCGAAGCGTGCCCACCATTCAGCGCGAACATTTGGATGGTGGGCACGGCGCGAAGAGCGCCTTTGCCCACCCGACGGGCTGAAACCGATCGGCTAAGAGCCTTACCCCAGCAACACCGCGTCCGCGCCGTTCACCGCTTCGGCGCTGTCCATGACAGTCCGCTCCAGCGAGGCCGCCTGCACCGAGATGTTTTCGGCAAAGAACCGCGCCAGCGTGACATAGCGCTGCGGGTCGCCGGCGCCTTCGCCGAGATCGCGCGCGGCCAGCGCTTCACCGGCGAGCATGCAGCCGCCGAGCGTCGATCCGAACAGCCTGAGATAAGGCGTCGCGCCCGCCAGAGCATCATTCGGCGCCGACGTTACGCGCTCCAGCAGCCATCGGCTGGTGCGATCGAGCGATCCCAATGCATCGCGCAGTTTTGCACCGGTGGTGCCGAACGCCGGATCATTCGAGGTTTCGACCCGCTTGACGATCTCCGTGAGTTCGTCAAGCAAGGCCCACACCGACTCGCCGCCATTGGCGGCGAGTTTGCGCGTCACCAGATCGATCGACTGGATGCCGTTGGTGCCCTCGTAGATCGGGGTGATGCGCGCATCGCGAAGGTGCTGCGCGGCGCCGGTTTCCTCGATAAATCCCATGCCGCCGTGGATTTGCACGCCGAGCGAAGCAACCTCGTTGCCGATGTCGGTGGAGAACGCTTTTGCAATTGGCGTCAAAAGCGCGCCACGCGCGGCGGCCAGGCTTCGTACCTTTGGGTCAGTCGCCCGCACGGAAACATCGAGCGCGACCGCGGTGGCGTAGCAGATCGTGCGCGCCGCTGCGGTCAGCGCGCGCATCTGCATCAGCATCCGCTTGACGTCGGGATGTACGATGATGGGGTCCAGGCTGTCGTCCTGCTTGCCGACGGCGCGGCCCTGGCGGCGTTCCTGCGCGAATGCCAGCGCCTGCTGATAGGCGCGATCGGCGATGCCGACGCCCTCGAGGCCGACCCCCAACCGCGCCTGATTCATCATCGTGAACATGCAGAGCATGCCGCGATTTTCCTCGCCGATCAGATAGCCGGTCGCACCGCCCTTGTCGCCCATGGTCATGGTGCAGGTCGGCGAGGCGTGCATGCCGAGCTTGTGCTCGACGCCGCTCGGATAGATATCGTTGCGGGCGCCGAGCGAGCCATCGGTGTTGACGAGGAACTTCGGGATCAGGAACAGCGAAATGCCTTTGGTGCCCGCGGGCGCATCGGGCAATCGCGCCAGCACGAAATGCACGATGTTATCGGTCATGTCGTGATCGCCATAGGTGATGAAAATCTTGGTGCCCGAGATGCGATAGCTGCCATCCGGTGCGCGCTCGGCGCGGGTGCGCAGCGCGCCGACATCCGATCCCGCCTGCGGCTCGGTGAGTTGCATGGTGCCGGTCCACGCGCCGGATACCAGCTTTTCGAGATAGATCTGCTTCAGCTCATCGCTGCCATGGGCGTCAAGCGCCTCGATGGCACTCAGCGTCAAGAGCGGGCAGAGGCCGAACGCGATATTCGACGCGCTCCAGATTTCGGTGCAGGCCGCGTTGATCGCCAGCGGCAGGCCCTGGCCGCCAAACGCCTCCGGGCCGGACACCGCGTTCCAGCCGGCGGCCGACCAGCGCTGATAGGCGTCGGGCCACCCCGGGGCGGTGGTCACTTTGCCTCCGTCGAGCTTGATGCCGTTTTCGTCGCCAACCCGGTTGAGGGGCGCCAGCACGTCAGAGGCAAAACGTCCGGCTTCCTCCAGCACCGCGGCGGTGATGTCGGCGTCGAAATCGCCGTAATGGCCGGCTTTGACCGCAGCCTGCAGCCCGGCGCCATGATTGAGGGCGAGCAGCATGTCGTTGATCGGCGCACGGTAGGTCATATCGGTGTCTCGCATAGGGACAGGAGCCGCAGGCTGCCGTCTTCCCACGAAACCGCTGTTCTCTCAACTCTCCGATTAGGCGGAATCGCCTGCGGCGAGGCCGGGAAGCACCGCATTTTTAGGGCGAAAGGCAGGCCAAGCTGCGCAGAGATATACCCCATTTCAAAGCGATAAGAACCTGGATCCGATTCAACCCGAATTTCCGGGCCTAGCCTGTTGAAATGGCTCAACTCCCTCTATAGACCGGCGGGGCCAGAGGGAATCCGCGGAAAAGGCCAGTCCCGCCGCTTTCCAGACAGCTATTGGGGCGTCGCCAAGTGGTAAGGCAGTGGATTTTGATTCCACCATGCGGAGGTTCGAATCCTCCCGCCCCAGCCAGGCATTCTTGTTTTTGGAGAATTTTCTTTCCTTGATGAGAAAGGCCCGCCAAATGCGGGCTTT
>Ga0193724_1000262_pt1 | contig 12904 bp, 18 predicted proteins | sample H2a1metaG_FD_146005 | JGI IMG/M metagenome (GOLD analysis project Ga0193724, IMG submission 146005) | Soil microbial communities from a riparian zone of the East river system, Colorado, United States - H2a1 | ecosystem: Environmental > Terrestrial > Soil > Riparian zone | place: USA: East River... | reverse complement strand
AAAGACTTGGGGAGAAAAATGGAGGACAGCCAAACTTCAATATGGATACGTGGATGACTACGAAAGCTCAGATGTCCAACAAACAGTACATTATTCTCCTCCCAAGAGGAAGGCCGTATTACCCTCTACGAAATTCCTAACGCCGATTGACAAGCATTTCACAATATCCCGTCGCGACGATGATTCTTTTACCCTCCACTCTCACGAGGATGGCTCTGAGTTTCCTCGGTCTGACACAGATACAGGTTTTGACGCAACCCAGCCTCACCACTCTGCGTTTCCCATCCTACGTCAACCATCTCTGTCGGTGCCCAGCATCACGAACTCCCTAGGTCTCGAAGCCGGCATTCCTGACCACCATGCACGTGTAGTAATTCCTCACACCTATGAGGTGCTACCGATACCGGATCGTAAAACGCCTGACTGGGACTCTGCCACTTCGGAAGACAGATTAACCGTGCCAACCCTTCCCTCCTATCGAGCCGCCGTCCGCGACACACCACCTTTCTTGTTGCCTCGTCCTCCGTCCAAAAGAGATCGTCTGTTGGCTTCGCCGGTCCTCACGCCGTCGGCTGCTCGCCAAGCTATTGCACAGGCTAGGGAGCGCAGGGGAAGCGTTGTAAACGAGGAAGATGCCTGGAGAAAAATCAAAATATCGCAGGACGAAAAGGAGGCTGATAGGTTTCGTGAAGATAAACTCGTTGAGCGTTGCTGGGATGTCTGGAGCCAAAGTTTCCACTGGATTCATGTATGTCGCCCTACCTTTTTTTTCTCTGCAGAAATCTCAGTCATTTCAGACAACGAACGAACAAGTTGGGGAAGCAAGAGATTGCCACATCGTCCGTTTAAGCCTCCATCATTGGCGTAGTCTCACAAGCTCGCGGATGCAACTCTATCAGCGTGTCATTGGTCTAGCAAATAAACGCTGTTTGAAGGCAGCATTTCGATCTTGGGCCTATAGGCTCAAGAATAAAAGGCGAACTGAGTGGCAACAAGCGATGCGTATGAAGATGAAGACCATCCGAGAAAGGAGAGAAGGAAAATTGAGGAAAGATGCTTGGGCGAAGTGGCGTCAATCTTATCAATCCCATCTCTCTCGACAGCATTATACGGAACGTTTGGTACTCCGGTTCTATCAACGATGGAAAGATGGCTTGAATAAAGTGGATCACATGGAAGCCGCCGCAGACGAGTACCAATATACCATGGAAGGGGGGACTGTTGAGAGATGCTGGAAGTACTGGAGGAAAGCGGTGGAGATAAAGGTGGTGGAGAGGACTATTTCAGACAGAGTGTGTTTAAGAGTCATGGGGGAGGTCATGGATGTCTGGAAGAAACACCTGTGAGGATATGCTGTCGCTATTGCATCATAACGGCTAACCAGAACGGTGACTAGACATGACAGCCATACGTCGGATGCCTACTACCAATTGATCTTGAAGAAACGTGCCATTAGGTCGTGGAAAGCTTCCAGAGATCGGATACAAGTATGCATTGCAATTTCATATTTATTCGACTAGGCAACCCTGACTGTTGGCCGTAGAACTTGAACAACAAAGCCCTCAAGCATCTTGCCCGTCAAGATATTGTATTAATCAGTGCTGTGACCAGGGTGTGGAAGGCCCGTGAGCGAGCAAAGTTGTTGGAAAGAGTGAAAATGGTTCGGCTTCTCAAGGACGCGTGGATGACGTGGAAGCGTCGTGTACAGAATCAGAAACGACGTGAAGGTTTGCATTTGTCCTTAACGCCTTCTATGAAGAATGAATTTACTAGAGCGCGCTGTAGATCTTGCTCTTGGTTTCTCGTTGCGGCCAAATTCATATACCGCATCGACCGCTTTCAAGACATGGCGTGGAATTTACGCCACCCATCGAAACGCGAATGCCCTTGCCATTCAGTATTACTCTGCACGGCTTCGGTCCAGGATGCTGTTGTCCTGGCGAATCCAGCTCCGGTCAAAACTAAAGCAAATGAAAGACGCGAGGTTGGCAGAGAGGTTTCTCACCACTCGACGGGCCTGGAGAACATTGACCGCAAAGTTTGAGGCGAGTAGACGAGAGAAGAAACTCCAAGCGTTTCTGAAGCGCAGAACTCACAAACGCTTTCAAGGTGAATATATAATTATATTTATAATCATAGATCACTCTCTGACACTTCGTTATAGTCTGGTTGCAACGTAGCCGACAGGAAATTCAACACAGGTTGTCAGAGCAAAGGATCCGTCGTCGTATCAGAACTGTTCGCATTTCCTATTTTTAGTATCCCCTGTGTGACTGACTGCAGCGGTTTAGCGTATCTTGAAATCTATTTTAGCTCAGTGGACCAATAGGGTAATCGAAGTCAAGATTCGTGAGCTTGACGTTGCTCAACGGAATGAATGTCTTGCACTAGCGTGTGTAGAACAACGCTAGCTCGCTGTCTTCGGCTCACAGAATTTATCCAGCGTTGCATTCAAGAAATGGAAGGCTGTCTGCATCCGTCACGTTGAAGAACTCAGGCTCATGGAAAGTTATCAGTTCGTTAAGCGGGAAGGTATGTTCGTCACGCCCAGCGTATTCTATATCTCCTCCAAATTGATGTCTGTAGAAAACATACGCCGGATATTCCATCACTGGCTTACCGCCTCTCGTGCCTCACGTCATCGGCGTATGATTCTACATCAAAAGGAAGAAGACGTAAGACATGGACGCCTTGCAGTTGCCTGGGACAAATGGAGAGACCGTTTTCGCAATGAGAAACTTCGTCCAATCGTATGTGTTGGAATGGTTCACAAGATACGCGCTTTTCTGATAAGGTCATTTAGGAGCATGAGGTCATTACTCAAGGTCAGAACAATCTCCTGTTCCGTACCTTTGGAATATGGCATTCGAAAACAAGGGTGATTCTTTTCAACCTCTAACGTAGCCAGATTCTCAATATTCCTCTTGGCTAGTCTCTGCCCGCTATTCGATTCCGTGCCTCACACTTGAAAGCAACGTTCTGGCAAGTCTGGAGGGGTGCTATGCCGCGTGCTATGCAAGCGAAGGAAGCGCGCGACATGAATCGGATGATAGTCCTTGGTGTGTCCTTATCCCTCATCAGAATGACATGGGTCAACTCAGACCGTACTCCAGCGAAAACGATGAACAAATGGCTGGAAAACTACAGGACGAAGATTGCTCTGAAAGCTGTCGCGTGGGTTCTGTCTTGTGTCAGGTTGACAATCTTGATGCGAACCTGTTTAATCATGCAGTCGAGCAAGATATCTCCGTCTTCCTACCGCGGTTCCTCGAAATGTTGTGAAGTCACGACCAATACCGGTATCTCGAACGGCGGTGATCAAAAGTGCATTTCCCCGAAACGACATAAAAACGAAAAATATCGCGGAAGGTGCGGAAGCTGGACCCAGCTCGGAACGTTCCTCAGGCAGAAGTGAACCGATGAGGTCGCCTCCAAGGCCACGATCCGAGGCTGGTATATCTCGCCCAACATTTTCGAATGGAGGAATGGGCGAACCCAGCCCTACACCTTTCAAATCGAGCCTCGGGCTGGCAAGGCTCAAGCAGGAACAAGATCCGACGAAAAATTCTCGACGTCCTAGTTCAGCAAGCGGCGGGATTGGCAAAAACAGTTTGTGGTTTGAGCTTAAAGAGGTCCAGAGGAAATCACGTCCATCTACAGACTGTTCAAGGTCGCGATCGCGAGAACCCCCATGAAATTCTGATGTCTTTTCCTTGTTTCTTTCCGAGCATTCGGCTATTATTTATCGCACAGGTTTTGCTTAACTTATTCATCATCCCCACGTTCCATACATATTTCTTGCGATGTCCTATAAGAGACGATTGGCTCCAAGACCCGGAGGGAGACCTTCGAGAACGACGTTCATGAGCTAATTGTGGGCCAAACCCAACTTCATGATCAGGCCTCGATCAGGCACCGAGGCCAAGTTATTCTCCTGATTTGCGGCCAGCGCACATAGCCCAAGCCACTGGCGGAAGTTACATGTCTATGAGCCCGATGTCAATTACAGCTTACTACCTGATGCTAATACAATCGTCTCCCAATAGACATTTCTTCCAGTCAATCTCCCAGGTAGACAACGTGAATCGGTGATGATCCATTGAAGAGCAACGACGTCTGAAAGGAAGCACGGCGAATAAATGTTTTGTATGGATGAGATGATTTTCGACGAGCTCCCCGATAAGCGGAGCTTGTCGGACCAAGTGTAGTTGTGAGAAGCTTAAGAGGATTCCGGATGCTGAAAAACTTGAAGGAACTGGGTCCAGCAAGTGCGTCGTATAATCATGACGCTCCTCGATGATAGCATTGGCATTGGACACAACCATTCTGAGAGAGGCGGATAGTTGCACCATGAATGCGAAATCAGTAAGAAGTAATGATGCAACTGAACTTACTGAATTCCACGGTAATACATTGCGTAGATGTGATCCTCGTTGATGGCAGCAGCACCGTAAGTTAACTATTTGGGGGCAGTTCTACCAACAGCATCGAGTCCGTTGGCTGCTTTATACTCCTACCATGATCGAGGGTTGCAAGTCAGTGTTGAACCTGGATATTCATGTCGTAAGGTCAGTCGTTGTGGCGTTAGCAACGTAAACATCCCTTGTATGGTTGTGCACCAAATATCAAGAATTACGGTAATACTGCCAACCAACCCAATTCGCAATGACAAACGGAGCTCCCAGAGGTATTGTAAATAGGACGAAATATTTGTAGTGTGTATCCTCCTTCAGAGCATCTAGAACCTGGATTGGAATGAGACAGGTTGTTGTGCACCAAAATTCGCATATGACAACCGGACGCACATAGTTTCCCGTTAGAGGTAAGAAGGCGCTAAACAGCACGGCGTAACTCGCCAATGCGAAGAAGAGGAGGGACAGAAGTACGATGAGGTAGCCAGTATTTAACATGGCTTGGAAGACGGGAAGAGAACGTGGGAATAATATGTTTTCTGCTTCAATGTTCTATATCGGAAAGGTCGCTTATTAGTCCAAAGCAACAACTTCACTTTTTTTCTTTCAAGACAAAGCCTAACTTGGCCCTGCTTTCTTTGCCTATATCCTGCCATCAATAATGAGCGCGTTGGACTTGTATTTGCAATCGCAAGAAGAAGAACTGACTAGGTTTGTGCCCCTTATTTCAAAATTGGCCTTAGGAGCACTTCCGAGTCTTACCTAGTTATCTTCAACCCCTTAGAAACCACACCGCCGTCTCTCCCTCTCTTCCAGAAATACCTGCGACAGATTTAGGGCTGTCATTGGAGCTTGAGTTGTCGCTTAATACCATCTTACCTCCTTCGGACCCTCAGTAAGTCTTGCCTTGATACACCGGTGTCAATCCCAGGTATCGTGATCGCAATGAATCAAGATGGTTCGCAGAGTCGCTAAGGTTCACAAACGCGCCAGCAATGTCATGAAGTTGGCTCTGGAGAACGAGAAGTTAAGAGCGGAGCTGAAGGGCATGACCGATCGACTCGAGGCGGCGGAGCGGAAACGCCAAGAAATTGCAAGGAAACATCAAGAGCAAAAGCGTCTTGAGGAAGATGCTGAAGACGAAATATCAAAGGCAGAAGAGAATACCTTGAGAAGGGAGGAAGATGCAACGGTGGATCACGATCGTGCATCGACGGATGAAGAGGGTGACTCGCAGGACGAGCAGGATGCCTCGGGGGTCGAGGAAGAGGCGTCGCCGTGATCTTCAATGTATTTGTTGCATTTCATCTGTGCGTTCCTTTCAAACCGTCCTTTCTTTTCCACTTCCCTGCATAAATCGGATATCACCAATTGCATTCCTCTTTTCACTACATCACCTTATCAAATTTGACCTTGGGCAAAGTACTTGTTGTGTGAGGACGAATTCAACTTACACTCACAACACTAACTCTGCGCGGGGCTTCGTCCATTCGTCATCTGCTAACCCTTGAGTAGTGACCAAGGTTTTTTGAGTATCCCATCTTCTTCGTCAACCCATATTCCTACTTCTATGGACAAGTTCAGTCATTTCTGGATGGCGTTGTCAAATCGAGTTCTCTCCCGTGAATACTGTTGCTAACATGGTGAACCAGAACCACCAACACCGATGCATTCAATGTTGTCTTCATTGGGGCAGGAAATATTATGTTTGGTACGCCCCTTGGCGCACTCATTCCTGATACTCGACAGCAATCTTTCCAGGATCGAATGAAGGTCCTTGGGACCACTCCCTTCGTCTCGAACAGTAAGTTTTGACACGAATTCTGACTACAGGTATCCGACCAACTACTACTCCTCAGAAAACTCGGCCGACGCCTTAAAATCGTTGCTGTCATTGACCCTGCAGTAGACCGCGCAATTGGGGCCTTGCGAAAAAAAGGCAACTCTCAAGCCGCAACAAGTTACCAAGATACTCGTACCTTTGCAACCCTTGAGGAGTTTGTTGAAAATATATCTTCACAAGCCCACCCCCACGCTGTCATTATCGGGAGCCCTCCCATGTTCCGAGGGACCACTACATCCGGGAAGGACATCGAGATGCAGATTCTCAAATTCCTCCCAGGTGTTGCGATCTTTGTCGAGAAACCTGTTGCAACAGGTCCGGTAACGGATATCCAGGACGCCTTTGAAGTTTCCAAGTTTATTGCTGCTTCTGGTGTGCCCTGCTCGGTTGGGTTAGTGTTTCTACTTTTATTACCCGCTGGTACCGCGCAAACAATAATTTCAGATACATGCTGCGATACTTGGAAGCAGTCCAGGCGATGAAGCACATCCTTCAGGATAACAACCTCACCGTCATGGGGACCATTGCTCGTTACACATGTGCATATCAATCAATTGCCAAACCGGATTGGTGGGATAAGTCCAAAAGGTAATCCTGTCTTCCATGTCTTTCATCCACATGAATATATATATATCCCGCTTTCTAGCGCTGGTCCGATTGTCGAACAAGGAACTCATTTCTGCGATCTTTCGCGTTACTTTGGCGGCGAGGTTGACTTGTCAACGATCAATGCCCATTCTCTAGAGTGGGACGAGAACGCAGGCCACCTCTCCAAGATTCCGATTGACGAGAGTAAAATAAAACCCGAAAACAGAATCCCGCGTGTTACCGCTGCTACATGGTGCGCATTCTTGATAATTTTCTATGGTATCCAGTGAAAACTGACGCCATGACCATGCAGGAAGTATGAAAGCGGTGCTGTGGGTAGCCTTACCCATCTCGCTGTCTTACAGGGAACAAATTACAGCTGTGAATTCGAAGTTTACGCAGACGGGTACTCTCTCAAGTATGTTATGCCCCTGATCTCCTGTCTCTTCGCCACCATGACCTTGCATGTGCGACAGACTCGTGAATCCCTACGTCCTACCTGTCTTATACATCCGCAAACCGGGAGATGACTATGACCAGATCATCACTTTCTCCGACGATGATCCCTTCTTTACCGAAGTATGTGGTCCTACTTCGGCTCTTTTGCTTCTTATTCAAAGTACTTTTATCAGATTTCAATTTTTATAGACAGCATAGAAAAAGGCTCTGATACCACGCAAATTCTTAGCACTTTCGAAGGTATGCCAATGCTAACATTGCGTCGAGGTGATTGTGAGGTTGACCTTTGGTGCCAGACGCCTGTCGTACGTATGAAATGACCTGGGCAATTCGTGAAGCTAGCGAACGATCTCGGCAGAAGAAAGCCGCTGTAATCACAAACGTCACGACGTAGATCTGCATTTCACAAACTGACATGTACAATATACCACTGAGTTTCATCGGTCAAAGGGTCCATTGATTCCGACTGCGGTGATCAGCCCTTCTGCTCTTGCGGACCATCGTCCTTGCCGTCTGTAGACGGCCCGCTTTCTGGTACTTCGGTAGTCGTCTTTTTTCGCTTTGCTAACCTAGCCTTTTCCCTACGAGCTTCCTTGTCCCACTCTTCTTGCAAGTGTACTTTCAGTGTTGGGATGTTTTTCGTTGGATGACTGCATCTCCAACAGGAAAGGTCCTCTTTGACGAGTGGCTCGTACTGGTTTTTGTTCAAGTCGGACATCTGGAGAGGAAGAAGGTGGTAACGTCACTGTTTTTTACAAGATGTCGACAATTCAATATCCGTACAGTGTCATAGTAAGAAGGTTCGGCATCTAGCCATTCAAGAACCTGGTCAAGATGGATGAAAAACCCAAGCTTGGGGTGAAACGAATTGTAGTGCTTCTTCGTCTTCATCGTTGGGGAACACAGGTCATTAGAAAGGACATGCAAATGAAGATGTCTAGGTAAGAATTAGCATACCAGTCACTGAGGGGCAATTCAACAGTGCGAAACTCACTGCATAGATGGCACTGCATGGAAACCTATCCAGGTACCCCATTTGAACCCATATCTCGACATCATCTCCCCCTCGATCATGGTCTTGACGTTCTTTGCATGTTCCTCCAGCTCAAGGATTACCTCCTTCGCACGCGCCCTGTCGCATTTCAGCAAGCTTCGCAAACTTGCCAAATCAGATGCAGTTAGCGGTGGGGCGACGCGAGGTATGATGAGGAAATGAAAGATAGACTTGGGGTACGCGTCAAAGATGGCCAGGGACTTTGCAGTGTGTGTAAATAGAACAGAGACCGGTATAGTCTCAGGCTTTGCAATCTGAGCATAAGTGCGGAGGATTGTCAGGTTCGCCATCACGAGTTAGGGTCAACATGCAATCATCTTGGATTTTTGGTCCATGAAGTGAAGTACATTGCTATTTGATCGAAACAGAGCGTGTGTGCAGTATGAAAGGTAAGTAACGCAGCATGCAAAACATCTATGTCTTGTTCCGATGTGTTTACCGTCCTGCCTTTAATAAATCTCGAAGGTTGTCACTCAGAATAGGCATGCCTGCCGTCTTTGTCGGTCCTCCTCTTGAACTCTCTGGAGTCGATGTCCCACGTCTGCGAACAACCCTGTCGGACGCTGCCGTTTCTTCCGCTCGACGACGGTCGATGTCCGCAATAAGTTGCGCAAAGGAGAGGAATAAAACCTCAGCCTGAGCTAGCGTCGTGTCCAGCTCAATAGTCATGCTGAGCTCATTACAATACTGTTGAATAATTGTGCAACCTTAGCTTTTCACTTTGATTCACAGGTATACAAGAGAACGAACCTTTAAGATTTCGTCAAACTGGAAGAAATCAGTCGTGAGCACAAGCACAAGGATAACAACCACTTACCTCGACTAGATATCTCATGATCACATCTCGATGGGACTCCAAGATAGCAAGGGCGACGAAGAGGACAAATTCGTTGCTGTAATAGTCAGTCCACAAGACCTCCCATAGACGCACGACATCGTCAAAAGGAAACTCTCGTTTGAATGCGATGAGCACCCAGCTGGAAACAGCAGTTCAATCACTTTCAGTTCTTGCGAAAGCTGAGACATACCGAAAACAGAAGAAAAGGTTGAGCCCGTCTGTGTTATCTGGTGTCCAGTCATGATTAACAACGCGGGCACGACTAGGCAGTGGGGTATTGGCAAACCTAGATGACGATAGAGTTCTGGATCCATGACACCAATAAGTTGTTGCAAAGTCAATAGTTGCTTCTTCATCCCGCTCTGATCCCGCAAAAAGTTCTGCTTCTATACGTCCAAAAATATTAATACATTGTTCGCATCTAGTGGTTTGTCACTCTTACCATCCTGTTCATAACCTCCACAAAACACCAAAACGTTGACTCTTCGTCCGAGCCCATGACAACGTAAACAGGAGCGCATAGATCCGACATTCCCTGCACGTATCCTTCGTTCCCTTGGGAGTTAGCACATAATGGACATAAACAGCCGTCTCCGACTACTTGACGGAAAGACGAACCAAGTTCTTTCTCGTAGAAATTGTAAGTCAGTAGGATTCCCGCAAGGCGGTCGATATGCTCATTGCTTGGTGATTGTGCGCCGGCATCGCTTATGTTGGGTGATATCGTAGTATGCCGTTTCAGTGACTCTTTGTTGACAGCAACCGTTGGCGTTGACGATGGCGACGTAGTTTCTTGACAGGTAAAGAGAGGTTGCGTTCGGTCGGTCCGACGGCAGTCAACGTCGATTCGATGACGCTCCTGCGATAAGTGCGTGTCAAGGTATCAGCGTAAATCATTTTTTAGAAAGAGTCCCTGACCTCCAGAATATCTGGTCTATCGAATACTTGAGGGTTTCCGCACCACTCGTCCTTCAAGGCACGGTAACGTTTCCTAAGAAACCCGTCAACAACAGGACAATTCAAGTCAAAGAAATAATACCGCTTGTTCTCCCATTCCTTGGCCCTTTCTTCACCAGTGACATCCCACTCAAATACCCCAAGCAAAAAGGGCCAAATCTTCTTCCTCATATCTCCATGTGAACTGATTCCCCTCCTGAACACTTCTCTCCTCATCTCCTCAACCCTGACCTTCGGCCGACCATCTTCCGCGAACCACTTTCTCCAATGGTTCTCATCAACAGGATGCGCAGGATCCCTTGAAGACTTTGGTGTGGGTAGATTCGAAGTAGAGTGCAAAAGCTCGAAGATACCCAACGACGAAGTTTCTTCCGTCAGATCAGGTGAAGAGGGTGAAGATGGCAGAACGTGAGCCTCGCGTCGGCGAGCACGTTCACCTTCCTCTGCAACGATGCGTGCCCACCGAGCGAGATAAACGCGGGCACTTTCAAATTCCCCTACACCACCCTTCTCCACCCAGCTACCCCATTCCCACTCACCATCTGCATTGACAAGACTCTTGACAGGATCGGGTAGGTGCGGAAGGATTGGTTTTGCAAGAGGATGGGACAGGATATTTTGTGCGGCATGGCGTGTAGCTCGGGTGATATTCGAGAAGGATTGCAAAAGAGCCATGCGTGCCTGAGAGGAAGAAGTGGGCGAGGTTGCCAGAGATGGGGAAAGAGAACGGTGGAGGACCGATGAACGTTGTGAATAAGGGTTTGGGGGAGTGGAAAGAGGGCGTGGTCTGCGATGGGCTGGAATGGGAGAATGAGAGTTTGCGTATGATGATTGGGCGAGTATGTCATCCACTGCATCATCCGCGAAGATGACGGTAGAGTGTGCCTCAATGTCCGCCCGAGATGGATCTACTAGGAAAAGAGATGGCTGTAAAGTGGACCGTAAGATGTGGGCGTAAGAACGTAAACGGGCTAGAAGATCTTCTCCACCCCAGAAGCTTCCCGACCTCGGGAATGTAGAACTCGGTGGATATGATGCCATGTCATTTCCAGCACTATTGCTGCGGGAGAGTTGTGGTGATGGAAGGGTGTATGAGCGGGATTCGTCGTCGTGAAAGTGAAGCGTGGGGAGAGTATCGCCGTTGATAAGGTTGATACCGATGGAGCCATCTATTATGTTGAGGGTGAGAAAAGTTCCACAGAAAAAGGTTGTTGAAGTACCCACACCACGACGACAATGTTGGCGGGTGTACAATCAATGAGTATATGGAAGTTAATGGTACTGAGAATGCGTAAGACTCTGGCCGTTGTGTTGGAAGATCGATCAGAACAACATCTATGTATGCAAGAATATCACGGGGGGTCAAAAGGGAACATGGACGACGATTATGCGTACCATCATCCTCCTCGTCTGCAGGCGCTTTCTCTTCGATTTTGACAAACTTGTCCCACTCTGTTGACCCCTTCTCATGCAGTAATGTTTCGGGTATCCAAGCCAGCAAGTAGATTGGGTTGACAGCCTCCTACGTCCTGAAATGTGAGCATTGGAGGGGACATGCAGAGTTCAAGACTAACCCGCTTGACGAGAGACACGAAACCAGGGATATTATCCCTTGCGTAAGCTGTTGGATTTACATATACCTTTGATTTACTGTACACGAGTCGATACTTGTCTTCGTCTGCAAAGGCTGATGACTGAAGAGATCCAGTGGATCGTTGAATATCTGGAGTATGATCAATGGCTACCATTGAGCCAACCTAGATGATATGGTTGTTAGATGATTAAAAGAGGAGGATATTGGTTTTGAACTTGCAGATGTGGTTGACAGAGAGCTATCGTACGAAGACGGTTGAATGTCTTGAACCATTTCTTAACTTGGCTGCGGCTGCGGGTGGACCTAATTGAGGTTCACTGCGGCACGTCATTGCACGTGACCCTTATTATTTTGGACTTTGAAAGAAAAAAAATGAAATTGACTGGCAAGTATTGGATACAAGATGTACAGCTACTTTGCGGAGGACCACACATTCCGGAGAACTGGTGAAACGTTAGCGCGTCAGCAATGACATTCCCGTTGGAGAAACTATTTTTGACGTACGTCCGGCTTTCGTGGCTAACCGGTTCATAGAGTCGTCACTTTCACCCTGTGAACGTACTTGCCCGCACAGCGCAAACGTTGTCGATGTATTCAATGCCAAGCCGTCAGAATCAACGTCTGCGACGCTGATTTGAACAGAGGCGTGATCCTTAGATGTGATGAGACGGTCTAGGTGGAATATATACAATTAATACGTTTGCATGGGTCTGCAACTGGAAACATACTTGTTGCCGCACATTTGCGAGGAACGTAGAGATCAACAAGAACTCCCTGAAGTATGTTTCGATAAGTGCTCAATAGCTCAGTCAAAATCCGCTCACCTGGTCGTTTTCCATGTTAGATTTGAGGTTTTGTAGTGAGCTCCAACTCAGTGATCTTACAACTGTACAGTTCTAGAATTGTTTGTCCTTATTTGTACTTGGTGGCATAAAGCGGTTGTGTATTACACAACAAACCAAAAAAGTAATGCCAGGCATGTGCCGGCCGCTTTTGAGCTCCGGTTCGAATAATATGATGCCGATTGCAAGTCTGAACAAGACGAGGGAGAGTTGTCAACGGCCTCTATGTAGCGTTGGGTGTGAGCTTAAGGTTGTTAGACAGTGAGCATCAGCAGAAAGTGGATGCCAGCCCTGTGTGACTTCGTAAACACCCTCAG
>Ga0193724_1000261_pt1 | contig 12927 bp, 12 predicted proteins | sample H2a1metaG_FD_146005 | JGI IMG/M metagenome (GOLD analysis project Ga0193724, IMG submission 146005) | Soil microbial communities from a riparian zone of the East river system, Colorado, United States - H2a1 | ecosystem: Environmental > Terrestrial > Soil > Riparian zone | place: USA: East River... | reverse complement strand
GAACCGCCTTTGCGGTCTCGACCAATCGCGCGCTGGTCGTGGCGGTGGCGAGCACGGTACCGTCCTCGGCCATGAGCCTCCCCGCCACGAAAGCGATCGTCTTGCCGAGTTGCGTGACATCGGCCTCGCCCATGATCGGTCCGGGTTTTGCCGGCGCCAAAAAATTGACGGTCATGGTGATGGTCGCGGTGTAGAGCTTGCCTTCGGTCATGACGAACACCGCCGGACCCATGGTGTCATCGAGCATGGCCGACAGGATCCCGCCCTGGATCAAGCCTGCCGGGTTGCAGAACGCCGGTTTGCCGTCAAAACCAATCCGGACCCAGCCTTCCCTCGGCCGTGCGTCGATCAGGTGCCAGCCGAGCAATTTCGACGATGGCGGGGCGGCGAGATGGTCGAGAGCGGTGCTGATCATGGAGACCTCCGGTTAGCCCCATGCTTAGCTCGGGCCTGCTGACAGCGTGGTGTCAGCAGGGTGCGCGCCTCCCGCCCGGGCCGCGGCGGGCGTGCACCGCAGAGCGGTGGCGCACGCTTCATTGCCCGAGCCCATGCGCGATCGCCTTGCGCATGACATTCGGCAGCGCTTCATCCCGAAGCGTCGCAATCGGCACCCAGCGCATGCCCTCCGGCGGACGTGCGCGCGCGGGAACGGTTGCGGTGTAAACCGCAAGCTCCAGCGGAAAATGCGTGAAGACGTGGGTAACGACGCCTGCCTTGCGATGCCAGCGCGAAACGCCTTTCAGCGTCGGCGCCCGCTTCAATGCCGCCTTATCGTCCTGCGCGGCGAGCCAGTCCGAACCCGGCACTTCGGTCATGCCGCCAAGCAGGCCTTTTTCGGGGCGGGTGCGGACCAGGAGCTCATCGCCGCGGGTAACGACGAACGCCGCACCCCGGCGCAGCGCGCCGGTTTTCTTCGCAGCCTTGCGCGGAAAGGTCTCCTGATCGCCACGCGCGCGGCTGACGCAGTCGTCGTTCAGCGGGCACAGCGCGCAGGCCGGCTTTTTTGGCGTGCAGATCGAAGAGCCGAGATCCATCAACGCCTGGGCACTATCGCCGGCGCGAGATTTCTCGTCGCCGGCGCGAGACTTCTCGTCGCCGGCGTCGAGCAGCGTGGTCGCCAGTTGCTGGATCAGCGGCTTTGCCTTCGGCAGCGGTTCCTCGACCGCGAACAGCCGCGACACCACGCGCTCGATATTGCCGTCGACCGGCATGGTCCGGCGATCGAACGCAATCGCGGCGATTGCGGCCGCGGTGTAGGGCCCGATCCCCGGCAGCGCGCGCAAGCCTTCCTCGGTGTCCGGAAACGCCCCGCCGTGGTCGCGCCGCACCGCGACCGCGCAGGCGTGCAAATTGCGCGCCCGCGAATAATAGCCGAGCCCGGCCCACATTCGCAGCACATCGTCGAGCGTGGCCTGGCCGAGCGCGTCGACGTCAGACCAGCGCGCCAGAAACTTCTCGAAATACGGCCCCACCGTTTTGACGCCGGTCTGCTGCAGCATGATTTCCGACAGCCAAACCCGGTAGGGATCGGCGCGTTCGCCGGCCAGCGGCCGCCACGGCAGTTTGCGGCGGTGGCGGTCGTACCATGCCAGCAGCAGCGCCGGGCGGGCGGCGCCATCTTCCGGAACGACCCGCGTCGCTTTCTTGATTGCTGTTGATATCGGCACATCTCATTTTAGGAACAGAATCGGGACATGACCAGCTGCCAGGGGATTGCAGACTATAACGCGCTGCGTTATGGCCTCGCATAATCCAGGGCTTTGCCGATTCCGCAGCGGTACATCTGTTTTATATGGGATGAGGGAGGACCGTCACATGTCGAAATCGTCGACTACCACGCCTAGGAGCGGGCTGCTTTCCAATCCACACCCCGGCGAAATCCTGCTCGAAGAGTTCCTTAAACCGATGGGCCTTAGCCAGAATGCGCTGGCGCGGGAGGTTCACGTCGCGCCGCGCCGCATCAACGAGATCGTGCTGGGCAAACGGGATGTCACTGCCGACACCGATCTACGGCTCGCCCGCTATTTTGGCCTGTCGGAGGGGTTCTTTCTTGGATTGCAGATGGACTATGATCTAATGCAACGGAGGCGCGAAATCGACCGCGACCTTAAAACCATCCGCCCGCGCGCGGCGTAACTTAAGAGTACCGCGCCGAACAGCGGTGATATAGGAAACCATGGCCAAGCCCGGTTGGATCAGCGCCAAGCCGCTTTCCGTCCTGCTCAGCGACGTTTTTTCCGACGCCTACGCCAAGCAGGGATTCGCTGCGCGCGAACTGGTCACGCGCTGGGCGGAAATCGCCGGCCCCGAAGTCGCCGCCCATTCCGAGCCCCTGAAAATCCAGTGGCCGCGGCCGGTGGAGGGGCAGCAGCAGGAACCGGCGACGCTGGTGTTGCGGGTGGAGGGGCCGATGGCGCTCGAGATCCAGCACGCCTCCGACGCCATCCTGCAGCGGGTCAACCGCTTCTTCGGCTGGAGCGCGGTCGGCCGGCTGGCGCTACGGCAGGCGCCGCTGTCGCGCCGGAATCCGCCGAAGAGTTCCGGCGCGCCCGACGCCGCAGCGGTGGCGGAAATCGCGGAAACCCTGTCGGCGGTCGAGGACGAGGAATTGCGGGCCGCACTGGCGCGGCTCGGCGCCTCGATCAAGCGAAATTGAGGCTGCCACCGCGTCCGGGTCTAGCGGCCTGCCATTGCCACAATTGTGGTTTCAAGCTAGCGAACTCTCTTCGTTAGGTTCTTTGGGCGTGAACGCGCCAATCCGGGAGCAAACCCTTGATCATCACGCGCCGCGCCTTCACCGCCGCCCTGTCGCTGACCGGGCTTGCCGCCCTCGCCGGGTTCTCGCCGCTGCGTCTGATCGCCGGCGCGATGGCGCAAAGCGCGTCCGACGTGGCGAAACCCGTTTCGCTGCCGGACATGGCGCTCGGTCCGGCCAACGCCACGGTGACGATCACCGAATATGCCTCGATGACCTGCCCGCACTGCGCGGCGTTCACCGAGACCGTGTTTCCGAAAATCAAATCGGAATTCATCGACAGCGGCAAGATCCGCTTCGTATTCCGCGAATTCCCGCTCGACATCAAGGCGGCGGCGGGTTCGATGCTGGCGCGTTGCATCGCCAAGGACGATTCCGGGAAATATTTCGCGGTCGTCGACCTGCTGTTCAAGCAACAGAACGACTGGGTGACGAAGAACACCACGGAAACGCTGACCCGGATCGGCAAGCAGGCCGGCCTCAGCCAGCAGGCGGTCGAGAATTGCCTCAAGGACCAGGCGCTGCTCGACAAGATCGCCGCCGATCAGAAGTTCGCCAGCGAAGTGCTGAAGGTCAATTCCACGCCGACCTTCTTCATCAACGGCGAGATGGTCAAGGGCGAGACCTCGTTCGAGGAATTCGATAAGAAGATCAAGTCGCTCCTGAAGAGCTGATTCGGCGCCCTGGCGGGCCGGATTCGTATGATCCCGTAAGCCCTGCAAAAGCCTTGGGAAAAGCCGGCCGCGCCGGTTGCCCTACGGCCCCGGCCTCGCCATTGTCGCGGCCATCCGAGCCGCAAACCGCGACTCGCCCACACACCGACATTGCCTTCTATGGTATTGTCCCGGCAGAGAGATTCGCGCCCTGCCAACAGAGAATCGTGTCCATGAAACTCACGCGTCTTCGCCTCCATGGTTTCAAGTCCTTTGTCGAACCCACTGACTTCGTGATCGAAACCGGACTGACCGGCGTTGTCGGGCCGAATGGCTGTGGCAAATCGAATCTGGTCGAGGCGTTGCGCTGGGCGATGGGCGAGACCTCGCACAAATCGCTGCGTGCCGCCGACATGGACGCGGTAATCTTTGCCGGTTCCGGCAACCGTCCGTCGCGCAATCACGCCGAAGTGGTGATGACGATCGATAATACCGATCGTACCGCGCCGGCAGCCGTGAACGACCGGGAGACACTGGAAATCTCGCGCCGGATCGAGCGCGAGGCGGGCTCGGTCTATCGTATCAACGGCCGCGACGTGCGCGCCCGCGACGTGCAGATCCTGTTCGCCGACGCCGCCACCGGTGCACGTTCGCCGGCGCTGGTGCACCAGGGCAAGATTGGCGAGATCATCCAGGCCAAACCGGAACAGCGTCGCCGCGTGCTGGAGGACGCCGCCGGCGTCGCCGGGCTTCATGCCCGTCGCCACGAGGCCGAACTGCGCCTCAAGGCGGCCGAAACCAACCTCACCCGCGTCGAGGACGTGATCGGGCAACTGGCCGGACAGATCGATGGCCTGAAGAAACAGGCGCGGCAGGCGATCCGCTACCGCGAAGTCGCCGCCAAGGTGCGCAAGGCCGAGGCCATGCTGTTCCATCTGCGCTGGCTGGAGGCCAATTCCGACGTGGCGGACGCCGCCCGCACCCACGACCTCAGCGTTCGCGACATGGCCGAACGAACCCGCGAACAGGCCGAGGCGGCCCGTATCCAGGCGGTGCGCGCCACCGAACTGCCGGCGCTGCGCGAGGCCGAGGCCCGCGCCGCCGCCGGGCTGCAACGGCTCACCAATGCGCGCGAAACGCTCGACCGCGAAGAAGAGCGTGCCAAGGAGCGCGTCGCCGAACTGGATCGCCGGCTGACGCAGTTTTCGGCCGATATCGCCCGCGAGCAGCAGCAGACCTCCGACGCGGAGGTGGCGCTGGCGCGGCTCGATGCCGAAGACACCGAGTTGAAAGAAGAGATCAAATCCCGCGTCGAAAAGCGCAGCGGCGTCGATGAACGCGTCTCCGAGGCGGAGACGACGCTCGCCGCCGCCGAACGCCTGTTCGCTGAGCTGACCACTGTTCTCGCCGACCTCACCGCCAAGCGCAATCAGCTTGAGGCGGGGGTGCGCACCCATTGCGACCGGCTGGCACGGCTCGATCAGGATATCGCCAATGTCGAGACCGAAGAGCAGAAGCTGGCGCAGGAGACCAGCGGCTTAGGCGACCTTGCCGCACTCACGGATTCCATGGAGACCGCGCAGCAGAATTTGGCGCAATCCGAACTGGCCACGCAGACCAGCGAATTCAACCATGTCGCCGCGCGCCAGAAGCTGGAAGCCGCGCGCGCGCCGCTTAACGAGGCCGACAAGCGCGTGCAGCGGCTCGAGACCGAAGCCCGCACCATCTCGAAACTCGTCAATGGCGAAACCAAGAACCTCTGGCCGCCGATCATCGACGGCGTCACCGTCGCCAAGGGCTATGAGAAAGCACTTGGCGCCGCATTGGGTCACAGGGGGCGACCCTGCTTTGCCCGAGGGGGTGGAGGCACTCGCCGCGCATGTCGAGGCGCCCGCCGAGCTGGCGCGTCGCCTTGCCCAGATCGGCGTCGTCGCCAAAGAGCGCGGCGCGGGACTGGTATCGCAGCTGAAGACCGGCCAGCGGCTGGTGTCGCCGGAAGGCGACGTCTGGCGCTGGGACGGATTTGTCGCCGCCGCCCATGCGCCGACCGGCGCGGCGCGGCGTCTGGCTGAGCGCGCGCGGCTGGTCGATATCGAAAACGAGCTTGAGCGGGCCCGCATCGATGCCTCGGCCAAGCGTCAGGCGCTGGAAGCCGCTGACGCCGAACTGAAAGCCGCATCCGCGGCGGAAACCTCCGCGCGCGATGCCTGGCGCGCCGCGCAGCGCGAAGCCGACGCCGCGCGCGAACGTCATGCCAATATCGAGCGCGAGATCAATCGCCACGCCGCGCGCAAGTCGGCGCTGACGGAAGCTCACAGCCGCCTCAACGCCGACCGCGCCGAGGCGCAAGCCGCGCATGAGAGCGCCACCGCGGCGCTGGACGAATTGCCGCCGAGCCTCGATACCGAGACCAGGCTCGCCGCTGTTCGTACCGACATCGACGGCCACCGCCGCCTCGCGGCGCAGGTTCGGGCCGAAGCGCAGGCATTGGCGCGCGAGGCCGAGCTGGCGGATCGCCGGCTGCAGGCGATTTTGGCCGAGCGGAGCGAATGGCAAAACCGCAAGCAGAGCGCGACTTCGCAGATCGCCACCGTCGAAGCCCGCATCACCGAGGTTACGGCCGAACGGGCCGAGCTCGACAATGCGCCTGAATTGTTCGCGCAAAAGCGCCGCGCGCTGATCGGCGAGATCGAATCCTCCGAAACCGCCCGCCGCGTTGCCGCCGATGCGCTGGCAAGCGCCGAGAGCTTGATGGCCGAAACCGACCGCGCCGCCAAGATTTCGCTCGAGGCTTTGTCGAGCGCGCGCGAAACCACCGCCCGCGCCGAAGAGCGCATGGATGGCGCCAAGCGCCGCCTCGCCGACGTCGAGCGCGAAATCCACGACATGCTGGAAGTCGAGCCGCAAGGCGTCGCCGCGATGGCCGAGATCGAGCCCGGCACGGAGTTGCCGCCGCTCGCCGAGATCGAAGAAAGCCTCGATAAGCTGCGCCGCGATCGCGAGCGGCTCGGTGCCGTCAATCTGCGCGCCGAGGAAGAGCTGCGCGAGGTCGAAGCCCAGCACACCTCGCTCACGACGGAGCGCGACGATCTGGTGGAAGCCATCAAGCGGCTGCGCCAGGGTATCCAAAGCCTCAACCGCGAGGCGCGCGAGCGGCTCTTGACCTCCTTCGAAGTCGTCAACGGCCATTTCAAGCGGCTGTTCGTGGAGTTGTTCGGCGGCGGCGAGGCGGCGCTGCACCTGATCGAGAGTGACGATCCGCTCGAGGCCGGACTTGAAATCATCGCCAAGCCGCCCGGCAAGAAGCCGCAGACGCTGTCGCTGCTGTCAGGCGGCGAGCAGGCGCTGACCGCGCTGGCGCTGATCTTCGCGGTGTTCCTCACCAACCCGTCGCCGATCTGCGTGCTGGACGAGGTCGACGCGCCGCTCGACGATCACAACGTGGAGCGGTTCTGCAACCTGCTGCACGAGATGACCGCTTCAACCGAGACGCGCTTCGTCATCATCACGCACAATCCGATCACGATGGCGCGGATGAACCGGCTGTTCGGCGTCACCATGGCCGAACGCGGCGTATCGCAACTGGTCTCGGTCGACCTCGAAGATGCGGTGAAAATTCTCGATCAGCACGTGGCGTGAGGCGTCACCACATCTATTGACGTCATCATCCGCGAAAGCGGATGATCCAGTACGCCGCGCCGTTGAACTGCATTACAGCCGTCACGGAATACTGGATGCTCCCGCTTTCGCGGGGCATGACAACAGACAGATGACCTCTCCCGACCTTCCAGCCGAACTGAAAGCCGCCCTCGACGCCAGGCTGCAAGGCCTGTCGCGCAACGATGCTGCCGGACGCGCCGCGCTGATCTCGCAGACCTACCGCGATGGCGGCGGCTCCGGAACGATCCGGACGGAAATCGATGCGCTGGCTTATGCGCTGGTGCGGATGCCCGCGACCTATGCCGCGGTGACCGCAAGTCTGAACGCGCTCCGCGAGATTACGCCTCGCTTCGCGCCGGCAAGCCTGCTCGATGTCGGCGCCGGTCCGGGTACCGCGACATGGGCGGCGGCCGAAGCCTTCTCGTCGCTGAAAAGCTTTACGCTGCTGGATGCCAACAACGCCCTGCGCGCACTGGCACTGGATATTGGCCGCGGCAGCGTGCGCCTGCGCGAGATGACATACCAGCGCGGCGACGCCCGTGCCGCGCTGGCTGATGCTTCGGCCGCCGACCTCGTCGTGGCAAGCTATATGATCGCCGAGGTAAGCGACGCGGAACAAAGCGCACTCACCGAGCTGATGTGGACAAAAACCCGCGACACGCTGCTGATCGTCGAACCCGGCACACCGGCAGGATATGCAAGGATCCTCACGACGCGGCGACAACTGATCGCGTCGGGCGCGCATGTCGCCGCCCCCTGCCCGCACGACGGCGAGTGCCCGCTGACTGCGCCGGACTGGTGTCACTTCACACAACGCCTGCCGCGATCGCGCGCGCATAAACAAATCAAGTCCGCAGAACTTCCCTATGAGGATGAAAAATTCATCTATGTCGCGCTGACGCGCGCACCGGTCGCGCGGCATCGCGCCCGCGTGCTGGCGCAACCCGTCATCACCAAGATCGCGGTCACCGCAAAACTCTGCACGCCTCACGGCGTAGTGAGCAGCATCGCGCCCCGCCGCGACAAGATCGCCTATGCGCGCTTTCGGAAATACAACTGGGGCGACACCGTTTTCGACATCAGCAACATATCCGCGCAATAATTTTCGAGCTCCAGCGTTTGGTGACGCATCGGATGCCGACACACGTCTGACCGGATGCAACCGTCCGTGAGGCCTCACGGACGGTTGAACGTACCCTGCTCCCATGGCGACTAATTCGGACGGCCCCCTGGCCGGCCCCCCTGACGCGCGCCGATCTTTCGTCTAGGCTGCGGGCATTCGTCGTCTCATCGGGAGTTCTTTGCCATGTCGACCGGCTGGATCGTTATCGGCGTTATCGTCATTCTCGTGCTTTTCGCGTTTGCGGCCTATAACCGCCTCGTCGCGCTCAGTCAGCGTGTCGGTCAGTCTTTTGCCGACATCGACGTGCAGCTCAAGCAGCGCCACGACTTGATCCCGAACCTGCTCGAGACCGTGAAGGGCTATGCCGCGCACGAGCGCGGCACGCTCGATGACGTGGTGAAGGCCCGCAATGCCGCGATGTCGGCGCAGGGACCGGGACAGGTCGCCGCCGCTGAAAACCAGTTGAGCGGCGCGCTCGGCAAGCTGATCGCGCTGTCCGAGGCCTATCCGGACCTCAAGGCCAACGCCAATTTCCAGCAGCTGGCGAGCGAGTTGTCCGATCTCGAGAACAAGATCGCCGCCAGCCGCCGCTTCTTCAACAACGCGGTTCAGGAATACAATACCGGCATCCAGCAGATGCCCGCCGCGCTGTTCGCCGGCATGTTCGGCTTCACCCGCAAGGACTTTTTCGACCTCGGCGCCACGCGCAGCGAAGTCGAGGCGGTGCCGACGGTGAAGTTCTGAGCTGATGATTGCCCCTGCCCGTCATTCCGGGGCGTCGCAACGCGACGAACCCGGAATCTCATCCGAGCCACGAATCTCCGGATTCCGGGTTCACGCCGTTGGCGTGCCCCGGAATGACCGTGCATAGCGGAAGCGCCTCATGGCCGCCTATGGTCTTTACACGCACATCGCATCGAACAAGTTTCGTTCGATGCTGCTGCTCGCCGGGCTGTTCGTGCTGATCTACGTGCTGGTTTACGCCGGCGCGCTGATCGCGGAGGTGGTGATCAATAGCGACGCGTCGGTCGACTATTACCTGATGGCGGCATCGCGCGACCTGGTGAAGGCTTTTCCTTATGCGACCGGAGCAGCAGCGCTTTGGATCGTGATCGCATATTTCTTCCATCAGTCGATGATCGACGCCGTTACCGGCGGCGAGGACGTCACCCGGCAGCAGCAGCCCCGGCTCTACAATCTCCTGGAAAATCTCTGCATCTCGCGCGGCCTCCCGATGCCGAAGCTCAAGGTGATGGACAGCGAGGCATTGAACGCGTTCGCGACCGGGCTCAATCAGCGGCAATATGCCGTCACCGTCACCTCGGGCCTGTTGAAGGCGCTCAACGATCAGGAGATCGAGGCGGTGCTGGGCCACGAGCTCACCCACATCCGCAACGGCGACGTGCAACTGATGGTGATCGCAGTCATCATCGCCGGCGTGGTCGGCTTCTTCGGCGAGCTGTTTTTCCGGATGTTCACCAACCTGCAGTGGAATTCCGGCGGCGGCGGATCGTCCTGGTCGTCCTCGTCTTCCTCTTCGTCCTCATCCTCTTCCTCGGACCGCGACGGCAAGGGCTCCGGCGGCGCGATCTTTGTCGTCATTCTCGCGGTGGTGCTGATCATGCTGGCTTGGCTGTTGTCGCAGGTGGTGAAGCTGGCGCTGTCGCGGTCGCGCGAACTGCTGGCCGACGCCGGATCGGTCGAGCTGACGAAGAATCCCGATGCCATGATCTCGGCGCTGCGCAAGATCGAGAACCGGGGCGAGCTTCCCGGAGCGACCTCGGCGGTAATGGAATTATGCGTCGATAACCCGCGTGAGGGTTTTGCCGATCTGTTTGCGACCCATCCCTCGGTGGATTCGCGGGTTCAGGCGCTGGTGAAATTCGCCGGTGGACACGATCCCGGACGGCTGGCTCTGCCGTCTGACAGGGCTGATGAGCCGGACGAAGGGCCCCAGCAAGCGGCACCCGCGGACACCGCCCCGCCTCCGCTGCGACGCGGCCCATGGAGCGATGCCGGCCCGTCGCCAGGCCCCTGGGGCAGACATGTCTGAGCATCTGCCCCGTCCCGGCCTCCATGTGTTAACGACATCGGAAGGATTAGCCCTAACCGCAGCCTAATAAATTGAATTCTCCCTTGTTTCTGCCATGTTCACGCCCAAAGCAGGGCTTGGGGGCGTTCGGATCGCTCCAGTGGGGTTCAAAGGGCATGATCCGGGGTCGATCCCGGGCTTTCCCAAACGGACGGGCTCCGTTGGGTTCTAGAATGATGCCTCAATCAGGAATTGCGCGTAAGGGAAGATCATGGCGAAGCCGGTAGTGATTGTGGTAGGCGCGGATAAAGGCGGGGTCGGCAAGACCACCGTCTCGCGCACCTTGCTTGATTATTTTAGTGCCAACAACGTGCCCACCCGCGCCTTCGACACCGAATCCCCGCGCGGCACGCTGAAGCGCTTTCATCCCGAGTTCACCGAGATCGTCGACATGACGACGACTTCGGACCAGATGAAGATCTTCGATACGCTGAATTCGTCAGGCCCCTCCGTCACCGTGATCGACGTCCGCGCCGGTCTGTTGTCGCCTTCGCTGGCCGCGTTGCGCGACATCGGCTTCCTCGACGCCGCGAAGTCGGGCCAGATCACCTTTGCCGTGTTCCACATCCTCGGCTCGTCGATCGCCTCGCTGGACGAAATCGCGGAGACCGCGAATTTCATGCAGGGCGCGAAATATTTCCTGGTGAAGAACTTTATCAACAACACCAGCTTCTTCGAATGGGATCAGGCGACCTACAATTCCTATTTCCACCGCATCAAGGACGCCACCGAGCTCACCATCCCCAAACTCAACGAAATGGCCTATGAGCAGGTCGAAGTCGCCTCGGTGCCGTTCCTCAAATTCGTCGCCAACAAGGGACTCAACGACGAGGCCGCGAACTATTCGTTCGTGCTGCGCGGCTATGTCCGCCACTGGCTGGCCAATGTGTGGAGCGAATTCGACCGCATCAAGCTGACCGATCTCGTCAGTTCCGGCAAAGCGGCCCCGCGTATCTCGGGCGAAAAATAATTGCGCGCGGGATCGCCATTTGGCTGGATTGGGCGGCTAAACTGGTGTGGTGCTTGAGAAGCTCTCTTCATCCCCTGCCGCAAGATCATCCAGAGAACTTCTGAACCAAACCACACTAGAACCATGGATTTCTAGTGTCCCTTTGAATCTGAAGCTCGCCAAGGGTTCTGCAGCGGGGCCGGCGAATTTTCCGATTCAGGACACTGGTGGATATAGGCCGATGCGCCAGACGTTTGTCTACATCATCTGCTCGCCACGCCCGCTGGTCGGCAAGACGCTGGTCTCGCGGCTGTTGACCGAATTCCTGCTGTTGAAAAACGGCGAGGTCGTCGCATTCGACATCAATCTGAAAGAACCGTCGCTGCTCGATTATCTGCCCGATATCACCGAGACCGCCGAGATCGACGATACCTACGGAAAAATGGCGCTGATGGACCGCCTGATCGTCAATGACGGGATCGCCAAGGTGATCGATCTCGGTTTTCATGCGTTCGACGAGTTCTTCACGATGTCCGAGGAAATCGGATTCATCAAGGAAGCGGCGCGGCGCGGTGTCGCGCCGGTCATCCTGTTCGTCGCGGATACCGACCGCGCCTCGGTGCGCGGCCAGGCCATGCTGCAGGAACAGATCCCCGCCACCGCCATGGTGACCATCGGGAACGATTACGTGCTGCGCGGCGAACTGCCTCCGGGCTTCGGCGCCCACGGCCGGATACTTCGCATCGCCGCGCTGCAAGCGTTTCTGAAGAACTATGTCGACCGGCTGACGTTCTCGTTCACCGCCTATCTGCGCAGCGAAAAAGATTCATCGAGCGAACTGCATGAATGGATTCGCGAGAATTACATCACCTTTCGCGATCTCGAACTGGACCTCATCGAGCAGAAGAAGTGAGGCGCGACACGTCATTCGGCAAACGCCGGGATGACGCAGGGGTTCAAGAACCTCAATGCCCCTCGAACGCCATCAGCGTTCGCACCGGTACGTCCATCGCGCGCAATTTCGCGGCACCCCCGAGGTCCGGCAGATCGATGATGAAGCAGGCGGCGACCACGTTGGCGCCGATCTGGCGCATCAGCTTGACCGCGCCCTCCGCGGTACCGCCGGTGGCGATCAGGTCGTCGACCAGGATCACGCGCTCGCCGGGAAGAATGGCGTCGGCATGCATTTCCATTTCATCGAGGCCGTATTCCAGCGAGTAGGCGATGCGCACGGTGGTATGCGGCAGCTTGCCCCGTTTCCGGATCGGCACGAAGCCGGCGGAGACCTGATGCGCCACCGCGCCGCCGAGAATGAAGCCGCGCGCCTCGATGCCCGCCACCTTGTCGATCTTGTTGCCCGCCCACGGTTGCACCAGTTCGTCGACCGCGCGGCGGAACGCGCGCGCGTCACCGAGCAGCGTGGTGATATCGCGAAACAGGATCCCAGGCTTCGGGTAATCCGGAATGGTGCGGATGGCGGCCTTCAAATCATATTCAAAAGTCATAGCTGTCTCTTTTCTATTTCTTCGTCATTGCGAGCGCAGCGAAGCAATCCATGAGCGGCAGGCAAGGCTGGATTGCTTCGTCGCAAGTGCTCCTAGGAAGAAAGTCGCTCAAAAACGGTGTCATACTACCAACATCGAGCCTCAAACTTTCATCCAAGGCGGGTCGGTGCCTTATCCACAGGTCCCAACT
>Ga0193724_1000259_pt1 | contig 13007 bp, 22 predicted proteins | sample H2a1metaG_FD_146005 | JGI IMG/M metagenome (GOLD analysis project Ga0193724, IMG submission 146005) | Soil microbial communities from a riparian zone of the East river system, Colorado, United States - H2a1 | ecosystem: Environmental > Terrestrial > Soil > Riparian zone | place: USA: East River... | reverse complement strand
CCATGTCATCTTCAACATAGAAGGTCATCTTCTTTTTCATTTAAACCCTCTTTACCACGCACGGTGTATTGGCCGATTGTACTTTTAAACTGTTTCCTTTTGGTTCCCACCACGCAAGAAAACAAAACAGACCTATTACAGCCACCGGTAGACAAAGCGATAGCCAGAAGTTAATGCGCTTTATTTCTTCAAATTTATCTCGCTCAGAATTGGTGAAGGGTTTCTCAGGAACAATTCCATTCATTTTGTTTTCTAATTTTTTTACACATGATATACACATGTCCATATCTTTATAGCAGTGGTTGGTACAGGAATATTTACTATATCCAACAATCGCACTCAATTTTAGTGCCGTTAGCTTCCAATATAATATACTCCAGCATTTTGCATCACAGTAACACTTGTCATCACCCCATTCTTTGCCGAACGGTATTTGTGAACTGCATGCTCTACACGCCTTGCTCAGGTGCTCTTCAAGCTTATTTATTCTGTCGTAAATTTTGTTTTCGGGACAATTATCTTTCATTTTAGCTCCGGGGTTGTTTCACCAAAAATATTATTTAAATAGCAAGGATAATAATCAACGTATGATTTTAAGAAAATTTTTAACAAGGGGAAAAATATCATTCTTTCAAAGATGCTTAAATTTGAATATACCCTTTCAAATATTTCTCCGGTATCATTTATGTTTGTTATCTTAAGATGAAATTCAAGATATTTATCTTTTCTTCCTTCCCGTTCTTTAAAGGATATATAGTATTGGCTAATCATATCCATTGAAACCCGGTATTCAAATGGCAAATGAACCGCCGAGACCACATTTAGATTTTTTTCGATTTGTTTAACAGTTTCGGAAAATTCTTCGAGTGCCTGAAAACATTTATTTGCATGTTTTATAACTTCAGTTGATATATCAAGGCATTCATTGAGCTCGTATCGCATAGTCACTATCTTGTCATCACTCACTTCAGATCCCGTTTTGTAGCGATTATTTCTATTATTTCTTGCACTTTTTCATTAAGCAATTCAATGTGCATGGTACCCACAATTAGTGCTTTACGAATGGCCCATAAAAATAGCCATATAGTGGTAAATTGTAGTGCTTGTACAAATTCATGTAACATTAGATTATTCCTCCTTTGAAATAGGATATGTATGATCTTTGGAAGATATTCCTGCCTTGGCGCAGATGTCTTCTATTTTTTTATTAAAGTCTCGTATAATTTCATCCATTACTTTTTTTTGGTCAATATCAACCTCTTGAAGGTCTTTAAAAATAAAGTGGGTTATGGGTTTTTTATTCTTCCGTTGTCCGTATCCTCTTAATCCGTTTATTTTATTGGCACAACTATTGCATTGCGTCGTACAACCTTTTAATAATTTATAACAATCGATGGTTTGATTTTTTCCGCACGCACATTCACAATAAAATGAATAGTTATATCGTAGACGTGCATTTTTCATAGGTGGTATGATATTTAATATGGTCCATTTACCATACTTTTTTCCTATTTCATTTGTATATTTAATAATTCTCTGCTTGTTTCTGTTTTCTAAATCACAAGATCTACAGCGTGTTATAGTCCCATTTATTAATGAATGAAGACTAACGGAAACATTGGTTCCACATTCACATATGCATTTTACATACCCGGTATATTTGTGATGCTCATCTTTTTCCAAAATAGTACGTGTACCATATTTTTTACCAATATAGGAATCGTAATCTATTCTTCCCCCCCCTCGTGGGTGACATTTGACACATCCTTTTTTATTGTTCCTAACGTCATCTTTTCTTAATATATGTATATTTCCACATCGACATAAACATTTATAGCATTTCCCCGATTTATTGGTTAGCGGTGTCACCTCATGCAACACCGTCCAGCATCCATATTTATTTCCCGTAATAATTTCGCTTAACATTTGTCCTCATTCCTTGTGGTTAAGGGCATGCAAAGTCATCTCAATATAACTTAGTGCTTTCAAAATACCCGTAGCCATTGTTTTTAACTCATCTTGAGTTATATCGTTGCCCGATCTCATAACATCGTCCATAAGTTCAACATATGCATCGGTTTGTTCTGATACTTGTTGCTCAAGCTCTTTAAAACGTTCTTTGTGTGTCATTGGTTTCCATTCGGTTACTTTGGTTTGATCGATATCTGTTTCAGTCATTATACCAGTATGCCATAATGCCATAATGCTGTCAATATATATTTTATACTAAAAATCCCCAAAGGCGCCATCAAATGGGATACTCCTGGAGCTTTGGGGGGATAGTACAAGAGCTTTTTGAAGAAAACATTATAATAAAAATCCCCCAAGCGCAGTTTACACAGCTTGAGGGAATGATTGTCACAGCGTCCGAATGGAGAAACGTCGCTGCCGTCGTATAATAAATCGTTAGAACAACTATACTTCCCCAGAATACTACAAAATACCCGTGGTGTACATCTCAAAAAAATGCTATTGTTGCCCAAAAGAAGAGATAACACGGAGCATATATGTTATTTCACATATTACCATATACGTCATTTGATGCCGCACTCCAAATATACATTATCCCCGGCAAACCCGTTCCACTCCAGCGACCCCGTTACTCAATAGCCCACATATATGACTCTCAGAAGCGCGAGAAAGCCGCATCACGTATATACATTCAAAATCAACACGGCGACAACCCGCTATTCACAGGTGCATTACAACTCAATGTAGAGTTCTACTTCGAGACACCCAAATCAACACAGTCACACAACGGCAAATACCACATAGGGCCACCCGATACCGACAACTGCATAAAATACCTATGTGACGTAGCTCAAGGGCTGCTCTACAAGAATGATTCTATAATTGCTCAGATCATTGCTACAAAGCTTTATGACCGCATTCCCCGCACCGAATTCACCTTAAATAGTTCACAATTAATCAATTAAAATAAAAAAGGAATTATAATGGAAAATAAAAATCCTGTTAAACGCAAGCCAGCAAAGAAAATACGGACTCAGCCCATAGAGGTGCATTGGACGCAATTTGAGGTGCGCTCTCTCCCGCCCGGAAGGCAACAAGAAATAGCCGACATGCTTATTGAATATGTTAAACGTGAGCATAAATATACTATTTTGGGTTTTCTTGCTGAAGCTAATCTGTCACATGCCGTATGGTATGAATGGTGTATAAAATATCCAATAATTCATGCAGCTCATGAACGAGCAAAGAGATTCCTTGGAGCAAAACGTTTCGATGCTGCCGCTTCAAAGGCGGGATCAGAAAAGTTATTGCAATGGGCGGGTCAATATGACCAAGATGCATTCAATTACATGAAGTCATTGGAAGATATGAAGGCCAAGAAGGACGAAGATAAGGCTCCTACTAATATTACCATCAATATGGCTGACTTTTCAGAACCGATTGAACCGCATATGATTCCCAAGGAAGAGGAAAACTGATGACAACCTATACAAATTACGTCACCGAATTCGTTAGAGAGAGTAATGAGATTGAGGGCATTTACCGTGACCCCTCACTTGCCGAAGTCGAGGAAATGGAAAGATTCATGGACCTTGAAGAGGTGACAGTTGAAGATCTTGAAAGGTTTGTTTCAATTTATCAACCCGATGCTCGTTTACGAGATCATTCTAATCAGAATGTACGAGTCGGCAGCTATATCGCTCCTCGCGGCGGCCCTAAGATCCGTGAAGAGTTGCAAAAGATGCTTGATGCTGAAATAGGCCCTTGGGAGTTGCATGTTGCTTATGAAAAGCTGCATCCTTTTACGGACGGTAACGGTAGATCGGGTAGAGCTTTATGGGCCAACAGAGAGGTTAGAATAACTCAAGGGTTCTTGATACCGTTCTATTACCAGACATTGGAACGTCAATAAGGATTATCACTATGATAATGACATGCAGTTATTGTAGAAAAGTATTCAAGCGCAAGAAGCGTCGACCCGGTTCAGGTAACAGAGGGCACCATAGAGTCTATTGCGGCACCGATTGCTTTAAGAAAAAGATTGGTAGCGATCATATATGTGCTCATTGCGGATTATCATTCAAGGCAAAACAAACCAGAAGCACTGCACATCCCGACCGTCGTTACTGCACTCGTACTTGTTACAATCTTAGGCTTAAACCTTTACCGCCCGTTGAGATATATGGTGATGCAAAAGATATTGAATTTATTATGGCTTATAGGAAGCACAAATATGAAACACTTAAGAAGAATTAGTGATGAGCTGAAGCGCAAAGGAAGCTCGATGGATATGTTTATGGATTTCTCAATAATACGGTTGTTTTGAAATGAATGATCTCGTTGTTGATCTTAACAAGTTCAAGCCCAGACCATACCAACTTAAGTTGCTTCAAGGATTTGAATGCCAAGGCTTTAAGCGACTCTTGGTAATATGGCCGCGACGTGCCGGTAAAGACTTCACCGCATTCAATATATTACTTCGTGCTGCTCTCAAGCGTGTTGCTACATACTATATAGTACTCCCCACTTTCTCCCAGGGCCGAAGAGTAATATGGGATGCAATAACCAATGACGGTATCCGCTTCAGGGATTTCATACCCGATAAACTTATTATGAAGACCAATGAACAGCTTATGCGCATTACCTTGGTCAACGGTAGCCAAATACAAATAGTAGGAAGTGATAACTATGATGCTCTTGTTGGTGTTAACCTTGGAGGCGCTATATTCTCTGAGTATGCTCTTCAAGATCCGCGCGGATACCAATTCCTAAGGCCCGTGCTCACAGCTAACGACGGCTGGGCAATATTTATATCAACGCCACGTGGTAAAAATTCTCTATTTGAATTATACGAAATAGCTAGAAACCATCCTGATTGGTGGGTATCTCATCTAACGGTGGAAGATACTAAACATATTCCCCTTGATCTTATTGAAAAAGAGAGACAAGAGGGATTAATGAGTGAAGATTTAATTCAACAAGAATATTATTGTTCGTTTACCATGGGCGTGGAAGGGTCATATTATGCAAAATATTTGGACAAGGCTCGGCTGGAGTGTCGTATTGGTATTGTGCCTTGGGAGCCTGCTTTCCAGGTGCATACCGCTTGGGATATCGGTGTTCGGGATTCCACATCAGTGATATTCTTCCAGACTATTGGTCAGACTACTCGTCTTATAGATTACTACGAGAACTCCAAAGAGGGATTGGAACATTATGTGCATATGCTGTCTACGAAGCCGTATACTTACGGGCAGCATATAGCACCCCCTGATATTGCTGTTAAGGAATGGGGTTCGGGTATGACTCGTATTGAGAAAGCAAAGCAGCTTGGTATTAAGTTCAGAGTAGCTCCTGCGTTGGGTATCATGGACGGCATTGAGGCTGTACGATCTATGTTTGGTCGAATATGGATAGATGAAAAGAGATGCGTAAAGTTGATTAAATCTCTTGATAACTATCGACAAGAGTGGGATGAGCGCAAGAAGGTTTACAAGTCGCATCCTCTTCATGACGGTAACTCACATGCTGCTGATGCTATGAGATACTTAGCAATTACTATGCCTAAGATGCGAGACGGTATGACTCAAGAAGATATCAATCGTAAGCATAGAGAGATAATGTTTGGCGGTGATCTGCCAAGAGAATTTATACAGCCGAGGATTTAATGAATATAAAACAAAAGTTGATTAACTTGAATAATTATATCTATGATCTTCCTGACTTCATAGGATTTCCTTTATATGCAGGAATGATGATTGCCACGTTTTTGATTGCGGTTCTTATACCGTTGTCAGTAGTTGTATTCACTATAGGACAGATATTAATTTTTTTATTTGCATAATAAAGGATACATACAGATGGATAATGGTTCATGCGGCATATGCGGTTTGGTTTATCCTGAAAGAGCATGGGGATGGACATTCAAGATACTCATTAAGAAAGATGATGATCCACACAATTATTATAGATGTAGTTTGTGTCCGAAATGTGATGCAGAATACTATAAACACTCCATGATCTTCTTTAATAATGCGGAATTGGAAAACATGAATATGGCAAGTACTTTACCGGCAGGTTCAGTTATACGATAAAGGACAACAGATGAAGCACCAAACAATCCATGAATACCAGATATTACCTCATGATTACTACGTAAAAGATTATTTCTTAGCAAAAAGTCTCTTATATGTATTACGATACATGACAGATGATATTTTATTAAAATTGGCAATTGATGAAGCAGCTCAGTCGTACAAGATACCCAAGGAAGATATCATCAAGCACGTACAAACAATACATATGCTTTACCACGATTCAACGATGGTAACCAAATAGGAGCTCTTAATGTTATTTCCAAATCTTGGACCGAGTTATTATGATGAAAAAGACAAAGATGTTTTACTCCGAATGGAGACGTTCTATAACCAAGCGTTGACCATAAATCTGGCCTTTTGGGGCGAAGCAGATACTGACTATCGGTTTTATGCAGGTGACCAGTCTTTGTGGAATGAAATATACGGTAACTTACCGTTCTCCCAGAATAGATCGTTCAACTTCAATCGCATAAGACGAGTAGTTGATATGGTTTCCGGATACCAACGACGTAATCGTAACTCAACAGTAGTTATACCCATAGAGAATGCCGACCAGGATACATCTGATCAGTTCACAGAAGTCCTTATGTGGATGGACCGTCAAGACAACGTATCTGATACTATATCCCGAGCATTCAACGGGGCACTTGTTTCAGGTATGAGTCTCATGCAAGTATGGATGGACTATAGGGAAGATCCTATATCGGGTAATGTAAGAGTAACGAATCATGCATATAATGAATTTACCTGCGACCCGTTTTTTAAAGAGCCGGACATGAGCGATTGCAACGGTGTTTGGAAACGTTCTTATATGACGAAGCGTGAAGTCATATCGCTCTTACCATCCAAAGCGGATGAGATACTTGGAATGTATGGTAACGACAACCGAGATGGTAAATTCCAATTTCAGCCTGAAAGTTACAACTACGGCCAAACTAATTTACTTACCTATGATGAATATTACTACAAAGATTATCGTAATCAAAAGTTACTTGTGGATACGGAGACAGGAGAGACGGTTGAGTGGAAATCAAAAGATAATGATTCGTTAAAGCTATTCTTGTTTAAGTACCCACAGATTAAGATGATTAAGCAGGAGATCCCGACTGTTAAGCTGGCTATAGTAGTAAACGGTAAGGTTATGTATGACGGGCCGCAGCCTATCGGTATCGATTCATATCCGTTCGTTCCTGTTTTTGCATATTTCTATCCGGAGATACCATATTATAACTGGCGTATACAGGGGATGGTTCGCGGTCTTCGTGATGCTCAGTATTTATATAATCGTAGAAAGATAATAGAGCTTGATATACTTGAGTCTCAGATCAATTCAGGATGGAAGGTCAAAGAGAATGCATTAGTTAACTTTGATGATGTATTTATGTCGGGTCAAGGTAAGCCGTTTGTTCTCAAAGAAGAAGCGCAGATGACCGATGTCGAGAAGATCCTTCCCGCAGATATTCCTCCCTCTATGATACAATTAAGTGAGATGCTGGGTGAGGAGATATCACAAATCTCCGGAGTAAACGAAGAGCTCTTAGGTTCTGCTGTTGATGAGAAGGCAGGTATATTATCTATGCTTCGTCAAGGCGCAGGTCTTACTACACTCCAGAAGCTTTTTGATCAGCTGGATTTATCACAGAAGCTACTGGGAAAGAAGTTGGTAGAGGTCATCCAGAATAATTTCACTCCTGGTAAGGTTAAGCGTATCTTGGCTAAAGAGCCCACAAAGCAGTTCTATGATAAGACATTTGGTAAGTATGATTGTGCGATCGAAGAAGGTTATAACACGACTACTCAACGCCAGATGCAGTTCGCTCAGATGCTACAATTACGAGAATCAGGCGTGCCGATACCACCTGCAGCATTGCTCGCAGCATCTACTCTACAGAATAAGAATGAACTTGTTAAGATGATTGAGCAACAAGAGCAGGCACAACAACAAGCACAACAACAACAGCTTCAGCAGCAAATGCAACTTCAACAAGCAGAAGTTAACTTGGCCAATGCATCTGCATCAGCTCAGGAATCAATGGGTCTTGAGCGAATATCTCGTATCAATGAGAACCAGGAGTTCGCTGTTGAGCGTAAAGCAGAAGCGCATCGCAATGAGACCACGGCTATGCTCAATATTGCTAAGGTTCTGAAAGAATTGGAATCAATTGATCTTGAACATTTGGAAAAATTAATTACCCTTGGTAGCTTGGTGAAAGCTACAGAAGATACTATGTTGGAAAGGGATTCATCTAACGCAATGTTAGATGTTCCGCAACCGTCATTATCTCCTGTACCGACACCCCAACAGGCCCCACAGGCACCTGAAATACCTGCAGAATCTCAGTTGTCTCAGCCGATGGGTATGTAGTTAGAGGTATTATTCACTTTGCTTGGGGAAACCAAGTAGTTACTACGGCCTATAAGGCTACGGAGATCGAGATGTCAAAATCCAAACGTTATTTCAAGCGCGAAGTATTTGCGGGCGAAAAGATGACAAACGAACAGAATGCGAAAGACGGCTCTATGATGGTAGGCGAGTCAGGTGCATTTGCACATATGCCACAAGAAGTAATCATGAAGGCATATCCGAGTGTTTACGGTTATCCCGATACACGACTTATGAACAACTCTGACAATATGGTTGGTATCGATGATCAAATCGGTTCTGATATGTCAGGTGCTAAGCGTCATGTATCAAAGACCAAGTACTAAATATCCTTTAAAAACAACCATGGCTGAGGCATTTCACCCTGGATTTTCAGCCATGGTTGTATACGAACGGAGGATTAGATGCCTGCTATGCCGCGTATGAGCAAAAAAATAGAACGTATCGCCTTCAAGATACTTGGAAAGCCTGATAACTATGATAATGATCAGACTTCCAAGCAAGAAGAAATACGTAAGAAGTTGGATTATGAAGATACTTATATAGCGAGATAGATATGAAACATAAATGCTGTTCTCATGCTAAAGAAATTATGAAGAATAAAGTTAAAAAAGTAGAACATGAATACAAAGAAGGTGAGCTTCATAGCGGTTCTAAGAAGGGACCGATCGTGAAGAATCCTAAGCAAGCAATTGCGATCGGATTATCCGAAGGCCGAAAGGCTGTTAAGAAGTCCGAGAAATAGATCCCCATATGACTCTCACGAGTTTACTGTCTTACGGGTAACTTAACGGTTGCCCGTTTCTTTTAGAAATGTTATATATATCTCGAGAGTAGAATAAAGCAGGGGTATATGAACAAAGATAAAAAAATGACGGTTGGTGCAGCTTCTTTGGAGTTATCACAAAAAACTCCGGACTCACAAGATCCGATTGAACTACAACGCGATATGACCAAAGAGTACTGTGATGAAGTAATCAAATGTGCTCTTCATGGTAAATCTTACTATCAGGGAGCTTATTACGTAGTAGTAATCACCAAAAAAGAAAAAATTATGCAAAATGTACTCAGAAGTTACTACTTCCATAGAGGTACCTGTCCCACTCCCGATTATGATCAGGCCGTATTCAGGTTCGATCCGTCTTCAGAAAGCTTCCAAGAGATATGGGTAATACCCGACCAAGAGACCTGTGCGGTATTCTATGAGAATGCGTTACAAATTGCCCCCGAAGAGCATCAGCTTAGAGACTATGTGATTGATTTTGCAACAGGTGCATTGTTTCAGAAAGCGCTCAAACTAAACGGTGAAGTAAAAGAAATCATCAATTAAAGGAAAACTATGTCAGATTTTGAGAATGACGGTCAACAAGTAACTCATTATGATCCTGAAGCAGAGAAAGCAGCACAAGCACAACCTGCAAATGCTTCTGAGGGTAATGAAAAGAATATACGTAAGTTACGTGAAGAGCGCGAGCAGTACAAGAAAGAAGCTGAGGAATATAAGCGCAAGTATGAATCACGAACCGGTGATGATGAACTTGTAGAATATAAACAGCTTAAACAAATGAAGCAAGAGCTTGAACAACAAACACTTGATCTACGGCTTAAGAGTAAGTTCCCTGATTTTGATTCTGTGGTTAATTCCCAGAACTTACAAAAGCTCGCGTCCGAGGATCCTGAATTGGCGTACACGCTGGATAGCACACAAGACATGTACGCAAAGGCGGTAACGGCATATAAGATGATCAAAGCAGGTCAACCGCGTGAAGCGATATCTGAAGATGATGAGAACTTTGAAGAGAACCAATATAAGCCAAGATCTACAAATAGCTTGAATAAACAAGATTCAGATCGCCCGCTTGGTCAAGCCAATGCATTCCAGCGAGGACTGTCGCAAGATCAGAAGTCCAAGCTATGGGCTGAGATGCAAGAAGCAATAAAGAATCGTTAAAAAGAATTCATTACTACTCTCCTTTTTTTCCCCACCTATGATATGTTTTATAGGTGGGGTTTTTTATATATTGTTTAGGAGGTAAGCAATGAAGAAGAGATACTTATCAATCTTATATCTATTTTTATTAGGATTCTGTTGTTGTAAGAAACAACCGAGAACTCCAAGACTACCGCAGTCAGTTAATTTAACACCTGCACAATTTGAAGCAATTCGTAGAGAATTGAATAGAATTAATAATCCCTGCCGTGTCGTTAATACGGCTCTTCCAAGCGACTAGCAAGGGCTTTACTCTAATCTACAGGGAAAATTATCCGGATAACAGGGTATTTGGCAGCCCCGCAAGGATTCGAACCTTGTGTACTCGGATGAAAACCGGGTGACCTAACCCATGGTCGACGGGGCCATAAATTGGTTGATCGAACAGGAGTCGAACCTGTAACCCTACGATTATGAGCCGTGCGCTCTACCATTGAGCTATCGATCATTGAGACGCCCCAACGGGAATCGAACCCGCATACCTCTAGTTAACTAGTATTCATTCCTTTCTGAACTCAGGAGGCGTATTTTTATCATAGCATAAAATGTACATTTAAGTCTATTGTTGTTGTTTACTAAAGTCCCGACATTTAAGTTTCATCATCAACGGTTCATGATTACCAGTTAATAGCATTGGGTTAGTACGACAAATTACGCCTTCCATTACTTGTTCTTTTTCAGAGCATAAAGATAACGGTCTAGATTTAATATACGCAACAACTTCATCCTCAGTCATTTCACCAATGATAGGTGGAGTAGTAATCCCTAAGGCATCTGCAACAAATTGAACATTTTCTCTAGAAAGCCATACACCGTTTGCATATACATCAAACAATATGAATCCCGGATCAGATCTATAGTTTCCTCCAACCTTTTGTATCTTGGGTCCGTATCCTTCGCCAAAGAACCAGACATTACAGCTGGCGGCATCAAAGTATTTACCAAGCGCACTAAGTATTCGATCATGCGTAAATATTCCCTTAAGTACAGGAATAAGTTCTTTTGGGACTATTGAATCATGATTGCGTCCGTGGATATTACTTTCTACATCGTACATTAATATGGGATGATTCTTGCTGGGTTTGGATGTAAATGAAACTCGTATATTTGTTCCATCGATCTTCTCTTGAAGTTGCCATTTCTCTATAATAGCGAATTCCGGTTGTGCGTAATCACCTTCAATAAAGTCTTGTCGGCCTTCTTGTTTTTGATTTGGGTCTTTCTTGGTTTTTTCATCAAGGTACCAGCCATTTCTCTTCCAAAGTGAGTTAATTTTAGGATATATCATCATTTATCCAAGTAGTTTCGAAATAAGATTTCGGATTAACAGGGTTAATTTTGCTTTTTATAACTATGTCGTTATATAATACTATCGCCTGTATCGAGATTCGGCAACTCAAACACATCGGCTGATAATGGCTCGCCACCAAGGACTGACCACACTCGTGTGGATACCGTTATGGTATGAAGCAATCGTCCGGCTTTAAGCGTAATCATCACATTACTAACTTAAAGGAACCAAAATGCCGGGTAATACAACAACTACCTCCATTTTATCGGCTCCGGTGCAACAAAGCTTTAGTTACAAACTATTAGCCGTACCGACACCGAACATGATCCACAAAATTCCTGCGATGTTGAAGCGCATGCCTTCAAAGGGCGGACGTATTTTACGTATGCGTCGATATAATGCATTACCTACTTCACTTGTTCCACTAGGAAACAGCGGTATTACACCGCCACCTACAGAACTAACTGCGGTAGACATTGATGCACGTATGGATTTCTACGGTTTAGCTTACTAATTGGCCGTAGTAAAACTCCGGGTGATTGCGGGAACCCCTAAATATGCTATACTGTTTATACGGACAATATAAACACATAGCATACAAGGAAACCCGATGGAAGATGCAAAGTTAGCATATATTGCGGGAATAATAGATGGCAAAGGATCGATAATGTTAGTCAAAGCGTGTCATGCAAGTTTCATGAAACAACAAAATAGGAAGTACCCTAACTACTATCCTATTGTTAGTGTTTGTATGATTGAGCATGAAGCATTAGATTTCATTTTTGATACTTTAAAAATCGGAAAGGTTGTTAAAGAGAAGTCATATCAAAACAAAAGGCCGATGTATCGTTATCGTCTAACGAATAAGCCTGATTTAAGAAAGTTTTTAGAAATAATGACTCCATATTTAATGATAAAGAAGCAACAAGCAATATTATTAATGCAGTATATAGATACCTTTATTTCGTGTTCTGCTAAAAATCCTGTGACGGAAGCTATAGAAAACGACCGTCATGAATATTGGACTAAAATGCGCGAGATGAATGGTGTAGCATCGCCGGCAACGACTGAGCCCTGGGGCAAGCGAGGCAGATCTAAATCTGTCCGCATTGAAACGACAGTCTGATCTATATCGAAAGATATAGAGGGAGATCCGAAGAGGTTTCCCCGCTATGAAATCATAGTCAGTAAGCTTGTATCATTTCAAGCTGAAAGTAACAGATAGCAGTATATAAGAATAAATGAGCAAGTAACACTCCAAAATCAAGACCCTAA
>Ga0193724_1000258_pt1 | contig 13031 bp, 11 predicted proteins | sample H2a1metaG_FD_146005 | JGI IMG/M metagenome (GOLD analysis project Ga0193724, IMG submission 146005) | Soil microbial communities from a riparian zone of the East river system, Colorado, United States - H2a1 | ecosystem: Environmental > Terrestrial > Soil > Riparian zone | place: USA: East River... | reverse complement strand
TTTATATTATACTTATTCCCAAATTAGAGAAATAATTTCTTATTTGACTTAATTTTAGAGGAATTTTTTCATTTTATAATCAAATTTTGATAAATTAATGTTTTAATATTTAATTTAAAATTTGGTTTTATTGCCTCTTTTTTTTTAATAATATAAAATTAAATATGTTAATTAATCAATCTTTTATTTATGTTGCTTTATTAATTTTGAGCAGTAGCATTTCATTTATTTTCGATAATTTTTTATATATTATTTTAATAAATTTAATAATTTTTTTAGGAGGCGGAGCAATTATTTTATTAGCTGGTAGAGCTGGAAAAATATTAGATACAGCTCAAAAAATTGCTACAACAGTAGCAGCTGGGACTATAGCTTATTCAAATTTATCTGGTGGTTCAAATAATAAAAATGATGATAAAAAGGAGGATAAAAAAGATGATAAAAAGGATAATAAGAAAAGTTCAGATGGTAGTACCTCTGGAAAATAATTATTCTAAATCTTTTTCTTTACCTTTAATATTATCTTATTTAGATATTAATATTCCTGATAATGCTTCAACTTTAACTCAATGGTCATTCTCTGTATTTTTATTAAGTTTAATAGCATTGATTTGTTTTATAAATGTTCTTGGTTTTTTATTTGTATATATTTTAATACAAAAAGGTAATTATGAATTAAAATATCCAAGATTTAAAAAAATAATTAATTATTATAAAAAATCTAGTATATTATATGTAGTAATAGAATCATTAATTTGTTTTAGTTGTTTATTGTTATTAATAATTTTTTCTATTTTATATGTTCTTAAAGAAATTAATTAATTAAAAAATAATAAAATTTAAACCCCTAATAATAATATATTAAATTTAACTTAATTATAAATAATATTCATATAAAACAAGAAAATAACATAGGATTATTAAAATGCTGCCGCTCACAAATATTACTTAATTAAAAAAAAAAATTTTTTTTAACTTACATCCTCTTATGAGAGTTAATTTAAAATTCATATTTAAATTATTATAAGATAAATAGAATAATTATGAGCGGCAGAAAATATTAGTGTTTCTTTATGTAAATGGTTTTTAATTTAGTCTTATTATATTAAACATCAATAACATTTATAATGGTTTATAAATTAAAAGAGGGAATAAATATAAGCTATTTATATTATACTTATTCCCAAATTAGAGAAATAATTTCTTATTTGACTTAATTTTAGAGGAATTTTTTCATTTTATAATCAAATTTTGATAAATTAATGTTTTAATATTTAATTTTAATTTGGTTTTATTGCCTCTTTTTTTTTAATAAAAATAAAATTTAAATGATGTCATTAATGTATAAAAAAATGTTGGTTTTTAATAGTACAAGATTCTATGATAAAATTCTTTGCTTTATTGATTTAATTATTATTTTATTAGTTGTTTCTTTATTAATTCATGATTTATGAAATATAATATTTTCATTAATTTATAGAATATTTGATTTGTTTTCAGATACAAATATTACATGTAATATGATTAGTAGTGGAAATAATAGTTCTAATACTACTACTCAAGTAATACATAATGATGGAAGTATATCAAATTCTATAAGAAGTTTATTTATTTATGGTACTGGAGCTTTACGATTACAATTGACTAGAGTATCAGGTAGTCCTGGTACTAGAGCTTTTATTATTGGAAGTACTATAGGAGCTGATTTTGCTTCTAAATTTTTAAATAATACAATAAATGATCCTAATTATGTTAAATCTCATGTTGATAGTTGGAAATCTATGTTTCTTTCTAATGATTCTGCTAAAATTGAAGTTGATAATGATAGTTTTAATGAAATAAAAAATGGTTTAACTCCCTCAACTACACCAATTACTGATTCTAATAATTCAGTTAATAAGTTATTACCAGATGGAAATGGTTTTGAGGAATTATCCAATAAATTTATTAATAATTTATTAGATATATTGAAATCTATTTTAGAACCTGTTCAGGTTGATTATTCTAATGAAATTTTAGCTAATCAATTATATCATATCAGTATAATATTATTTATATTATCTATATTTATTATTATATTGTTTATAGGATTTTTAATTAATTTATTAGTGTTACTTTATAGTGATAAAATAATGAATTATTTTACTAATAAATATATTAGAGCTTATATTAATTTTAATAAAAAAATAATAGGAATAGAAGTGAGTTTAATAGGTTTTAGTATATTATATTTTATGTATTGTTTAACATATGGATTATATTTTTTAGCTACCCATCCTATCCCTTTTTCTTAGTGAGCAGATGCGTAGCCATCAAATATTATAAATCTAAGTCTTAATAAATAAAGAGGTGTCCCTAGATAAAATAAATATTTTCATCCCTTACTTTTTATAAGTAATCTAACTTATAAATTACTAAATTTAATTAACAATTAATAAAAATAATTGTTAATTTATTTCTTAGCTTTAAAAGGTTTCTTTATTGATTTTATTATTATTAATTTTGAGATTAATTGAAAATAATGACATTTTAATAAAACTTAAATTTAATTCTTGTTAAAGAATAATTTTTAAATGAAAAATATATTTTATTTATAGATTTTAATAAAATTTTAAATATGGTTATACAATTCTAAAATAAGATTACATTAAAACTTATTGTACTAACATGTACATTAGCTTATTTAATTTTCTTTTTATTTAATTTCATTAAATTATTAAGAACTTTTATTTATAATGTATAATTTTTAATAATTTATTATTCATTTTATGTTATATTGTATTTAATAAAAAATAAAATAATTTAAAAGAGGCTAAGAAATGATTTTTTTAAGTATATTAATTTTAATAGTGGCTAAGGCCCTACCTTCATGTAATACTAATTTATCGTCTATTTTATTTACAAGAATATCAGCTATAATTTTCATATATGCCGGAGTATTATCTTTTAATACTTTATATATTCAGTCAATTGGATCAGGTATAGGAATATATAGCGGTTTATTTCATGTTACAACAGTGTCACAACTTATAGAGGTTTTTTTATTAATAATAGGTTCACTAATATTAATAGCTTGGCCTTTAAAATCTAATTTATTAACTTTTTCTTTAAATAATTTAGAAAATTTAAAAATTAAACAAAAAGATGCAAAAGATTTATATAAAAATAATTATTCCTCTGAATATTCTTTAATAGTATTATTCAGTACTTTAGGGGCTTCTTTATTAATATCATCCTCTGATCTAGTATCAATGTATTTAAGTATAGAATTACAATCTTTTGGTTTATATATTTTATCTACATTATATAGAGATTCAGAATCATCAACTTCAGCTGGTTTAAAATATTTTTTATTAGGTAGTCTATCATCTTGTATAATTTTACTTGGTGCTGGTTTAATTTATGCTTTTACAGGTTTAACAAAATTTGAATCAATTTATAGTTTAATTTCTGTATCTGAAGTTAATTATATTATTCAAGGATTAAGTTTAGGATTAGTTTTAATTATTGTAGGATTTTTATTCAAAATAGCAGCAGCACCTTTACATAATTGGTCTCCTGATGTTTATGATGATACTCCTACAATTGTAACAATATGGCTTACTATAATGCCTAAAATATCAATATTAATTTTATTATTAGAATTACATACACAAATAGATTTTATAGGAGGATTAAATTCATTAATTATCACTACAAATGGATATGCTGAATTTTTAAATTCAATTCCTTCAATAACTTATAATATGAATGAAATAAGTAATGGATTAAATTTATCTCCTTTAAGTTTAATAGGAGGTATAGCTGGAGATAATTCTATATATATATTAAAAAATTTATTACTTATAAGTTCATTATTATCATTATTTATAGGATCTATAGTTGGATTAGCTCAAACACGTATTAAAAGATTATTAGCTTATAGTACAATATCTCATATTGGATTTATTTTATTAGCTTTAGCTATTAATACTGAACAATCTATAGATTCTCTTCTATTTTATATTATTCAATATTCAATTACTAATTTAAATATATTTTTAATTATAATAGCTTTAGGTTACATAATAAAAAATAGTAAAATTAATTTTACAATAAAAGATATAAAATATATATCTGAATTAAAAGGTCAATTTTTCTTAAATCCTTTACTTAGTTTAAGTTTAAGTATTTGTCTATTTTCTATGGCAGGTATTCCTCCTTTAATAGGTTTTTTTTCTAAACAATTTGTATTATATTCAGCAGTGCAAAGTGGATATTATTTTATCTCTATTGTAGCTATACTAGTAAGTGTAGTAAGTGCTTCTTATTATTTAAAAATTATTAAAGTTCTTCATACTGATACAGAAGAAATTATACAAGAATCAAATTCTAAATTGGATGAATATGAAGATAATTTATTAACTAATTTCCATAGTTTTTTAATTTCTAGTTTAACATTATCAATATTATTGTTTATTTTAAAACCTTCTCTAATCTTAAATAGTACACAATTGCTATCTTTATCTTTATTTAATTTCTAATGAACAATTTATTAATGTTATTTATTTTTGTACCAATTTTAGCTTTTATTTTACTAGCTTTAAATATTTTATTAGCTCCTCATAAACCAGATGAATCTAAAGTTTCAGCATATGAATGTGGATTTAGTCCAGTATATGGACAAACTAGATCTACTTTTCAAATACATTTTTATATAGTAGCAATGTTATTTTTAATTTTTGATCTTGAAATTTTACTTTTATTTCCAATTGCTGTAACTCTTTATCAAGTAAATATTTTTGGATTTTCTATAGCAGTTATATTTTTTATAGTTTTAACTATAGGATTTGTATTAGAAATTGGTTCAGGTGCTATTGCTTTAACCAATTATGATCAATCTAGCTCTAAGTCAGATAAATAAAATAAAAAATAATTTAATTAATCTCTACCTCACCCCAATTAGCTTATTTATAAAAATAATTATAAATAAGTATCAGTATAAATATAGTAGGAAAATATATTAATTACTTATTTTAGAGGATAATAATTAATAATAAAAAAAATTGCCTCTTTTCTTTAAAATAATATAAAAAAAAATGATTTTAAATATTTTTAGTATACCTATTAAATTAAGTATTTTATCTATTATAAAATTAATTATTATTTTCTTACTTATAATATTAAATGTTTATTTAGTGTATATTTGTATTAATAAACCTTTTAAAGAAGAAAATGAAAATTATATTTTAAGTGGTATAAATATTCCTCCTGCATTAAAAAATACATTACTTATAGCATTTCAAAGTTTTAGTTTTTATGCAGCAGTAAAAAGTTTAGATAATAGTGAAACAAATGCAAATTTAAATAAATTACTTTTAGAAAGAAATAAACATATTGAAAATTTGAAGAATATAAATGACAAAGAAAAATATGATTCAATGATTGAAAAAACAAAAATGGTATCAATTTTAGGTAAAATACAAGAACAAAATAAGGAAACTTATAAATATAATTTAAACACTGAAAAAGAAAATATAACTTTACAAGAATTAGAAAGTAAAAAAAATGCTTATCCTAATAATGAATCAGATAAAATTAAAGAAATAGTAGAAGAAATAAGAAGATGTAAAATAAGAAGAGATTATAATATCTCTGAATTTAAAAAATCAGAAAAATCTTTAGAAAATTTATATAAAGAAATGGGATTAGGGGATATTATTAAAAAAAGTTCATTTTTTGATATTATCTCTGAAAAAATAGAAAATCTTGATACTATTGGTTTAATTGCTTTTTCATTATTATTAGGAAGTAATGTTATAATTTCTTGTTTAATTTCAATTATATTTGTATTTTATGGTGATATATTATTAAAAAAATTTAAAATAGAAGAGAAATTTCCTAATTTAGCTAAAATAATAAATTTAAGATTAAAATTTCAACGTTATTATTTAATTTTAGCAATATTGTATATTTTTTCTGTGGCATTAAGTCAATTATTGTTTGGTATAGTTATTTTAAGTAAATAAAACATTTTTATTTAAATTTGTAATAGTATTATTGCAGAAGATAATTGTTATTTTTATCTTTCTTTTTTTTTTTTCTATTTCTGAACAGCTTGTGTAGCAATTGTGTTGCAAAGCATGCATAGATAATTTATCTTTTTTTTTTATTTATAATATATTTAATGCATATTTAACAAGAATCTTGACTCACATCATCCGAAGCATACCTATCATCTGCAACTAAATTTAACCGAATTAGAGCACCCCTTTTTTTTATAACATTATTTTATTATTAACAATTATTTTTTTTAGAGGAAAAATAATTAATTTTTTAAACTTTATCTTATTTAGTGCACCACAAAACCATTTAAGAAAAAAAAGTAACCTCTTTTTTAAAATTTTAATTAATAAAAAATAATGACAAACAACAATTCAAAAAATTTTAAATTAATGGATTAATTTTGACTATAATTTTTATCATCAATTATATTAAATAAAATATAAGAATTATTAACCCCTATCACACAATATTATTAAATTATTATAAATTAATTTAATAATAAGTATTAATAATTTAAAAAAATTTTTCTCTCTGTTAACATACTTATTTATTATGTTAAGAAAAACAAAAATGGTCTGGGGTTTTATAAGTTTTTTTTTAATTATATTTATTTTTACAGCATTCAATACCTTTACATAATTATATGTCTTACTCCTCAAAATTTTTAAGTTATTATTTATATATTCTAAATACTTATCATACTTAATAAATATAATTTTAATTTAAGAGATTACATCAAATATGTTATTTGAGCGGATTCGTAGCCAGCAATAATTTTTTTAATATAATAAAATTATTAATTTTCAGGTTTATATTAATAGGAATTATTATAGGGGTTAAGATTAGTTTTTTTTTAATATTAATTAAATAAAATGTTATCATGAATGTTAATATATAAATTAAATTAAAAAATATAAAGCTAAAGAAAAATAATTAAATAAATTATTTTCCATATGTATTATTATCTGATGATTGCTTATTAGAATCTTCTAATTCTACTTTTTTAAAATCTTCTTCTATAAAAGGCATAGATTCTTTTATTTCTTTTGTTGTTAAATCTATTCCCATTCTAGTTGAAGATTTTAAATCTAACTTAAATGATTCAACAACTCCAGAAGAACTAAAACCTTCTAAACAAACAATAAATTGAGCTAATCTAAGTTGAACAGGAGAAATAATATGACGTTTTGTATTTGATCCACCACTAACAATTATATCTAATCTTCTAAAATTAAGTAATAAATTAGCCCAAGTTTGATTTTCAAAATGAAAAATCATAAATCTAGAATTATCATGGTTTTTTAATAATAATAAGTTTAAGATTTTTTTTGTAAAGAAATCTTTACGTGAAATATTGTAAATAGCAAATTCAGTGTTAAAAGAATGACTAAATTTATCTATTTTACTTTTAAAATCATTATTAATAACATTAATGATAATTAGTTTTCTTACTTTAAGAAATTCTAATCTTTTAAGAATACTATCAAAATCTAAGCTTTCAGTATAAAATTTAAAATATGAAGAAGCTATAACATGATGTAGATTGTTAATTATTTTTGAAGAAGAAAAAGCAACATAAATATAAAAATTGTTTTTGTTTTTGTTCATTTAAATTTAATAATGATTTTTTTTTTTAATAATAATAGAGGCAATTTAAATTATAGAAATGATTGGTTTACCTCTTAATACCAATCTAATTTATTATCTATAAATTTTTTAATAATTAATATTTTATAGATTAATTTATTGTTATAAATTAATCTAATAAGATTGAAAAATATAATTATTTATTGTATAGTAAGGTTTATGATAGCATAAAAAGGGGTTAATTTTTTTTTTTAATATATATATTTTTTTTGAATACATTATAAATATAATAAAATGTATAGTTCATATATTATAACACAGATAAAATTAAAGAAATAGAATATGTAGATACACAAGTAAAAAAAATTAAAGAGAATAAAATAAAATAAATCCATAGATTAGCTCTTTTACCCCACATAGTAGTATATTTTATTAAAAAATAGTGAATATATTTACCTAATGGATATGATTTAATATTATCAAATTGTATATTATTATCTATTATTACTTTAGAAGTAACAATAATAAATAACATAAACATTAAATATATCATTACATAATGAAGTGTTAAATTAAGAGATAAATTATGTATTATTTCATCTTTGAAAGGAAAATTTAATAAATCACCTTTTTCTAATGAAGAATTTATTAAATTATTATCCCAATTAGGTTCTAATTTTTCTACTTCATCTAAAATTTTTGAAGTTTGTTTTAAATTACCTTTTACTTCTATGAATTTTTCTGTATTAATTATATTATAATCATTAATTTTTAAATCCTTCAATGAATTGCTATTCCCAAATAATTTAGTTAGAACACTATTAAAATTATCATTAGTTAATTCATTTTTTAAATTACTAAGTTCAACTTTTAATTTTAAATGTCCAGTCGGAATTGACATATTAGCACTATTTGTAGATGGTATACTATTATTAATCATTTTATATGATATAGAAAAACCTGACCCAGTACCTCCTATAATACCTAATTTAGGGAAAATTCCTATTGGTTGTTTTGCAACTAACACGGCAGCAATTCTTGCTCCAGCTGCGAAAACAGCAGCAGTACCTACATTTTCTAAAACTTGATTAAAAAATTGTCCTGTTAATTCTACTTCTGCTTTATCAATAATAGCTGTAACAATTACATCTTTATTATCTAAATATATAATATTATAGTTTAAAATATAAAATATTAATAAACTAACAAAATATGGTACTAAAAAAAATAGAAATTTATTATTAGAGAATAAATTTGAGAATTGATTTTTGAATGATTTCCCAACAATTCCTATATTTAAACTATAAAATATGCAAAAATGTAATATTAAGGAAACCAAAAAAATATTGCTGGCTACACATCCGCTCATATTTAAGATCATTTTTAATTATAATTTTTTTTTTAATAAGAAAAGAGGCAGATGTTACAATATAAATATGGTAACTTATAAATAGACTGATCTCCTCTAACTATCCAGTCAACTAAATTAAATTTTTATTTATTTTATAAAATAAATAAAACTATCTGTTTGTTTTTATTGTAGCAACATCTAGTAATGTGTTTTCAGCTGCTCCTATGAATGGTGTAATTATTAAAAACCAAGCAAAATAGAATGCTGTAGCAAATTGACCTATTTCTACAAATGGAGTCTCTGGATGTTGAGATCCAATCCACATTAAAATAATAAAATCAACCACAAATAACCAGAAAGCTAATTTCATTGCAGGTCTAAACTGATTTCCTCTAATTCTAGATAAATCTGTTAATGGTAATATTAATAATATTAATAATGATCCAAACATTGCTATTACTCCAAGCAATTTATTAGGAATTGATCTTAAGATAGCATAATATGGTAAAAGATACCATTCAGGAACAATTGAAACTGGAGTAACCATAGGATCAGCTGGAATATAATTATCACTATGACCCATAAGATTTGGATAGAAAAATACAATTATAGATAATACTAGAAAGAATAAAAATATAGTTACAAGATCTTTAAAAACAAAATAAGGATGCATTGCATATCTATCTCCATTAGATGTTACTCCATTTGGATTATTTGAACCATGAACATGTAGAGCTATTAAATGTGCTATAGCTAATGCAGCTAATAAAAATGGTAATAGATAATGTAAAGAAAAAAATCTATTAAGTGTAGCATTTGACACTGAAAATCCACCCCAAATTACAGATTATTAATGACATAATTTTTAATTATATCTTCATTGTCTCACGACAATGCTTAGACTATGTATTCAACCAAATTATATTAATAAAATGGCTGCGGGGTTATCGTGTTGAGCTTATTGTTGGTATAACTCACTCATTAGTCGTTGAACGTTATTGATCCTTTATGTAACTTCTTTTCTTATTCATCTTTTTATTTTATAAGGGAAAATATTACATAATACCGAATCAAGCTTCGCTGCAAATTGTCTTAATTACGGTGGTTAATTTAATTAAGAGGTTCTTGCAATTTTCCCCGTTTGCCTCTAAAACATTACTGTTTTAAGGAGCCTAATTTAACATAAATTATTTTAATTTGTAAACCTTTTCTAAAGCATTCATAAAATAAGAGTTAGAATTTATATTTATTGAGGAAAATTAAGATTACTGTAACGAGAACTATTATGTAGAATTGTTAACCAATTTAAGTATTGGATACCTTTCAAACCAATTAAAGGATGGAAACCTGAAAAGGAGAAAAAATTAATTACTTTTTGTATATCTATTTTAGAGCTGACAGAAAATTGATTATACATACCTTTTTCTACCCCAATTTTTCGGTTAGTCTCAAATACCAATTTAAATGCTTCAAATAACAAAACATGTATTTTTTGTTTTAATTGAAAGCATCCATCATTATTTATTTTTACAAAGAAAGAACCTTCAGATTGTGTAAATCCTACAATTCAATTATTAAAGAAAGGTAATTTGATGTAATCTGAGGCTTTTTTAGGTAAATTAAAAAATGTAGGAATTTCTGTTATATTGGGTAATTGATCATAAACTTTTTTTTCATTTTTAAGAATAAACATAGCTAAATCGAATTGAGCTCTACGATTATCAGTTAAAAAGAATATACCATGATGTAATAATAATGGAAATAGAACTTCTTGTAAATCTGTTCTATTTATTTTTAAACTACAATTTGGACTTTTATGATCTCGGTTAATTGAAATTTTACCTAATTTTAATACAGAATGAATATACTCTAAAGTAGAAATATCTTCTAAATGTATTGTAATTACCAATTTAATAGTTATAAATCCTTTAGTAGTTTTAGTAACTAATATATATCCATCCCCATCTATTAAACCAACTAAAAAAGCTATAAATTGATAAGGAATTGATAAATATTCTCTTTTGTCTAATCTTATTTTATTTCCTTTTTTTAATGCATGAATACTAACTATACCTATAGTAGGTAACACTGGAATTAATGCTGACATAATAAAATATTCTGTTAAATTATTTGACTCTACAATATCTTGTCCAAATATAGGAATTGCTGATAAAAGATTTGTAATTACAGTAGCACCCCACAAACTCATTTGACCATAAGGAAGAACATACAAACTTACTTATTATTAATAATAAGCTAGAATAACTTTAATTTCGTATATTCTATTAGTTAATTTAAAACTAAAAGTTTCGACTGTGCATTAAGCAACATATTATTAATAAAAATAAATTATTAATAGTCAGCCACCCATTAGTGACCCAGTCTGTCGCGATCATCTAGATAACCGTCGATCTCTAATCTTATCTTTTTTTTTTAATTTAAATTTAGATAAAATTCTTTGATCGATTTCACTAACATTGCCTAAGAAATTAAAAAATTAAATTTCTTAAATAATCCTGTCAGATTATTCCGCTTTATTTCTATTTTTCTCTAGAGATTGCATAGAAATTTAAACTCACGGGACTATAATTTAAATTAAACATATTTTACTATCCAACGTCTTTTTAATAATTTTTTTTTAGTTTTTAAAGCTCTAGTTATAGTTTTTATATTACATCCTATATCTTTAGCTCCATCAGTAATACTAGAATATTTACCATAAACTGTATAATCTAAATTGTATAATAATATAGCTTTAGAATTTTTTTTCATATTTTTTATAGCTTGATCTGAATAAATTGGATTTATTCTTTTTAAAGCTTTTTCTCTTATTTTTTCAATAGTTTCATTTGAAAGGTTTTTACCTTTATTTAAATTCCCTATTTTAATACGACGTTCTAAGCTATAATTTGTCTTCATTTTTAATCTAGATATTTCAGTATGTTTATAACCAAAACTTGATCCAGCTTCAGTTAGTATATTATAATTAGGTAATAAAGTTTTCAAATAAAAATCTTCTAAATCTAATAAATTTTTATTATTTTCTTTATTTACTATTTCAGGAAACAATTCTAAAACTAAAAATGCAAATTCAGATAATTTATATTTTTTAACTGCAAATTTAACAATTTTACTTCCATTAAAATTTAATAAATGATTAGAAAATCTAGCATAAATTTTATTTGTAGAAGCTGAACCTATATAATAATCAAGAGTTACTTTATTTAATATTAAATAAATTCCACTAAGTCCTTTAGTCTCAGATAAAATTTGTTTCCTAATAGAATCTAAATTTAAAGATTCATAAATATAAATAGGATTTAAATTTTTATCTTTCAAAAAATTAGATAATTCTTTGGAGTAATTTTCAGAGGAATTTGAATTTGTAGATATAGTAGAATTATATCTTTTTGCAGTTAAATTTATTTTCAGTTTATTTCTAATATTTACTTGATTAATTACTAAATTATTTTGTTTATTGTTTTTATGTTTATATTTAAACCATTTTGGGCTATTATTGTTACCCAAGAAAGCTGTTCCAATCATAAGTATAAGAATTATTACTCCAATAGACCAAACTAAAACTCTAGGTGTCTTATATGAACTATAATATAATCCTCTTCCAATATGTGCATATACAAATATGAAAAAAAATGAAGCCACATTAGCATGCATATAACGAATTAACCATCCATTATTAACATCTCTCATAATCATTTATGTTATAAACATGTCCACTTAAATCAGCATTATTTTATATTACAAAACATTGTTAGGTAATCCAACAAAGGCAAGCATTGATAAAATAAGGAAAATTATAGTGGTTTTGAGTAAAAAGTATAACATCCTCCGATAATTTTTCCTGTGTCAATACTTCGTCTAGCAGCTACACTTGTTTTTGAATAGCCAATAGCTTCCATGGCTGATGCAAAAGAATTGAAAGGTTCTTCACTTAATAATACTCCATTGTCATACACCCATATAGAACTTTTTTTAAACACATGTGATAAAGCTTTTGCTAGATCCACATGTAACATATTAGGTTGAA
>Ga0193724_1000257_pt1 | contig 13033 bp, 8 predicted proteins | sample H2a1metaG_FD_146005 | JGI IMG/M metagenome (GOLD analysis project Ga0193724, IMG submission 146005) | Soil microbial communities from a riparian zone of the East river system, Colorado, United States - H2a1 | ecosystem: Environmental > Terrestrial > Soil > Riparian zone | place: USA: East River... | reverse complement strand
CGGTCTTGGACGGCTTGCGGCGTGCTTCATGGAAAGCATGGCGACGCTGGCTATTCCCGCCATCGGCTACGGCATTCGCTACGATTTCGGCCTGTTTCGCCAGATCATCGCGCAGGGCTGGCAGCAGGAATATCCCGACGAATGGCTGGGCTTCGGCAATCCCTGGGAATTCCAGCGGCCCGAGGTGGTCTACCACGTGCATTTCGGCGGCAGCGTTGAACGGTTCACCGACGCGAAGGGCCGCGACCATGCGATCTGGCATCCGGCGGAAACCGTGCAGGCGGTCGCCTACGACACCCCGATCGTGGGTTGGCGCGGCCACCACGTCAATGCGCTGCGGCTGTGGTCGGCGCGCTCGCCCGACCCGCTCAAGCTCGACGTGTTCAACACCGGCGACTATCTCGGCGCCACCGCCGAGGAGGCGCGCGCGGAATCGATCTGCAAGTTCCTCTATCCGAATGACGAGAGCCCGGCGGGCCGCGAGTTGCGGCTGCGTCAGGAATATTTCTTCGTCTCCGCCTCGCTGCAGGATCTGATCAACCGCCATCTCGCGTCGGACGGACAGTTGCGCGGTCTGGCGTCAAAGGCCGCCGTGCAGCTCAACGACACCCATCCCAGCCTGGCCGTCACCGAACTGATGCGCATTCTCTGCGATCTTCACAACTTCCGCTGGGAGCAGGCATGGAAGATCACCGTGGCGACGCTGTCCTACACCAACCATACGCTGCTGCCGGAAGCGCTCGAAACCTGGCCGGTCGAACTGTTCGAGCGCCTGTTGCCGCGCCATCTGGAAATCATCTACCGCATCAATGTCGCGCATCTTGCGCTTGCCGACCAGCGCTGTCCCGGCGACGACGATTTCAAGGCCTCGGTATCCCTGATCGACGAGAGGTCCGGCCGCAGGGTACGCATGGGGCAATTGGCGTTCGTCGGATCGCATCGCATCAACGGCGTCTCGGCGATGCATTCCGATCTGATGAAGGAGACCGTGTTCCATGATCTCCATCATCTTTATCCGGCCCGCATCACCAACAAGACCAACGGCATCACCTTCCGCCGCTGGCTGATGCTGGCCAACCCCAGGCTGACCAGTCTGCTGCGCGCGGCCTGCGGCGAGGCCGTGCTCGACGATCCCAGCAAACTCGAACTTCTCGAGGCCCGCGCCAGCGATAGCGCCTTCCAGCAGCAATTCCGCAGTGTCAAGCACCACAACAAGATCGTGCTGGCGCGGCTGATCGGCGAACGCCTCAACGTCAAGGTCGATCCCGCGGCACTGTTCGACATCCAGATCAAGCGCATTCACGAATACAAGCGGCAACTGCTCAACATCCTTGAAACCGTGGCGCTGTATCACGCGATCAGGGACGAGCCGCAGCGCGACTGGGTGCCGCGCGTGAAGATCTTTGCCGGCAAGGCGGCGGCGAGCTATCGCTATGCCAAGCTGATCATCAAGCTCATCAACGACGTCGCCGAAGTCGTCAACAACGACCCCGTGATCGCCGGACGGCTGAAGGTCGCGTTCCTCGCCGACTACAATGTCAGCCTGGCCGAGGTGATCATTCCCGCCGCCGACCTCTCGGAACAGATTTCTACCGCGGGCATGGAGGCCTCCGGCACCGGCAACATGAAGCTCGCGCTGAACGGCGCGTTGACGATCGGTACGCTCGACGGCGCCAATCTCGAGATCCGCGATCTCGTCGGCTCGGAAAACATCGCGATCTTCGGCATGGAAGCGCTCGACGTGGTGGTGCGGCGCAAGCAGGGTCTCGACGCCACCGATGTGATCAGGCGATCGCGGCATCTTTCGCGCGCCATCGGCGCGATCGAGAGCGGCGAATTCTCGCCCGACGACCCGACCCGGTTCGAATCGATCGGGCACGCGCTGCGCCATCTCGACCACTACATGGTGAGCGCGGATTTCGACGCTTATTTCGAGGCCCAGCGCGGCATCGACGCGCGCTGGCTGGTGGTGCCGGCATGGACGCGGGCCAGCATCCTCAACGTCGCGCGGATGCCGTGGTTCTCGTCCGACCGCACCATCCGCGAATATGCCCAGGATATCTGGAACGTGCCGGTAGGCGGGCCTTCGCCGCAGGGGCTGCAGGCGCCGGGCGTTCAGCGCGAGGCGACGCGCTGACGCGACCGGCGAGCGGAAATCCATTACTTCGGACGTCATTGAATTCGGCAGAATTGCCACGATACTGCGCGGGAAGTTAAGGGCGTCATTGCGAGCCAACGGGGCGGGCATTCGCGCGACCCGTTGGCTCGCAATGACGGAAGTGCGGAAATGCTGACAAAAACCCCACACCTGTTCGACGACGCGACGCGGATTACCGCCGGTGACAGCCGCTGGCAGGGGTGGACCAGCGACGATTACTGGGCTTTTGTCGGCCCGTTCGGCGGGGCGACCGCCGCCACGATCCTGCGGGCGCTGATCGACCATCCGCAGCGGGCCGGCGATCCGCTGGCCCTTACCGTCAACTTCTGCGCGCCGATCGCGCAAGGCGCCTTCGATCTCGATGTCCGCCTGGTCAAAGCCAACAGGTCGACGCAGCATTGGTGTGTCGAACTGACCCAAGGCGGTGCTGAAGTTGCGACCCTTGCAACCGCCGTGTTTGCCGAGCGCCGCCCGTCGTGGTCGCACCAGCCGGCGGAATTTCCGAAAAGTCCACCGCCCGAACAGATGCAGCCTTATCCGAAGGTGGCGGCGCCGTGGGTCAGGCAATATGATCTTCGCTTTGTCGAGGGCGAGCTGAGTTTCGGCAATCCATCGAAAGAGGCGCCGCCCAACGCGTTTTCCAAGCTATGGATCGGCGATCGCGTTCCGCGAAAGATTGATGCGCTGTCGCTGATGTCGATGTCGGATGCGTTCTTCGGCCGGGTCTTTCATGCCAGGCGCGAGCGGGTGCCGTTCGGCACGGTGTCGCTGACCACCTATTTCCATGCCGACGCGGAAGACCTTGCGGCTGAGGATATCAGCCGCGTTCTCGCCGTCGCCGACGCCAGCACCTTTCACAAAAGCTATGGGGATCAGGCCGGGGAACTCTGGTCACCTCAAGGCCGCCTGCTCGCGACCACGCATCAGATTGCGTATTTCAAGGCTTAGCCGCATACAGTCGGTTGTGTTCGAGTTTTGAAAGTCGCACCGACCATGTCCGAAGCCGGCGAATCGAAAAGCCCCCGGGTGGCCCTGCTCGGGGTTCCCATCGAGATCGGCGCATCGCAGCGCGGCACGCTGATGGGGCCGGATGCCTTGAGGACCGCGGGCATCGGCCGCGTGCTCGAGCAGCTTGGGTTTGACGTCGAGGATCACGGCAATCTTGCGATATCAACCGTTGCATCCACCGATGGTCCGCCGCCGGCAAACGCCAAATATTATGACGACATCAAAGCCTGGATTCGCGCGCTCAGCGAGCGCGCCTTTGTGCTCGCCAGCTCGGGCGCGATTCCGATCTTCATGGGTGGCGATCACAGCCTGTCGATGGGATCGGTGAACGGCGTCGCGCGCTACTGGCAGCAATTGGACCGGCCGGTTTTCGTGCTGTGGCTCGACGCCCACGCCGACTACAACACGCCGGCCACCACCGTGACCGGCAACATGCACGGCATGTCGGCGGCGTTTCTCTGCGGCGAGCCCGGCCTGGATGGCCTGCTGGGCGACGCGCCACGGGTCTCGATCAGTCCCGATCAGCTCGATCTGTTCGGAATCCGGTCGATCGATCCGCTTGAAAGAGACCTCGTCCGCGATCGCCGCGTCGCGGTCGCCGACATGCGCGCGATCGACGAATTCGGGGTCGGCGTTTTGATCCGGCGGGTCATCGAGAGGGTAAAGGCGCGCAACGGCGTGCTGCACGTCAGCTTCGATGTCGATTTTCTCGATCCGGCGGTAGCGCCGGGCGTCGGCACCACCGTGCCTGGCGGCGCGACCTATCGCGAGGCGCATCTGGTCATGGAGCTATTGCATGATTCAGGATTGGTGCGGTCGGTCGACCTCGTCGAGCTCAATCCTTTTCTCGACGAACGCGGCCGCACCGCGCGCGTCGCGGTGGAACTGCTCGGCAGTCTGTTCGGCTTGCAGATCACCGACCGTCCGACTCCCACCAACGCGGTACTTCCGGACAATAGCTGAGAGCTGATCGACCATTCCGGGGTGATGGAGCATCGCGAATCCAAACAAACGCCGACATTCGAGTAGTTCTACGGGTCTTAAATTATACGACCATTTATCCAACGTGCTTTATTCCTTGTGAGTGGCATCTCTCCAGGCCGCTTCAAGGACCAACATGTCTCGATCTGGTTTCATCCGTTCCGTTTCGTCCAGTTTTGCCGTGACAGCGGCCACACTCGGTGTGATCGGGTTCGCCAATGTCAGCTTCGGCGAAGCCATCGTCGGAGAGATGCGTCGCACCGAGCCCGCCCCGAAAGCGGCTGCAGCCATCAACGCGATGAAGGCAGAGTACCGGCGCCCGGCGTTGATCCCATTCCCAAAAGAAAACCCTTACACACCCGAAAAAGCGGCGCTCGGCAAAAAGCTGTACTTCGATACCCGCATCTCGGTCACTTCGGCGCAGTCCTGCGCGAGCTGCCACAGCCCAGGCTTTGGTTGGGGCGATGGATTGGCGGTCGGGGTCGGCCACGGCATGGCGAAGCTGGGTCGGCACTCGCCAACCATTGTCAATGCCGCATGGGGAGCGATCTTCATGTGGGATGGTCGGCTTGCGGACCTTGAGGAGCAGGCGCTCGGTCCGATCCAATCTCCAGGTGAGATGAATATGCCGATCGAGGTGCTCATGGAGCGTCTCGCAACCATCGCTGAATACAAGCCGCTGTTCGCCACGGCCTTTCCGGGCACCGGTCTTTCGCCAAAAACGCTGGCAGCGGCCATTGCGACCTACGAGCGCACGGTGGTTTCCGAGCAGGCACCGTTCGACGTCTGGATCGAGGGAAACGAGCAGGCAATTTCCGACGAGGCAAAGCGGGGCTTTGTCATCTTCAACACCAAGGCTCAGTGCTCAACGTGCCATGAGGGCTGGAACTTCACCAATGATGGTTTCCAGGACATCGGCCTCGCCAGCGCCGATGTCGGGCGGGGGCAGTTCCTGCCTGGCGTCATCAAGATGAAACACGCTTTCAAGACGCCGGGGCTGCGCGAGATCGCCAGACGAAGTCCCTTTATGCACGATGGGTCGATCGCCACGCTCGAACAGGTGGTCGAACATTATGACCAGGGGGGCGCCGACCGGCCGAGCCGCTCCGACCTCGTGAAACCGCTCGGTCTCACGCTACAGGAGAAGTCCGAACTGGTCGCCTTCCTGAAAACTTTGACCAGCCATCTCGATCCGACCACCGTACCGGTTCTCCCCCGCTGAACGAAAACAACCTAACCGCAGGAATATCCAATGCGCATGCTAACGTCTCTCACTGTCGTCGTTCTGGTTGGCCTGTCGGTTGGCGCCTTGGCCGCCAACCTGACGATAACTCAGAAGGGCCGCGTTTTCTCGTCCGAGAGCATCACCATCAAGAAGGGCGAGTCGGTGACATTCGCGAATGACGATACCGTGCCCCACAACATCATTTCGACCAGCAAGGGTAATGAGTTCAACCTCGGATCACAGCCGCCGGGCGCGGCAACGGATGTAACTTTCAAAGAATCAGGCGAGGCGCAAGTAATCTGCGCAATTCACCCACGAATGAAGATGACCGTGAAGATTACGGACTAATTTATTGGAAGTTCGCCGGGGAAATTCCTATGTCGATTCGCTACAAGTTTTTTTTCGCCTTTAGCATTGTCATCGCCCTTGCCTGCGGGCTTGCGTTTTATGGCATGCGCAGCATCTCCACCTCCGGCGATCTTGTGGTGCGCCTCTACGACGGGCCGCTGATGGGAATCAATCATGCGCGTTCGGCGCATGCCGCATTGAACGCGGCGCGCCTTCTCATGCAGGCTGGCCTCCATGATGGCGCGCCGAAGGAAGCGGTCGCGAAAATCGAAAAACTGGTCGCCGGGATCGCGGACGACCTGAAAGTCGTTCGGGATCGGGTAAGAACCAAGGATGTCACCGCGGCTTTGGAACGGACCGAAACGGAGCTTCGCGGCTGGTCGGAAATCGGGCTGAAGATCCTCAAGCCGCAGGCCGGCGGCCTTACCGCGCTTCCCATGCCTTTCTCGGTGGCCAAGAAAGGGGATGCCGCCGTTGCGGCCGTGGACGATCTGGTGGAAATGGTCGCTGCCTATGGGTTCGACTACCGCACCGAAGCCGAGGCGGCGGTCGCGGCCGCCCACACCACCATGCTCGCGCTTGCGATTGCGACAACTCTGATCGGGCTGACGCTCGCGGTCGCATTCGCGCACTCCATGAGCAAACCGATCTTCGCCGCCATGCAGATTGCGGAACATGTGGCCGCCGGCAACTTCACCGACCGGATCGAGCTTCGGCGGCGCGATGAGCTTGGCCGTCTTCTGAAATCCCTCGCCGTGATGCAGGCCGGTCTGAGTGCCCGCGCGCAGGAGGATTCCGCCCTGATGTCGTCGAAGGATCAGGCGAACTCGGAGCAGGTCAATCGACGAAGGCGCATGGAGGCGGAAATCGAGACTTTCCGTTCCACCGTCAGCTCCGTCCTTTCCAATGCGGATGCGATGACGAGCGAGTTGACCGAGACCGCGCGAACTCTGTCGTCAATTGCGCAGGCGGCCGGCCAACAATCGATCGAAACGGCATCGAGCGCTGAAGAGACATCCGCCAACGTCCAGACCGTCTCGACCGCCGCAGGCCAGCTTGGCGTATCCGTACAGGCCATTGAGGGGCAACTCCACGAAGCCACCGACATCGTGCGGCGCGCCTCAAGCATGGCTAATGATGCAAACGAAACAATGGGAGCGCTCGCGACCGCCGCCCAGCACATTGATGAAGTGGTCGGTTTCATCCGAAACATCGCCGGCCAAACCAACCTGCTGGCCCTCAACGCCACCATCGAGGCAGCGCGGGCCGGCGAGGCCGGACGCGGCTTCGCCGTGGTTGCTTCGGAAGTGAAGGCGCTCGCGATCCAGACCGCAAAGGCCACTGAGGAAATCTCCTCTCAGATCGCAGAGGTGCAGTCGGCAACAAAGCGGGCTGTCGACAATGTTGGGGCCATCACAGCCGTCATGGGAGAGATCGACAGGTTCACTGCGACGATCGCCACCGCGGTGAATCAGCAGAACACCGCGACGGCTGAAATAACCGAAAATATCCGTCAGGCTGCCGCCGGAACGGAAGACGTCGCACGGGGCATAGCGGGAACTGCCGCGGCGAGTGAGAATACGAACCGATCGGCGGACCTGGTGCTCAGCTCTGCGCACGACCTGTCTCGTCAGACCGCTGACCTGCGCTCGTCCGTTGACCGGTTCCTGTCGAATGTGGCGGCATGATGGGAAAAGGGCAGCCCTGCGGCCGTCTTTTTGAATCAAGAGATCGATCGTCCAACCACGCGGTGCTTCCGGACGGTGCCTGAACAGTTAACTAAATTGGTCAGCTATCCTGGACCGCATTGCCGGTGATCAGGTTGGTGTTGCCGGTTGCGGGGTCGGTGATCGCCGTCCTGATCTGGGCTGCGCCGGCCGATCCCAGCGTGAACTTGCTGTCGCCGATACGAAACGAGTTATCCTTGATCAGGACGCTCTGATACTGAACGGTCGATCCGCTCTGGTATTTCACCTGCGCGCGGAATCCGCTGACCTGCGAAATCGTGAACTGGAATTTCTGGTTGTTGGAATACGTCCCTTGCCAGCTACCCTGGTAGCTCGCCGGGTCCACATTGGTGTAGGGCGCGCTACGCGCGCCCGGAAAGATGGAGTTTGTCACTCCGCCGCGAGCTTCACTTCCGGTGCTGCGGCGCGGACCTCGGCATCGACCTGGGCTTCGAATTTCGCAAAGTTCTTCTGGAACATGCCAACCAGCGCGCGCGCGGTTTTGTCGAACTCGACCTTGTCGGCCCAGGTCTTGACCGGGTCAAGAATGTGCGGCTCGACGCCCGGCAGCGAGGTCGGCACCGCGAAGCCGAAATATTTGTCGGTGCGGAAATCGGCATCGCGCAGCGAGCCGTTCAGCGCCGCGGTCAACAGCGCCCGCGTCACCTTGATCGGCATGCGACGGCCAGTGCCGTATTTGCCGCCGGTCCAGCCGGTATTGACCAGCCAGCAATCGACATCGTGCTTGGCAATCAGGTCGCGCAGCAGATTGCCATACACCGACGGATCGCGCGGCAGGAACGGCGAGCCGAAGCAGGTCGAGAATTCCGGCTGCGGCTCCTTGCCGAGCCCGCGCTCGGTACCCGCCACCTTCGCGGTGTAGCCGGACAGGAAGTGATACATCGCCTGGGCCGGCGTCAGCTTGGCGATCGGCGGCATCACGCCGAACGCATCGGCCGCGAGCATCACCACATTCTTCGGATGGCCTGCGCGCCCGGTCCGCGACGCATTGGGGATGAATTCGAGCGGATAGGCCGAACGGGTATTTTCGGTCTTCGCGCCATCGTCGAAATCCGGTTCACGGCTATTCGGGTCGAGCACCACGTTTTCCAGCACTGCGCCGAAGCGCTTGCTGGCGGCATAGATCTCAGGTTCGGCCTCTCTCGACAGCTTGATGCACTTGGCATAGCAGCCGCCTTCGAAATTGAAGATGCCGTCGCCGCCCCAGCCGTGCTCATCGTCGCCGATCAGCGTACGTTTCGGGTCGGCCGAAAGCGTGGTTTTACCGGTGCCGGAGAGACCGAAGAAGATCGCGCTGTCGCCGTCGGGCCCGACATTGGCCGAGCAATGCATCGGCATCACGCCCTTTTCGGGCAGATAATAGTTCAGCGTGGTGAACACCGATTTTTTCATCTCGCCGGCATAATAAGACCCGCCGATCAGGACGATCTTGCGGGCGAAATCGATCGCAACCACGTTCTCCGAACGAACGCCGTGGCGTTTGGGATCGGCGCGGAAGCTCGGCAGATCGATGATCGTCAGCTCAGGCACGAAGTTCGCGAGCTCGGATGTCTCCGGGCGGATCAACAGCGTGCGGATGAACAGTGAATGCCAGGCAAGTTCGGTAAAGACGCGGGTCTTGACCCTGAGGGTTGGATCGGCGCCGCCGTAAAGATCCTGCGCGAACAGCGTCATGCCTTCGGCATGCCCAACGAAATCGGCGTAGAGCGCTTCGAATTGTTCCGACGTAATCGACTGGTTGCCAGCCCACCACATGCTCTTGTCGGTCAGGGCGTCGCGAACGGTGAATTTGTCTTTGGGGCTGCGGCCTGTGAATACGCCGGTGTCCGCGCACAGGGCGCCATCCGCGGAAAGCACCGCTTCGCCGGCAGCTAGGGAATGCTCATAAAGTTGAGGCGCACCAAAATTCCAGTTCACGCCCTTGAGGTTTTTTAAGCCGAATTTGTCGGCGCCGAAGGCACCGTTGCGCACGCCCGTCTCTTGCACGGAAAATCCTCCTCGAACCCGCGAATATCAATCGCGCGAATGCCGCCAAACGCGCTGTCGCGGTGGCCTTCAATATAGCCTTCCGGCTTCGGTCCAGTGACCTAATACTGGTGAACGCGGGGATTGCCAAGCCGATCCCTCAGTTTTTGGTTTATTCAACCGCGGGTCATTGATCCCCGCTCAAACGCTTGCTGCAGCGCGGGCCGTGATCGGCGGGGTATTAACGATTGTTAGCGTCACCATAGCGCGACAATGTAGCGCGACGATCCGCGACGCCCTGGAAATCATAGAATTTCTTGTGCGACGCACAATTCGCGAGCTTGACGGGCTGCGCCCTCGGCGTTTTTGGCGGATGCGTTATCATTGAGATGAATCGCCAAATTTTGTGGTGAGTTCGCCCCGAGAGTATCCGCTATAGCCTCGCGCGCGCCTCGTCCGCCAGCTTCACCAGCATCTTGCGCAGCTCTCCCGGACCGGTCACGCGCTCCGGAAAATCCAACCGCAGCGTTGCTGTCTCGGCCTGCATGTCGACCCCATCAGGATCGCAGCCGGTGCAGCGCCAATCCGCGAGGTCGGCGCCGAGCAGCTTGGTCGCATAAAGGTTGATCGCGTCGCGATGATCCTCGTTCATATGCTCGACGGCGCCCTGCTCGGCGTCCAGCAGCGCGCCGGCATCCGAAATCTCCGTCAAGAACTGCTCGGGCTTGAGATCTACGATCCGCCCGAAACCCGCGACCAGATGAGCCGCATGCGGCCGGATCCAAAAAAAAGAGAAATCCTTAAAATCTACAAAGGCTTCCGCGGAAGGATGGGCGTTGAGGTAGCGCCGGCGCAACATCGCCACGTCATCGCCGCTGGCCTCCTCCGCCCGGCCCGCCAGCATGATTCGCGATCCCTCAAGCGGGTCGCCTTCGGCGCGCTCGTCCAGCATCAACGAGATCCGGGCATCGGCCAGGATGTTCTGGGTGTGCAGCGCCAGGCGCGAAATCAGCAGAATCGGTGAGCCGTCGGCATGGGTTGCGACATTCGCCAGCGAGCAATAAGGATCGCCGCTGCGGGCCATCAGAGTAGCCAAAGCCCCCTGGCGGCTGCGCCGCAGCAGCGACCGGGCTAATCTGGCTGCATCAAAATCAGCGGTGGGCTGCATCAACCTTATCCCCACATCTCATTGCAATAAGGGCCTTTTTCTGCCTAAACTGGTGTATACATAGATCGGAACCATTGGTTCATTCGGTCGTTTTGCGGAACTCGGTCACACTTCAGCCCAGCTTGCATTGCTCGTTGACCGCGTACGAAGCCACTTATGCGGCGCATAGCTGGATTGCCCCCGTGTTTCAGTCACTTTCGGAAAGCAGGCTCATGCCCACAATCGCCTTGGTCGATGACGACCGCAACATTCTTACATCCGTCTCGATTGCGCTCGAAGCCGAAGGTTATCGCATCATGACCTATACGGATGGCGCCTCGGCGCTTGACGGCTTCCGCACCAGTCCACCGGACCTTGCGATCCTCGACATCAAGATGCCGCGCATGGACGGCATGGAGACTCTGCGTAGGTTGCGGCAGAAATCCGATCTGCCGGTAATTTTTCTCACCTCCAAGGACGAGGAAATCGACGAGTTGTTCGGGCTCAAGATGGGCGCCGACGATTTCATCCGCAAGCCGTTTTCGCAGCGCCTGCTGGTCGAGCGGGTGAAGGCGGTGCTGCGACGCGCAGCGCCGAAAGATCCCACCGCCGTGCCGAAGGAAACCGATGCCAAGGCGCTGGACCGCGGACTTTTGCGTATGGATCCCGAGCGCCACACCTGCACCTGGAAGAACGAACCGGTGACGCTGACGGTGACCGAATTTCTGATCCTGCAGGCGCTGGCCACCCGTCCCGGCGTCGTGAAAAGCCGCAACGCCCTGATGGATGCGGCCTATGACGACCAGGTCTATGTCGACGATCGCACCATCGACAGCCACATCAAGCGACTGCGCAAGAAGTTCAAAGTCGTGGACGACGATTTCGAGATGATCGAAACCCTCTACGGAGTGGGCTACCGCTTCAAGGAGATCTGATTCGAGGGCGGCTATCCGCAGCCGCTCACTGACGCCCCCACCCGTCTGGGGTAGGATGCGAAGGCAACGCGCATCGCAACAACCGGCAGTTTTGGCCATTGCTTGATCGAACGCAGCCTGATCCAAACCCGAGTGCCGAGGACGCCTCATCGTCCCTCGTTCTGGATGGCGTTGCGTTCGAGAACCCGCCCGCGCAGGGCTGGCAGCGGCCGCTCGGCTGGCTGCGCAGGGCTGGGCAGTTTTTCTTCGCGCTCAGCTTCTCCAGCCTCACGCGCCGTATCGTATCGCTGAATCTCGCCGGCCTGGTCGCGCTGGTCGCGAGCATCCTTTATCTCTCGCAGTTCCGCGCCGGCCTGATCGACGCGCGGGCGCAAAGCCTGCAGATATCGGCCGAGATCATCGCCGGCGCGATCGCGGCCTCCGCGACGGTCGACACCAATGCCATCACCATCGATCCCGACCGGCTGCTCGATCTGAAGCCCGGTGAAACCTATGGTGCGCCGGACGAATATTCGGGGCTGGATTTTCCGATCAATCCGGAACGCGTCGCGCCGGTGTTGCGGCGGCTGATTTTGCCGACCAAGACCCGCGCCCGCATTTTCGACCGCGACGGCGGCCTCATTCTCGACAGCCGCACTCTCTACGGCCGCGGCGACGTGCTGCGGTTCGAACTGCCGCCGCCGTCGGTCGAGAAGCCGGGCATCGCGGAGCGAACGATGATCGCGATCCGCACCTGGCTCAATCGCGGCGATCTGCCGATCTATCGCGAACTCGGGCCCGAGAACGGCAGCGGCTATCAGGAGGTCGCGCAGGCGCTGAACGGCCAGAAGAGCAGCATGGTGCGGGTCAACGACCGTGGCGAGGTGATCGTCTCGGTCGCGGTGCCGGTGCAGCGAACCCGCGCGGTGCATGGCGCGCTGATGCTTTCGACCCAAGGCGACGACATCGATCAGATGGTGACCGCGGAGCGCCTCGCGATTCTGAAAGTCGGCGGCGTCGCGTCCGCGGTCATGATCGTGCTGTCGTTGCTGCTGGCGAGCACCATCGCAGGCCCGGTGCGCAGGCTCGCCGACAGCGCCGAACGCGTCCGCCGCCGCATCCGCACCCGCGTCGAGATCCCCGATTTCACCCGCCGTCGCGACGAAATCGGACATCTCTCCGGTGCGCTGCGCGACATGACCGACGCGCTCTATAACCGCATCGAGGCGATCGAGATGTTCGCCGCCGATGTCGCCCATGAATTGAAGAACCCGCTGACATCGCTGCGGTCCGCGGTCGAAACGCTGCCGCTGGCGAAGAGCGAGACCAGCCGCTCGCGGCTGCTCGCGGTGATCGAGCATGACGTCAAGCGGCTCGATCGGCTGATCTCCGATATTTCCGATGCAAGCCGGCTCGATGCCGAACTGCAGCGGCAGGATATGACGCTGGTCGATCTTCGCCGCCTGCTCACGACCCTGACGTCGGTCGCCAACGAGACCCGGCTCGGCAACGACATCGTCGTCGAATGCCGCTTCGAGG
>Ga0193724_1000256_pt1 | contig 13043 bp, 16 predicted proteins | sample H2a1metaG_FD_146005 | JGI IMG/M metagenome (GOLD analysis project Ga0193724, IMG submission 146005) | Soil microbial communities from a riparian zone of the East river system, Colorado, United States - H2a1 | ecosystem: Environmental > Terrestrial > Soil > Riparian zone | place: USA: East River... | reverse complement strand
GATGTAGCCTTGTTGGGTCTTTGGCGATAACTTGCGGATCGTCATGTCTTCGATCATGCGCCGCCGCAATGGGCTCATGGCCTCGTCGGTCATGGGGATGCTCCTGTCTTGAGTGAAGGTTGCCAACCCCTCATCTCAGGACAGGACCTTCCGTCGCGCTATTCGTGTTGGCTGTGTCGCCGGCCGCAGCGCCCTACCGCGCGAGCGGTTTAGTCCTTTGAGGGAAGAGCGGATATCGTTGATGGCCTGAGGTTCTGCTTGTAACCCGGTAGCCAAGCCGACGACACGCATTGAGCAGCGAACCCTGGCGAAACATCATGAGTTTCTTCGAGCGACTAAAGGCAGCAGCATCGGCCGAGTGGCGGGCCTACACCGAGCATCCCTTCACCAACGGGCTGGGGGACGGTTCGCTCACCGAGGCGGCGTTTCGCCACTACCTCGTTCAGGACTATTTGTTCCTGATCGAGTTTGCTCGCGCCTACGCGCTCGCCGTCTATAAGTCGCCCAGGCTCGCCGACATGCGCGAAGCGGCGGCCGGCCTCTCGGCCATTCTCGACGTCGAGATGAACCTGCATGTGAAGCTCTGCGCCGGCTGGGGCCTGTCGCCCGGCGATCTCGAACAAGCCCCTCCGGCGGTCGAGATGCTGGCCTATACGCGCTACGTGCTCGACGCCGGAATGCGCGGCGACCTGCTGGCGCTCAAGGTGGCGCTTGCGCCTTGCGTGATCGGCTACGCCGAGATCGCGACGCGGCTGGCCGCGCAACCCGCTGCGCAGGCTGCGACGAACCCATATCGCGTCTGGATCGCCGAATATGCCGGTGCACCCTACCAGGAGGTCGCGGCGAAAGCGCGGGCGCACCTGGAAGCTCTCGCCGATCTCTACGCCACGCCGGCCCGCGAGGCGGAGCTGATCGCGATCTTCAAGGAAGCCACCCGGCTCGAAGCCGACTTCTGGGAAATGGGCTGGCGTGCCGGTGAGGAAACGACGCGGCAGCGTGTCATGTCGACGCAACCATCATGATATCCAATGTTCCGCGAAAGATCATCTCGACTGCGACGTAGAGAATGACGGCCAGGCCGACGTAAGCAATCCATCGATGATTTTGCAGAAGATGCGCAATGAAAGAAGCGGCCACGCCCATCATCGCAATGGAAAGCGCCAGGCCGAAAATCATCACCATTGGATGCTCGCGTGCCGCCCCTGCGACGGCCAAGACGTTGTCGAGCGACATGGAAACGTCAGCCACTATAATCTGGCAAGTCGCCTGGACCAGTGTTTTCCGAGGCTTGCCTTCGACATTTGTCCCCGCGGCTGCTCCAGCAGCCTCCTTCGCTTCCATGGGCTGAGCGGGGGACGCGCGCAACTCTCGCCACATTTTCCAGCATACCCACAACAACAGAATCCCGCCCGCGAGCAGGAGGCCGACAATCTGCAGAATTTGCGTCGCCAACCCGGCGAACAGAATGCGCAACATCGTCGCGGCGACGATGCCGATCAGAATCGCCTTGCCTCGTTGCGCCTGAGGCAGGCCGGCGGCAGCAAGACCGATGACGATGGCGTTATCGCCAGCGAGCACGAGGTCGATCAGGACGACCTGCAAAAGTGCGTTCAGGACACCTGGGTCGAGAAATTCAAACACGGGTCACGCTCCCCCTGTTGCCGGGGGAATGGCCCCTCTTTCGGCGCGGCTTTTTTGGCAATTCGTATGTGCGTAATGGGTTCACCGATACTTGACGCAATCCTGTGCCACCCCCCAAAACGGAACCACTGCAACTCACCTTCAGTTCGACATCGCAGCCTGCCGGCTGCCCGGGGGCCGACTGGGTGATTGTCTCCTACGGCGGCGTATCCGGATGTTGTTCGGCCGGCTGCTCGAAAAACAGTGCCACTTGATCAGGTTCGCTAAAAATCGTCGCGGCGCAACCCATCATGGTGAACGCGCCGGCAATATCCCATAACGTTACATTCTCTGACTCTGAATTCATCCGGGCCACGATGGCCGCTATCACTGCATCCGCGAAAAGCAGAATGCTGAACGCAGGCAGGACGAGTTCGGGCTCCAGCCAGCGGATCATCAAGAATGCGGGGGCCGCGATCAGGATGCTCAACAGCGCGAGTAACATGATTGATTCCTGCGAAGGAGCATTTCTCTTTATCCAGCTTGCATTGGAAGCAATCATGTTGTTCCCCTGGCATAAGGGCATCTTGACCGAGCCGACGCGCCGTTGACTTACTGAACCAACTCCTTCCGCTAAATGACGGGTTTTGCTGACGTCTCCCCAATCATCTTTGGCCGGACACGTTTTATCGCCGCCGAGTTTCCGCCAGCGTAATGACGCCGGCAGCCACCACCACAATAACGACGACGGTGGCAAGCGCTTCCACCGAAACCAGGGTCTCGTACCAGTTATTCCAAAGCTCAAGCATGCGCTGGCCTCTCGAAAGCGCCTAGAGCGGGATGACTTTTCTTCGAATCGTCATCCCGCTCTATCTTTTGTTTGAGCATGATCTCCGGGCAAACGCTTCGCGTTTGTCCCGAGGGAAAACCGGTACCCACCCTCGGATCAAGTCCGAGGGCATGCTTTTCCGGATCATACTCTAGCCCTGAGAAAATTCCGCTGTCAAAAGGACGTGCCTCTGCGACCAAAAACGCAATGCTACGTTTCGTCGCGCGCGTTTTGATCGCGCGGCAACATGACTTATGTCGAACCGGTGTTGAGGACCGCTACCATTCGGACGCCCATAGAGCGCCGACAAGATCATGATCCGATTGGATTGAATCGAATCATGATCTCATCCTCTTGTTTGAGCATGATCTCCGGGCAAACGCTTCGCGTTTGTCCCGAGGGAAAACCGGTTCCCGCCCTCGGATCAAGTCCGAGGGCAAGCTTTTTCCGGATCATGCTCTAGAGTCGTGCCTTCAATGAACCTGGCGAGAGCGGAATGCGAAATATCCTGTAACCCGCGATGTCGGGAAACCACCCGGCCGCTTCCGGAGACACCAGGGTCAAAATCGCCGCCGGCACTTCGCCGGCGATCAGCCGATCGATCGTTTTCGCATGCCCCTCGTTAAGCCGGACTTCAACAGCGCCAGCTGCGGCGATCGCGGTCCGAATAGACGCGCTGGAGGCGGATTGCCGGTCCTCTATCGCAACGTCCTTGCCGGTGAGGTCGGACACCGATTTGATCTCTGGACGCGCCATGAGAACGGCAACCAGATTGTCCGTGTTGCTCGTCGGCACGGATGCCGTCTGCTCGGTATCGCTGGGTTGGACGGCTTCGGTACGACCGGAAGTTTCGGCATTATTCGCTTCCGGTTGTGGCACGGGGGCCGCACTCGCGATCGTCGCATGCTCCGCGAGCGCCGTCGCGGCCGCGACCTGCTCCTGTACCGTTCTGGCAGCGGAAATGGCAACCTCGCCGCCTGAAGGAGGCGAAGCCGCCACATTGGCTCGCGCCGCTTCGGAAGCGGCAGCGGCGTTACCTGCGGGCTGCGGCTCCGCGATCTTTGCGGGCGGCATCGGCACCGCCTGTTTTGCGATACGGGCGCTCGCCGCGGGCTTTGAGCTTTCTCGATGCATCGTTGTCGCACGGTGAACTGCGCCGTACGACGAACGACGCGCAGGTTTCTCCGGTGCGGGCTGCTCGGCCGTGGACGATTTTTTCTGCCGGGACCAGGCCATATAGGACTGGCAAGCACTGTTGCACGGCAGGCCGTCGATATACACGATATCAGGCAAGTCCAATGGATGGGCCTGCAGGGTTCCCACAGAACCCAGGAACAACAGGCCGGCCAGCATCCTCCAATTCTTCGACATGACTACTCCATTTGGCGTATATGCTCACGACGTGGGTTATCTTAGGGTGGTCGCGCACGATGGAAACTTTGCGATGTCGCGCGGCTGATAGCGCGGAACCGCGGGGTAAGCAGTTCCACCAGAGGTACGGGCGCGGCGTGATAAGGTTTCAGAAAAGTCCGGCGCTCGGATCAGATCCAGGCCGCCGTTTTCCCCGCTAATCACCGGTATTTCCACGGGGAACCGCACCCCGGAACTCGACGACCGAGACATTATAACAACAGCCGTCGTCAAAATTTCGAAAGATGCCTATCCAACCACATAGTTGAGAAGCGTTAACTCATTCATGGCGATATAATGCACTGGTGATTCCGGCTGGGGAGTTCTCGATGGCGAAGTTTGCGATTGGCGAGAAGGTCGATAATGCGGCCGACGACCATGAGGTGGGCACGGTCATCGCCGTGTTTCCGACAGTTGACGGCAGCTTCAGGTACGCCGTTGACACCGAAGGGTACGGCGCGCTGCAGTTTTTCACCGAGGAGAAACTGGTCGTTCACCCGCCGCAAGACCGGTAGCTTGCGGCGGCGGTTGTCGTAGCGACGTAGAAACTGCTGGCGGCGCGGGCGGATGTCCCCCCGCGCGAAGGCTTGGCCTCGGCGCAATTCGAGGTTCCAGGGGGTTTACTTCTGCCTCCGGCATTCCCACATAGTGTCTATGGCACAATGGCAAAAATCCTACACGCGCGAGCCGACCAGGACCAAGGCTGAGCTGCGCGAGATGCTCACCGAGGCCGTCCGCAATACGCAACCCAGTTCGGGCCGCGGGCCGAAGCGCTTGCCGAAGGCCAAAGCGACCGCGGCTGGGGCGGCCTACGTCGAATAAACGTGCCGTGCCATCGATCAGTCGCCTGATTTTGCGCGCCTCCCCCGCGACCGGCCGTGCGCGTTCAGACAAGATCGTCACCGCTCCCAAAATCTTTACCGCTCTGATGACGCGCGATCATCAGGCCGGGATGATCTCATCCAGCTCATCGTGCATTTCTTCGTGAGTGCGGCCCTTCAAAAATCATGACAACCGCCAGCGTCAGCAGGATGATGATGATCACCATCACCACGCCGCGCGGCGTAACCATCGGCTCGGGTTTGCGGATGGGTAGCGGTTCGGGTCGAGTGATATCGACGGGTTGAGTGATATCGGCTCGGCGTTCGACCATCGGGAGCTGCGGTGGTTCGATATCCACCCAGCGATTGACCCACGATTTCTGCGCAGGTTCTTCATTGGGTGGCATCTTCGACATCGAGTCATGCCACTTGGGCTGATCGACTTGCCGCTGAGCCTTGCGCTGAAGTTGCCGCTGAACTTTGCGGATCTGATGGTATCGACGCGGCGGCGTCGCGTCCCAGCAATGATTCTTGCCATGCCAATAGATGTAGACCGTGCCAAAATGCTGCCGCGCTTCCGTCTTGCTCATGCAGGACTTCGAAGCTTCTGATGGCGTCGCCGCCACCAACATCGACACAACAATCACCGCGACACGCATGGGGGTCGCTCCGTCCAAGTTACTCCCGCCCCAGCCACTTACAAGTCAGCCTTTAAACGCCGAAGATTGCAAGTTATTCCCGGTTTTAAAGGACAATATCGATCTTCCAAATTAACCATGTTCACCGCCCGGCGCAGCCGCGTGCAGCGCATCCAGCCCCGCCTCCGCGGCGACCGCGTCGCAAGGCCGGCGGGCGCATCGCGGCAACTCGGGGCAAATTGCATCCCACCTGTTGCATCTCCCGATGGCGCGGTGAACGCAGCCGAAGGCTGGCATACAGAATGCAAATACAACGCAAATAGAATGCAAGTAGCCGCATCGCACAGCAATCCGGCCCGGCGCTTGCGACCTCACCTGCCGTCGCTATGATCGAATCCAGAGAGGTGCATCAAGCGCCCGCCAAAACATCAGGGAGTGGCTTATGAACGTGACCCAGGGGCTGCGCAGGGTGCTGCAGACCAACCCGGAGGGCATCGCGACCATCGACGGCGACCGCCGCCGCAGCTGGCGCGAGATCGGCGAGCGCGTCGCAAGGCTGGCCGGGGGACTGCAAGGCCTCGGCGTAAAGCGCGGCGACCGGGTCGCGGTGCTGATGCTGAACTCCGACCGCTATCTCGAACTCTATCTCGGCATCGCCTGGGCAGGTGCCGTGATCGTCCCCACCAACATCCGCTGGAGCCACGCCGAGATCGAGGACTCGCTGCGCGATTGCCGCGCCTCGGCGCTTGTCGTGGACAAGGCGTTCGCTGCGATGGGCGTCGAACTGGCAAAAGCCGTTTCGCTTGAGTTGATTTATACCGACGACGATGCCGGCCCCGCCGAGGCGCGGGACTACGAGAAACTGATCGCCGCCAGCCAGCCGGTGCCGGACGCGATGTCCGCGCGCGAGGAACTGGCCGGCATCTTCTACACCGGCGGCACCACCGGCCGCTCCAAGGGCGTGATGCTGAGCCACGCCAACATCGTCAGCAACGCGCTGCATATGCTGAGCGAAGGCCTGTTGCCCGACGGCACGATCTATCTCAACGCCGCGCCGATGTTTCACCTCGCCAATGGCGGCGCGATGTTTGCCTCGCTGATCGGCGGCGGCACCAACGTGATCGTCAAGACCTTCAATCCGGAACTGGTGATGACCGCCATCGAAACCGAGAAAGTCACGGCCACCTTGATCGTGCCGACCATGATCCAGATGCTGGTCGATCATCCCCTGTTCCAGACCGCCGACCTGTCGTCGCTGATGCGGATCATGTATGGCGCCTCCCCGATCAGCGAAGCGCTGCTGAACCGCCATGTGGGGGCTGCCCGGCACCGCGTTTCATCAGCTCTACGGCATGACCGAACTTTCTCCGCTGGCGACGCATCTGCCGTGGGACCAGCACACCGGCGAGAACGCGGCGAAGAAAAACCGGCAGCGCGCCTGTGGCCGCGCCGCGATCGGCTGCGAGGTCAGGATCGTCGATGCCGACCGCAAACCGGTCGCACCGGGCGTGGTCGGCGAAGTCGCGGTGCGCGGCCAGAACGTCATGATGGGCTACTGGGAACGGCCGGAGGAAACCGCCAACGCCGTCATCGACGGCTGGATGCACACCGGCGACGGCGGTTACATGGACGACGAAGGTTATGTCTATCTGGTCGATCGCGTGAAGGACATGATCATTACCGGCGGCGAGAACGTCTATTCCATGGAAGTGGAGAACGTCATCGCGCAGCATCCGGCGGTGTCGCAATGCGCCGTGATCGGCATTCCCAGCGAGCGATGGGGCGAGACCGTCCATGCCTTCGTGATCCCGAACGCAGGCTCGAACGTCCATGCCGCTGAGATCATCGCGTTCTGCAAGGAGAAGATCGCCGGCTACAAATGTCCACGCAGCGTGGACGTCAGAACCGAACCGTTTCCGCTCTCGGGCGCCGGCAAGGTGCTGAAACGCGAATTGCGCCGCACCTTCGCGGTACATGACAGCGCATCCCTCGCGCAGCAGGTGAAGGCGGGGTGAGCGCATTCGCTTGCAAGTCTCAATGATGAACCGGCTCGAGCGTTTTCAGAAGCTCTGACGGCATCATCCCGAACATGTCGCGGAACGCGTCGCTGAAATGCGCCGAACTGGCAAAACCCGCGGCGTGCGCCGCTTCGGTCAGAGACATTCCGTCATGGAACGCCCCGACCGCCGCGCCCATGCGATTCCATAACCGGTAGCGCCGCAGCGGCACGCCGGTCTCCGCCTTGAACAGATGAAGAAATCGCGACGCGGAAAGGCCCGCACACGCTCCCAATTCCGTCAACGAATGAGATCGATGCGGCTCGTCGCGCATCCGCCGCAGCGCTGCGACAATACGAACGTCCGTGTCCGCGCGCATGCCGATCCCGAGCAATTCGCCGAGCGCTTGCCGGGCGTCGCGAACGGCGCTTGCTGGTCTACGCGGTTCGCGACGAATTGCTCTGGCAATGCTGGGTCTACGACCATGGCCAGGCGCTCGTCGACGCGTTTCTCGCCTAGGAAACGATGAGGCAGCTTCGAATGGATTGTGTCCCGGACGCGGTGCAGCGTCCTTACGCTGCTCCGCAGAGCCGGGACCCACAACATCCCGAAAAAATTATGGACCCCAGATCAGCAGCGCACCACGCCGCGACAGCATAGCGCGTCGAAGACGCGCGTGAACGCGCTGATGGCGCTGCGCAGCATCCGGGGAACGTTCCTCTTCGGCTAATTTACGCCGCGCCGACCTCAAACACGTCGCCATCGTAGCCGGCCTCGAGCGGGATACGAAGCTGACGGCCACCGTTGAGTTTCGTCATCACGGGCATTACGGTGACGACCGGCTTGCCCCTGGAGTCGTCGAGCGCGGCCTTGACGCCTGCCTGCTTGCCTAATCTGATCAGGTTGCGCGTGGTCGGAAACGGCAGCTTGAACCGCCCGCTCTCGCCGCCTTCGAGCGCCTGGCGCGGCGAGACCCAGATTGAATCCGTGGACTCCTTGCCGTCGTGGGCGCCGACCTGCTCCGGCGGTGCTGCTGCCAGAAAGAACCAGGTGTCGAACCGCTTCGGCAAGCCTTCCGGCGTGATCCAGCGCGCATAGGGCACCAGTTCGTCGAGCGCCAGCAGCATTCCGTTGTCGGTGAGAACCTTGAGAAAGGTGGTCTTGCTCTCGCACAAGGCGGCGCGGCTGGCAGCTTCGATTTCGCTGGCGCGCTTGGCATCGACCAACGCCCTCGATCCCTGTGGACGGGCCAAGAGAATGCCGCTTTCCTCAAAGGTTTCGCGGATCGCCGCGATCCGGAAGCTTAAAGCGCTCGCGTCGAGCCCCTCACCGCCGGAATAAAGCTCGGGTCTTGCGATGATCTCCTGATCGCCCGCATCGACACTGCCGCCGGGAAACACCAGCGCGCCGGAGTTAAAATCGATCTCATAATGGCGCACCATCATGAAGACCTCGATCTCGTCGCGGCTCTTGCCGTCGGCGCCCTTTGTGGCAGCGCTGTCGCGCAGCAGCAGGATGGTGGAGGCGGGACGCGGGTTTACGGCTTCGGCCATCTGATCACTCCGCAGCACTTGATTGCGGCTGCAGGTTGGCGCGCTTGTCGACCCGCGCGACGCGCGAGAGCAGATACTCCACCTCGGCCTTCGCGGCGGCAGTGATGCTCGAGCCCGGCTTGCGTTGCGCGCTGGAGGCGATCACGCCGCGCTTTTGCAGCACATATTTCCGCACCGCCAATCCCGCGCCTAGCTGCTGCTCGTAGCGGATCAGCGGCAGATGGGCGTCGAACAGATCGTGCGCGGCATCGCGCTTGCCCGCTTTGGACAATTTCACCACGTCGATCAGCAATTCGGGGAACGCGTAGCCGGTCATCGCGCCGTCGGCGCCACGCTCCATCTCGAAATCGAGAAACAGCCCGCCATTGCCGGTCAGAATCGACAATGGCCGCAACGAGCCGTCCTTCTGGAAGGCGCGGAGCGCGGAGATCTTCTCCAGTCCGGGCCAGTCCTCGTGCTTGAGCATCACGCAGGACGGGCTGTCCATCACGATTCTGCGGATCACCGCAGGGGTCATGACCACCGTCAGCGTCAGCGGATAGTCCTGCAAGACCCAGGGAATGTCGTCGCCGATCGCCTCTACGGCCTGCTTGAAATAACCGGTGACCTGATCGTCGGTGCGCAGATGCGGCGGCGGTGCGATCATCACCCCGGCAGCACCCGCATCCATCGATGCGCGCGCCAGCGAGCGCATCGCGGCAAACCCTGGCGCCGAGACGCCGACGATGATCTGCATGTTCTTGGCGCGCTTCACAAAGCGCTTTGCAACTTCCTCGGCCTCCGAGCCTTCCAGCTTCGGAGCTTCGCCGAGAATGCCCAGCACGGTGACGCCATCGCATCCGACTTCGGCGTAGAAGTCGGTCAGCCGGTCAATCGATTTGTCGTCGATGCGGCCGTCGTCATGGAACGGCGTCGGCGCGATCGCGAACGTCCCTGCGGCCTTGTGGGTGAGTTTTGTCATTGGTGCCTCTCGACCTTGTTTGCCGTCATTCCGGGATGGTCCGCAGGACCAGACCTAAGATGTGCAATTGCACATCGGGGAATCTCGAGATTCCGGGTTCACGCTTCGCGTGCCCCGGAATGACGTTCTAGACTGAGGCGCCCCGGAATGACGGTGGGTGTTAAAACCGCCGCGCGCCCATCTTGATCTCTTCCTCAGAGAAGAAAATCTCCTTGGCGTGCTCGACGACATCCTGCGCCTTCCAGCTTTCACCCGGCGGCTTCCAGCCCGGCTTTTCCATCATCCGCAACTCGCGCACGCCGCGCGGGCCGGAGACGCCGAGCACCTTGCCGGTCTGCTCGCCCGACAATTCGCTGACCATGTATAGCACGGCCGGGGCAATTCCGTTCGGCCCAAGGGCCAACTTCGGGTTCTCGATATAGCGCGGCAGATCGGCGGTCATGCGGGTCAGCGCGCCCGGCGCCAGCGTCCAGATCCGGATGTTGTATTTGCGGCCCTCGACCGCCAGCACGTTCGACAGGCCCCAGATGCCGCCCTTGGCGGCGCCGTAATTGGTCTGGCCGAAATTGCCGATCAGGCCCGAGGTCGACGACGTATTGACGATGACGCCGCCGCCATTCTCCCGCATCCAGCGGAACACCGGCTGGTCGAGCAGGATACCGGCATTGTTAACGAGGATGTCGGCGCGGCCGAAATGTTTGATGGCGTCGTCGAACACCGACTGCCCGCCCGCCATGGTGGAAATATCCGCGCCGTTGGCGACCGCGCGGCCGCCCTCGGCTTTGATCGCATTGACCACCTTCTGGGCCATCGAGACATCGGCGCCGCTGCCGTCACGGGGCCCGCCGAGGTCGTTGACCACGACAGCGGCGCCCTCGCGCGCGAACAGCTTTGCATAGGCCTCACCGAGCCCGCCGCCCGCCCCGGTGATCAGCGCAACCTTGCCGTCGAGTAATCCCATGATGTTTTGCTCCCGTATCGCCGTTATTTATCCGCCGTCATGGCCGTGCTTGTCACGGCCATCCACGTCTTTCTTTGGCCTCCGAAAGGAAGACGTGGATGCCCGGAACAAGTCCGGGCATGACGACATCATTCAGAGCACGCAGCGCGCATGAATTTCACCCCAGCACCGTCTTGCCGCTCCTGATGACGGCGACGTTGCGCGCCTTCACCTTGGCCTCGAATGAAATCACATTGCCGTCTTTCCACAAATCCATCGTCACGGTCTCGCCGGGATAGACCGGCGACGAGAACCGCGCGGCGTGCTGCCGGAAGGCGCCAGCATCGTAGTCGGCATAGGTCTGAAGAATGCCGCGGCAGGTGATGCCGTAGGTGCACATGCCGTGCAGGATCGGTTTCGGAAAGCCGGCGCGCTTGGCCGTTTCAGGATCGGAGTGCAGCGGATTGCGATCGCCGCACAGCCGATAAACCAGAGCCTGGTCCGGGCGCGTCGAGATATCGATGGATCGGTCGGGGCTGCGGGTCGGCACTTTATGTGGCTCGGGCTGGCCTTCCGAAGGCCCGCCGAAACCGCCATCGCCGCGCGCAAAACGCGACGCGACCAGGGTCGCCAATGGCTCGCCCTTCTCGTCTTTGAGCACCGTCTTGTGCCGGATCACGGCGCCCTTGTCCCTGCCCTTGTCGAAAACGTCGAGAACGCTGGAATCGGCGGTGATGTGGGCGGCCACCGCAAGCGGCTTGTGGAAGGTGATGTCACGCTCGCCATCGACCACCATCAGGCGATTGAGATTCATTTCACCGGGCCCGGCTCCCCACGCCGCGACCGAGGCAAATGTCGGCACCACCTTCAGGGCGCGCGGCGTGGCGACGGCCTCGTTGACGAAAGCGAGCTCCTTCTCCTCCATGGGATCGGCGCCCATCCCGATGCCATAGGCGTAGAGCATCACCTCGCGATCGCTGTAGGCGTATTTCTGGCCGAGATTCTTCAGCGCCATCAGCTCGTCGTACTTGATCGGCATTTGCGGTATTTCCCCTTTTTTGTCACCCCCGCGAAAGCGGGGGTCCAGTAATCACCGGCGTCAGCGTCTACTGGATCCCCGCTTTCGCGGGGATGACTGTCATTTGCGTTGCAACGTTCAGGCGCAACTTCAACCTCACACCGGCGTAAAGAACGGCAGCGGTGCGCCGTCGGTTGGCTTGAACACCACTTTCACCTTCTGGCCGATCTTCAGGCTGTCGATGTCGCAATCGACGAAATTGGTCAGCAGCGAGGGACCTTCCTTCAGCGTGACGTAACCGATCGCGTAAGGTCCGCTCGCGGATTTGCGCATCAGGCTGAAGGTATAGATTTCGCCCTCGCCCGAGCTTTCTTCCCACACCGTCTTGTCGGAGAAGCAGAACGGGCACAGCGTGCGCGGAAAGTAATGCGGTTCGCCGCAGGCGGTGCAGCGCTTGATCAGGAACTTGCCCTGGGCGGCGGCGTCCCAGAACGGCTTGGTCTCGGGATTGCCCTGTGGTGTCGGGTATTTCGGTTTGTCGGCCATTACACGCGCTCCAGAATGCAGGTCGAGGCGGCGTGGCGAACGCCGAGCAGGCCGCCGGTGCCATGGGCCAGCGCGAGATCGCAGTTCGGCACCTGCACCTTCGGATGCGCTTCGCCGCGCAGCTGGCGCACCGCTTCGATGATCTTGGTCATGCCGCCGCGGTTGACGGGATGGTTGCTGCACAGCCCGCCGCCGTCGGTATTGAACGGCAGCTTGCCGACGCCGGAAATCAGGTTGCCATCAGCGACGAACTTGCCGCCCTCGCCTTTCTTGCAAAACCCCAGGTCCTCAAGCTGCATCAATACCGTGATTGTAAAACTGTCGTAGATCGAGGCGTATTTGATATCCTTCGGCGTCACGCCTGCCTCTTCGAACGCCCGCGGCCCCGACCAGACGCCGGCGGAATAAGTCAGGTTGAGATCCTTGCCGCCGCGCGGTCCCTTCAGCGCCTCGCCGTGTCCGATCATCCGTACCAGCGGCTTCTTCAGGCTGCGCGCGATCGCCTCCGTGGTGACGATCAGCGCGCCGCCGCCGTCGGTGACGACGCAGCAATCCATCCGGTGCAGCGGATCGCAGATCATCGGCGAGTTGAGCACGTCCTCGACGGTGACGACCTCGCGCAGCATCGCGTGCTCGTTGTATTGCGCGTGATGGGATGCCGCGACCTTGATCCAGGCCAGCTGCTCGCTGGGGGTGCCGAACTCATGCAT
>Ga0193724_1000254_pt1 | contig 13084 bp, 12 predicted proteins | sample H2a1metaG_FD_146005 | JGI IMG/M metagenome (GOLD analysis project Ga0193724, IMG submission 146005) | Soil microbial communities from a riparian zone of the East river system, Colorado, United States - H2a1 | ecosystem: Environmental > Terrestrial > Soil > Riparian zone | place: USA: East River... | reverse complement strand
CATCGGCGCCCTCGTCGGGCTCGTCGTCGTCGCCTTCATTCTCCTGACCGGCCGACTTACGGCGCTCATGTATCCCGCGGGCGGAGCCGGATGGCGACGCATCGTCGTCCCGACTCTGGGCTCGTTGATCACGGGATATCTCCTCTACAGGTATTTCCCACTCGCGCGCGGCAGCGGAATTCCACAGACCCGCGCCGCGCTCTTCATTCACGACGGCCGCATCTCGCTTCGATCGGTGATGGGCAAGTTCCTCTGCTGCGTGATTTCGCTCGCCACTGGAATTCCTCTCGGTCGTGAAGGGCCGTCGGTCTATATCGGATCCGGACTCTCGTCGGTGATCGCGCGACGGCTCGGACTGAGTCGCGCGCAAACCAGAGCCCTGATTCCAGTAGGAGGAGCGGCGGCGCTGACCGCTGCGTTCAACACTCCTATCGCGGCTGTTCTCTTCTCGCTCGAGGAAATCATCGGCGATCTGCACGCGCCGGTGCTCGGCTCCATCGTTCTGGCGTCCGGCGCCTCGTGGATGGTTCTGCACCTCATCCTCCACGACACTCCACTCTTCCACGTCCCCGGCTATCGCCTCGTGAGTCCTGCCGAGCTCGGCGCGTACGTCGTGCTGGGAGTCGTGGGTGGGTTGAGCTCGGTAGCGTTCGTCAAGCTCCTGCTCTGGCTGCGCGCGCGATTCGCCAAGATGCCGCGGGCGTCGCAGTGGGTTCAGCCCGTCGCCGGCGGACTCACCGTCGGCATCCTCGGCTTTTTCGTGCCCCAGGTGTTGGGCGTCGGCTACGATCAGGTGGAGCGCGTGCTGAACGGCGATGTCGTTCTCAAGGTCGTCGTCACTCTCGCCGTGCTCAAGATCATTGCGACGTCGGTAGCATATGCCTCGGGAAATGCCGGCGGAATATTCGGTCCGAGCCTTTTCATTGGCTCGATGGTCGGGGCAACAGTAGGATCCGTGGCGCACCTGCTTTTCCCGGCAGCGACCGCGGGCCCTGGCGCGTACGCGCTCGTCGGAATGGGAACGGCATTCGCGGGAATCATCCGGACGCCGCTCACATCGGTGATCATGATCTTCGAGGTGACGCGCGATTACACGATCATCGTTCCGCTGATGATCTCGAATCTCATCGCGTTCTACATCTCGCAGAAGCTCCAGAAAGAGCCGATCTACCAGGCGCTCGCGCGGCAGGACGGACTCCACCTCCCCACCAGCTCGTCTCGCACTCACTCGGCGGTTCCGCTCGTCAGCAGCGCGGCTCGCGATGTGCCCGAAGCTCTCGCGCCCGAAATGACGATCGGTGAGGCCGCCGAGCGCGTGAAGGACAGCGCGCTCGAGTCGTGGCCCGTCGCCGACGACCTCGGACTCGTTGGAATGGTGCGCACCCGCCATATCGCCCACGCTGTGGATCAGGGCAAGCTGGAGATGACCATAGAACGACTGATGCAGATCGCGCGCAGATCCGATGGCGACAAGGCAGTGGCTCTACCTCACGTGCACAACGATCAGCCGCTGAGTCGTGCACTGGCGCGAATGCGGGAAAACGGACACAAGGTTCTTCCCGTTGTCAGCCGCGCCAACGCGCGCATCATGCTCGGCGTCGTAACATTTGGAGACATCCTGAAGGAATTCGGTGTCGACAACGCCGAGGAGTTGGATTACAGGGATCATCCGGACCTGGGAACATGAGAGACATGAGAACGCCTCTCGTACAGCCGGCGGCGCCGACCCCGACCGCTACCGTGTCCGAGTTCATCGCGACACTGGCGATTGTGCTGGCTGCGATCGTGGGGCTGGTGCTGTTCGACACCGCCCTCGCTCGGGTCGATATCTCCGCCCGCAAGACGTACGCGGCTCGGGAGTTCGATATCGGAAAGGAATTGGTCGGGAAGGGACAGATCGAGGCTGGGCTCGAGCACATCCGCACCGCGACGATGCTCGATAGCGACAACCCCACCTACGGCATCGCGCTGGCCCAGACGACTCTTGCCGATGGCCGACCCGACGAAGCCGCGCAGATGCTGGCCCCACTGTTGGAACGAAACGATACCGCCGGTGCAACGAATCTGGCGATCGCCCGCGTGCTCCTGAATGAAGGACGGCTTGCCGAAGCGAAGTCCTACTATCATCGCGCGATTTACGGGTTTTGGCCGAAGGGCGCGGAGAAAACTCGCACCACTGCGCGCTTCGAGCTGATCGATCTGCTCGCGCGAGAGAACTCGACGCAGGAGTTGCTGGCGGAGCTGCTGCCGATTCAGGACGACTCCACGAACGACGCGGCGCAGCGCAAGAGGATCGCACACTTCTTCGTAGTGGCGGGGTCACCCGCGCGCGCCGTGACGATCTTTCGCGACTTGCTGCGTCGCGACCCGCGTGACCCTGAATCGTTCGTCGGACTCGCCGAGGCAGCGCTCTCGATTGGAGATTTTGGTACGGCGCGTACCGACCTGCTCGCGGCGCAAAAGCTGATGCCGGACGACAGCAGCAGCCTTCACTCGCGCATCGCTCTCACCGACAGCGTGATCTCAATGGACCCGACGCAGAGCGGGCTCGCGCTGCCGGAGCAGGTTCGACGCGCGAAGAACCTTCTTCAGTTGACGCTGACGTCCGTTCGTAAATGCCTCGGCGTCCAGGCCCCGCAGGTCGCCGCCGCGCTCGACTCGGCTACGTTGCTGCTGGTTACGGGCGCGGCCGCAGGTCAGGCACAGTCTGTGGAGCAGAATCTTTCGCTCGCCGAACAGTTGTGGGGACTGAGAAGATCACGGTGCGCGAAAGAGGGCAACGATGGTGCGCTCGCGCTGATTCACAACAGGATATCGCAGTAGATACCTCAGGTTAATCGCCCCGACTAAGGCTTTTAGCTGCAACGTACGACTACCGGCCAGGGGCTTTGGGCGGGCCGGCCATTGGCTACGTGCGGGCTGTTCCTTGCTGGGTCACCGTTCAAGTGGACACCATTCAAGAGGTAGGGTCCGCGTCACTGTTCGTATGCCCCCTGCGCCGGCTCGCGCTTACCAAACAGCCCGCCCGAAGCCCCCGGCCGGCCCGCTCGAAGCCCCCGGCCGGTAGTCATAAGTTGTTTTTTTCCTTAATCCATTCCCGCGTCGCCACTACTCCACCATCTCGATTCCACGCGATTCGCTACATTCCCGGCATCCAACAATCGGGGGAAGTGTGAAGCTCATTCGCATCGAACTGTCCGGAAAAGTTGATGCCTACGTCAATCCGGATCACGTTGCTTATATCGAGGCGCAGGGAGACAAGCGCACGATCGTGTGCCTGGCAAATACAAAGGTTCTCGACATCGATGAGTCCGCCGACAAGGTGGCGTTTCTCCTGCAGACGGGCCGCAGCGCTACAGCAACAGGTTCGACGTTACACCCGTAGTCCGAGGTTCACGGCGTTCAGCCGGAACTTTCGGATGGCGCCGGGTCCCCGATGTTGACTGCGATGCCCCGCCATTTCCCCTGATTGAATCGCAGCACGCTGAGCGCGCATCGGGTCGCATGACCGACCAGGATCGCGATCCAGATGTGAATCGGATGCAGCGTTCCCGTCCGCTGGATCACGTAGCAGATGCCGAGTGGCACGAAGACCTGCGAGACGATCGAGATGTAGAGCGGGCTCTTCGTGTCTCCCGTTCCCTGCAGTCCGCCCGTGTAAGTCAGCGCGACGGTGACGAAAAGGCCTGACAGACTCAGCACGTGGAGCAGCTGCACGCCAATTCCCACGACGATTGGATCGTGCATTCCGAATATCGCCAGCAGCTGACGCGGTATCAGCAGGAACAGGGCTCCGACAATTGCCGCGCTGCTGAGGCCAATTCGAGCGGCTACGTGCACGGCCGCGGCGGTGCGGTCGGGTTTGCCGGCGCCAAGGTTCTGTCCCGCGATCGCCGCCGACGCGCCCATGAGTCCGACCGACGTCCAGGTGATCAGCGAGAAGAGCTGCGTATAGCAGACAGCGAAGGCTGCCTGCGAAGCCGCGCTCAGCGTCAGCGACCCGATGAAGGAGAGCATGAACACTCCCCCAATGTTCGCCACGATACCCTGAAATCCGCTCGGGAGTCCGAAGCGGAATAGCTCGCGGATGATCGCCCAGTCCGGGCCGTAGCCGCGCCCGCGCGGAAACGAGACGACCCATCCGCCACGCCACAGCTTGAACAGCGAATAAATCGCGAGCGATCCCGACGCGATGCACGTCCCCATCGCCGCGCCCTTGGTCCCGAATGCGGGGATCGGTCCAAGCCCACGAATCAGAATTATGTTGAGCACGAGGTTGAGCAGCGTGAGACTGATGCCGAGTATCATCGGCGTCCGCGCGTCGCCGGCGGAGCGAAGCGCTCCGCCGAGCATGAAGAAGACAAGCATGCCGCCACTGAAGACGAACATGATTCGGAGGAATGGCAGCGCCTCGCGCTGCACCTCTGGCGCGGCGTTCACGAAATTGAGCAGGTACGGCGCCGCGAAATATCCGATCGGCGCCATGATGAGAACCGCCAGCCCGATCGCTGTTATGAATGCCTGATAGACGGTGCGATCGACCTTCTCATGATCGCCCGCGCCGGCGAAGCGCGCGACGAGAACGCTCATCCCCGAGAACAGCGACGAGATGAAGATCATGACGATGAGCCACATCTGCATGCTCACGCCGATCGCCGCGTTTGCCTTGTATCCGATGAGATTCCCGACCAGCGCCTGATCTACCATGCCCTGAAGTCCACCAACGATGTTGGTGAGCATGGTGGGCCACGCGAGCTTCCAGACGGCTGGGAGCAGCGGCCCCTCGACTATCGAGCGGTCGTAGCGCGGGCGCTGCGCGCGTGCGGCGCCAGCCCGCGACGGCGCTGGCGTTGCGGCAGCGGCGGGTACGGCTGTGTCAGTCAATTACGGCCGCCTTACGGGGACCACGGCGCGCACCCGCTCGTCGCGCAGGTAGAGCCCTACCCACAAAAAGAGCGCAACGTAAACGGGAGCCAGCACGAAGCCGAGTAGTGGAGCGCCAATTCTAACCTGAGCGGCAACTGCTCCGCCGAGATATCCAGTGAGGAGAATCGCGCCCAATGCGGATGTGCGGGGAATCACATAAAGGACAATGCCGATAAACTCGATCGTGCTGAGAGGAATCGCGATACTTAGAGGAAATCCGAGCTGCGCGAATCCCTGAACCACCTGTGGGCCCCTCATCGCATGTATCACTGTATCGAAGAGCATGAACAGGACAGCGACGCCACTGAGAACGCGCCCGGTCCAGAGTTGACCCTTCGAGATAGACGCAGCCTGGGCACCGAGTTCCATGAAACGTTCCTCCAGTTGAGTGTTTTACTGCTGTGGTGAATCACCTGCGTGCGCGCGCGAACGCTCGAGCAGCAGCTCCCGTTCGCGCGCGTTTCGCGTCATCGATGCGGCGCGCTCGAATTCCGTGCGTGCCTCGTCGAATCGGCCGAGCTTCTCGAACAGGTCCGCGCGTGCCGCCGGCAATAGATGGTATCCCTTGAGCGACGGCTCCCGCGTCAATGTGTCGAGGATTTTAAGTCCCTCAGCTGGCCCAAATGCCATCGCGACGGCGATCGCACGATTCAGCTCGACGACCGGCGATGGAGTAGCGGCGGCGAGCGAGTCGTAGAGCGACGCGATCCGCCGCCAATCTGTCTCCGCGGCTGTACGCGCCCTCGCGTGACATGCGACAATCGCCGCCTGCAGCGCATACGGGCCATTGGCCCCGCGGAGCTTCTCGGAGCGCTCGAGAGCAGAGAGACCGCGCCGGATGAGGATCTGATCCCAACGGCCGCGGTCCTGATCGAGCAGAAGTATCGCCTTCCCCGTCGGACCGGTGCGGGCACGGAGTCGTGACGCCTGGATCTCCATCAGCGCGACGAGTCCGTGGACCTCCGGTTCCTCCGGAGCGAGTTCGGCAACAATGCGACCGAGACGAAGCGCGTCCTCGCACAGCGCCGGTCGTACCAGATCGTCGCCGGCAGTCGCCGTGTAGCCTTCGTTGAAGACGAGGTAGATGACTTCCAGTACGGACGACAATCGAGCGGCCAGCTCCGGCCCGCGCGGGACCTCAAAGGGAATCTTGCGTTCGGAGAGCGTCCGCTTGGCGCGCACGATTCGCTGTGCAACGGTCGGCTCCGGAACGAGAAACGCACGCGCTATCTCATCGGTGGTGAGACCGCCGAGCAGCCGCAGCGTGAGCGCTGTCCGCGCTTCCCGAGGGAGCACCGGATGACAGGACATGAACACTAGGCGAAGAAGATCGTCGCCGATGTCGTCGTCGAGCGCTGCGTCCATATCCGCCACAGCCAGCTCCTGGCGTGACTCGAGCTCGTGACCGAGCTCCTCGTGTTTGCGCTCGATCCGTTCGGTTCGTCGAAACGTGTCGATCGCACGGTGCTTCGCTGTGGCCATGAGCCAGGCGCCGGGGTTATCCGGAACGCCCGACTCCGGCCATCGCTCCAGCGCAGCCAGGAGCGCGTCCTGCGCGAGGTCTTCAGCGAGACCGACATCGCGCACTATCCGGGTGAGTCCTGCTATCAGCTTCGCGGATTCGATTCGCCAGACGGCATCGATCGCGCGATGGGTGTCGGAGGTCGTCACGACCTCCAATCACACCAGCTACGCGCCCTCGTGCAAGGGCCGAAATATCGCGGCTACGCCCTTGCACCAGCCTTTCCACGCGGCTTCTGAGCTCCCCTGCCAGATGGAGGCGCTGATGCAGCATCAAACGCCGGAGCGTCCTGCATCAGCCGAATTTCGCTCTCACCCCTCCCCATCGTCTTGAGGAATCGCTTGGTCAGCTCGATCGCCTCTGCTTTAGACTTCGCGTTGATGATCGCGTAGCCGCCGACCAGCTCTTTCGTCTCAGTGAACGGTCCGTCGATGACAGTGAACTTGCCAGTCGAGTCGATTTTGACACGCGCGCCCTTCGAGCTGGGTTGAAGCCCGTCGGTCAAGAGCAGTGTGCCGGCCGCCGCCATCTCCTGGATCAGCTGGCCAACGGCGGCCATTTCCTTCTCCGTGGGCATGTCGTTCTCAACGCCCGGCTTGTATAAGGTCATGTATCGCATTGTCGCTCCTCTATAGTTGAATCGGATTACTTCTTTGCGTTCGCGGCCATCTGCCTTCCAACCCGCTCCTCCTGCTCTCTCAGCTCAGGCGTGAATTCGGGACCGAAATCGTCCGCCTCGAACACCTGGCGAATCTCGATCTCCGATTCACCCGTCGGGAATGGATTCGGAGAGCGCTTGACCCACTCGATCGCCTCGTCCAGCGATTTAACCTGAAACAGCCAGAAGCCAGCGATCAGCTCCTTCGTCTCGGCGAACGGCCCGTCACTCACGGTGCGTTTGCTTCCCGAGAATCTCACCCGAGCGCCCTTCGAGCTCGGCTGCAGGCCCTCAGCCGCGAGCAGCACGCCCGCCTTCACCAGCTCCTCGTTGTACTTGCCCATGTCGGCAAGGAGTTTCTCGTCCGGGAGCCCGCCTGCCTCCGATTCCTTGTTGGCTTTCACTATCACCATGAATCGCATTGTCGTCTCCTGTCGTTTCGGATTCTGAGCAGGCCCGCATCATTCGGGCGGTCTCCTGCTCTCTATTTACACGTCGAACGGGGCACCACGAAATCGACACGCGGCGCCCCGTTCTTTTGACACACTTAAAGTCACTCGCGACAACATCTTAGTTACGCCACTGCTGCGCTACATCGGTTCGCGTAGCCCCGGGTCGGGCCGCCGGGAAACTCAGCCGCTCACCACCGCGAGGATGTTGCCGTCCGGATCCTTGAACCACGCGGCTTTCGATTTCCCCGCGATATGGATATCTCCTTTTCGAGTCATCCCCGGAAAATCATAGTGCTCGAACGCAACCCCTTTGGCCTTGAGATCCTTCACCGTGCTCTCGACGTCGTCGACAATCCACGTCACGGAAGTCGCCTTATTACTGCCAGCGAACTGCGATTTGTAAACGAGCACTGTGGAATTGCCGCTCTTGTAGTTGAGCACTTCCGGCTCCGGGACCGGCGTCAGCTTGAGGCCGAGCGTGTCGCCATAGAATTTTTTCGCGGCCTTGAGGTCCTTCACAGCGATCGTTGCGACGGCGTCCCTGTCAGCTAGCATTCCTACGTCCTCCGACGGTTTTCAGATATGCGGCAAAGCGATCGAAGCTCTGGTTCCAGCCACCCTCGTGTCCGTTGCGATCTTCGACCGACGTGAACACGCCCTGCCGGAAAACCATATCCGTCTTGTTCCCGCGCGCCGCGAAGGTGATGGTGATCAGCATTTCGTGTTCCGGGTGCTCGTCCCAGATAAAAGTGAAGGAGATCTTTTCGGGCGGAACGATCTCGCGATAAACACCGTGCTGCCACAGATCCTTGCCGTCGGGTGAACGCATCATCGCCCGCCATTTTCCGCCGGGGCGCACGTCCAGCTCGACAACTGGTGCGGTAAACCCCTCTGGTCCCCACCAGTTCTTCGCTTGCACCGGATCCGACCACACCTTCCAAAGGAGATCGCGTGGTGCATCGAAGGTGCGCTTGATGACGAGCGTTTGCTCCGCCGGTGGGGAGGCTCGCTTACTTGCTGTGTTTGAGGCGGGCATTGTGCTTCTCCTTTTGAAGATCGAGTAAATATTTGTCCAGCCGATCGAAACGTTTTTCCCAGAAAGTTCGGTACCGCTCTACCCAATCGGAGACGTCCTTGAGCGGGGCGGCCTCGAGTCGGGCAGGCCGCCACTGCGCGTCGCGGCCGCGCGAGATGAGGCCGGCAGCCTCGAGCACTCTCAAGTGCTTGGAGACGGCGGGAAGGCTCATCCGAAACGGCTTGGCGAGCGCCGTGACCGATGTCTCTCCGCTCACCGCGAGCCGAGCGATTATCGCCCGGCGGGTGGGGTCGGAGAGCGCGCTGAGAACGGTCGAAAGGTGGTCGGGTGGCATCGGTAATAAGCTATCCGGTTAAGTAACCTGCTGGTTAAGTAAGGTATGGCGCTGCGGATTGGCAAGGGGGAAGGGGGAAGCGGGAAGGGGGAAGAGGGAAGCGGGAGGGGAGAAAGGCCGCGCTCCGGGGATGTCAATTCCCCGTCAATCTTCGACGGCGTTTGGACTCCCGCTTCCCACTCCCCGCCTCACCTCTTCCCCCTTCCCGCTTCCCCTTCCCTCTCACCCCTTCCCGCCTCCCGCTTCACCCACGCCTGCGCCGCGTCACCGATTTCCGCGAGAACCTGCACGTCGGTCCTGCCCGACGACTTTGGCACGTGAAAGCTGTGATCGGCGCCTTCGACCCAATGCATCTCCCAATCGGTCGTCACCCGCTTCAATACCTCTTCCATCAGGCTCGGCGTGCAGAAAGGATCGCGCGTGCCGTTGAAGCAGATCACCGGGACCTTGATCGCTGGCAGATGCGCATCACGCAATTGGTCGGGTTTTCCGGGCGGATGCAGGGGATACGCCAACAGAAACAGACCGTCGCACTCAAATCCGTCGGCCGCGAGCATCGACCCCGCTCTGCCGCCCATCGACCTGCCGCCAATGATCAGTGTCTTCGGCGCAAGCTCTTCGCGCACTCGCGCGACAACGGCTGAGAAACACTCCTTCAGTCGCGGCATCTGGTCCGGTCGTCCGGATTTCTTTTCCTTGTAAAGGAAGTTGAACCGCACGACACCAAGCCCACGCTCGCGAAGGACGTTCGCCGTCTGAACGAGTCCGCGATCATTCATGTTTCCGCCGGCGCCATGGGCGCACACGAAGACGATCCCTTGCTCCGCCCCGACTGTCGCGGGCTCGAAAACGGCAGAGGTTTCCTCGCTGCCCACGGGGACTCGCCACTCACCGCCGACCGGGACGCGCTTCTCGCCGCCCGCCTGCTGCCGTTCGCGCTCAGACATAATTTCAAACTTATCATCCGCCCGCGACGTGCGTGATTCTTGCGCTCCGCCAGCTTCATGCGACGCAACTTGCTCTGGCGCGCGACGGTGGCGGAATGCGCCTGATATACCTGGTGGGGATGGTCGCCCTCGCGGCGGCCTGCGGTTCCCCTGCCCGTCTGCCGGTTTCCGCGGAGACTGGAGTTCATCCGGTAATCCCCAAGCCGAGCGAATCGGTGATTCCGGTGATCAACGTCGTGACCGCGAAGGGCTGGCCGAACGACGCCACGCCGGTGGCCGGCGAAGGACTCGCCGTTCGCGCCTTCGCGAGCGGGCTCGATCATCCGCGCTGGCTCTACGTGCTTCCGAACGGCGATGTCCTGGTTGCTGAGACGAACGCGCCGAAGCGGCCGGATGACAACAAGGGGATAAAGGGATTCTTCTTCAAGGTCTTTCTGGCCAAAGGCGGCGGCGCTGCGCCGAGCATGAACCGGATCGTGCTGCTGCGCGATACCAGTGGTGACGGCGTCGCTGACACGCGCTCGATTTTCCTGTCAGGCCTCTACGCGCCATTCGGGATGACTCTCGTCGGTGACGCGCTCTACGTCGCGAACAGCGACGGCATCGTGCGCTTTCCGTATGTGACCGGGGTGACCAACATCGTCGGCCCCGGCGTCAAAGTCGTCGATCTGCCCGCAGGGCGGATCAATCATCACTGGACGAAGAATGTCATAGCGAGTCCGGATGGGTCCAAGCTCTACGCATCCGTCGGTTCCAACAGCAACGTGATGGAAAACGGATATCTGCACGAGCAGAACCGCGCCGCGATCTGGGAGATAGATCGCGCGACCGGCAAGCACCGCGTCTTCGCAACCGGTCTTCGCAACCCCGTGGGCCTCGCGTGGGAGCCCCAGAGTCACGCCCTCTGGGTCGCGGTGAATGAGCGCGATGAGCTCGGCAGCGATCTGGTGCCCGACTACATCACCTCGGTGCGCGACGGCGGATTCTACGGCTGGCCGTTCAGTTACTATGGACACCACATCGATTATCGGGTCGAGCCGCAGAAGCCGGAGCTGATCCACCGCGCGATCGTTCCCGACTACGCTCTCGGGCCGCACACCGCATCGCTCGGCCTCGCGTGGTCGGGCGGGAATACTCTGACTCCCCGATTCAGCGAGGGGATGTTCGTCGGCCAGCATGGCTCCTGGAATCGGAAACCGTGGAGCGGCTACAAGGTGATCTTCGTTCCCTTCTCGCACGGTCGGCCCAATGGCCAGCCGATCGACGTGCTCACCGGGTTTCTGAAATCGAATGGGGAGGCGCTTGGGCGGCCGGTTGGTGTTGCGGTCGACAAGACCGGGGCGCTGCTGGTGGCGGATGATGTCGGGAATACCATCTGGCGCGTTACCGGCCGTTGATCGGCGATCAGGGCGCCGCGACCGGCCCACACAAAACCGAAGCGGGGAGCCGTTGGCTTTACAGCTAAATCGCTTGGAGCTTTGTCGAGTGGCGTTACAGAGCTGCGAATGCCACCTCTACTCGCTGCATACGGATATCAATCGACAGCACGCGATCCCGGCCCTGGTGAGTCTTTTGCGCCAGTATGGAAGCTCCCAGCCGATCAGCTTGAGTTGCCAAGAGCTCCTTGCTTCAGTTCAGTAGATGCCAGCCGTCAGCGCGCCGAGGTCGGACTCAACACCATCTCATCCAGGAACCGGTGCCCTCCGGTTGCTTTCTCGCCGCGTGATTTCACGCGCGTCATCACCAGTCGATCGATAGTCCGCGTCATACCCACGTAGAGCAGCCGCCGAGCTTCTTCGAGATCGAGTTTGCCGAGCACTCCGTTGCGCGGCGTGGGAATGAGCTGTTCGTCCTCGACCCCTATGATGTACACGCGCGAGAATTCCAGCCCCTTGGTCGAGTGCATCGTCAGAAGATTCACGCGATTTTTTTCCGTCTCGGCACCATCATAGCGCGAGAGAACAGCGCGCTCGAGAAATGTGCACATCTGCTTCGCCAGATCACCCTGCGCGCATCCTTCGATCAGGCGGCGCAGCCTGCCCATTATCTCGGGGTAGCGCTTATCGGCCGACCGCTCCGAGCGCAAACGCTCCATCAGCTGGTGTCCACCGAGCAGCGCAATGAGGTCTTCGACGGTAGGCAGCGTCGGGTCACCGGAAACTGCGCGCTCGGATTCGTAGCGATCGAGACAGTCGCTGTGTCGGCCGAGCGAGTAGACGGGGGCGAACTCGAACATTTTCCGGGCTTCGTCGCACCATGATTCGCGATCGCTGAGCGCGAGGGCGATGCCGAGCTGGTCGAGGAGATTCACGAGGGCAGTTTTGCGGGCGTACTCGAGCCTCGTCGCGCTCAGCATCGGAAAGAGCTTGGCCAGCACAAGACAGTCATCGAGCGCGCGATGCGATTGGCCCGTCGGGATGTCGTACCGTTTTGCGAGGTGTTCGAGTCTCCGACTTGTTGCGTGCAGCGTTCGCGCGAGCGGCAGCGTGTCGTACGTCGAGAAGTCTTTTCCGCGTGGAAGGTTCGCCGCCATTCGGCGCAAAATGGGGAAGTCGAACGTGTAACCATTGTGCGCGATCAGCACGTCGGACCCGCAGAAGTCACGGAACACCGGCCACATCTCCTCGAAGTACGGCTTGTCGGCAACATCCTCCTCGGAGATACCGTGTGTGTCCCTCGCGCCAGATGTAATGGGGACGCGCGGTCTCACCAGCGTCTGGTACTCGCCCACGATCTTGCCGTTTCGAACCCGCACCGCGGCGATCTCGACAATCTCCGCAGTCTGTACTTCCTTGCCGGTCGTCTCGAGATCTACCGCGGTGAAATCGCGAAACGTGCTGACGAACGATTTAGTGCGCACGAGCTGCGCTGTCTTGAAGAGTCCCAGGCCGAATCCCAGCGATGGGAAATCCTCCGGCTTGATGCGCAGCGCACCCGCGCTCGGCGCGCCACCAAGCTCCACCGTTCTCACGCCCATCTCGGTCAGCATTTTCTTGGCGGCGATTTCAACTCCGCCGGAGCGCGGAATCCACACCGAACGTCCCTCGTCGATGCACCGCTGAATCCGCTCGGCGGCACCGACGACTTCCTCGTGTGACGCCGGATCGCTCAGATCCTCCTGGTGCTCCTCGAGAATCGTGCGGTACGTCCCGACCTTCTCGGAAAGAATGTCGTCGACGAGCGGCCGAAGAGAGGTGTGGCTCTTCCCC
>Ga0193724_1000253_pt1 | contig 13085 bp, 11 predicted proteins | sample H2a1metaG_FD_146005 | JGI IMG/M metagenome (GOLD analysis project Ga0193724, IMG submission 146005) | Soil microbial communities from a riparian zone of the East river system, Colorado, United States - H2a1 | ecosystem: Environmental > Terrestrial > Soil > Riparian zone | place: USA: East River... | reverse complement strand
GCGTCCCATTCCACGGAGCCGGACGCCGCCGCGGAATGGGACGCTCTCGCGCGCGCAGACGATAGCCAGGAACAGGAGACCCCCGTCGTCGACAGCCCTTCGATATCGAGCGACTGGCCGGTCTCCGCTGACGAGCAAGGCTCGGCTGATCTTAGCGGAACCGACGGGCCGTCGATAGCCCGGCACGAGCTTTCCGACACCGAGGCCGGCCCGCAAGGCCGCTCCTGGCTGCGGCGGCTGGCGAAACCGCCGGGGCTGCTGCGCACCTCCGGCAAGCCATTCGTCAGCCTGCCGACGGTCTGCGCCGCCATGGGCGCGCTAGTGCTGGCGCTGATGATCTGGCGCGTCGACGTGGTGCGGCTGCTGCCGCAGACCGCCACTTTCTACAAAATGGTCGGCCTCGACGTGAATCTGCGCGGGCTCGTGTTCAAGGACGTCAAGATCACCACCGAAACCGTCGAGGGCAAACCGGTGCTGGTGATCGAGGGCGCCATCGTCGGCGAAGCCCGCAAGCCGGTCGAATTGCCGCGGCTGCGCTTCAGCGTGCGCGACGCGCAGGGCGCCGAGATCTATGCCTGGAACGCGGTACTGGAGCAGCCCGTGCTGAAGCCGGGCGAAAGAGCCTGGTTCAAGTCGCGGCTGGCTTCGCCGCCGCCGGAAGGGCGCAATATCGATGTGCGCTTCTTCAGCAGGCGGGATATCGTCAGCGGCAATATATGACCAGGGGCCACGCGGCCCGCTCACCAAGGACGATGGATCGATGCCGCGCGTGCTGATCGCCGACGATGAGGACTCGATGCGCACGCTGGTGGCGCGCGCCATTGCCATGGACGGCCACGACACCGTTACCGCGGAAGACGGCGCCGAGGCGCTGGAGATCCTGACCCGTGAACGCGGCGCATTCGATCTGCTGCTGACCGATATCCAGATGCCGGTGATGGACGGCATCGCGCTGGCGCTGGCGGCGGCCCGCGATTTTCCCAAGCTGACGATTTTATTGATGACGGGCTTTGCGGCCCAGCGCGAACGCGCCTCGGGCCTCAGCGCCATCGCGCATGACGTCATCACCAAGCCGTTTTCAGTCGCCGATATCCGCACCGCCGTGGCCGATGCGCTGGCCGCGGGGAAGAAAGCTTAGCGGAGGCGGCGCGACGGTTCACGCAAGCCGTCATACTCCGCGAAAGCGGAGTATCCAGTACGCCGCAGCCCTTCGGCTAAATCACGGACGCTCTGGAATACTGAATCACCCGCTGGAGCCTGTCACCGGGCGGCGCGATGCGCCGACCCGATGGCGGGTGACGACGTTTGTCGCTGTCTAATAATCCTTCAGCAGCCGCTCGATATAATCGAGCTCGATCTGCGGGCGCTGCGGATCGGCCAGGCGGCGGCGAAGCTCTTCGAGAATCCGGCGCACCCGCTGCACATCGATTTCGCCGGGAATCTTCACCGTCAGATCGTCGCCGAATTCGCGCCCGTGCAGCGGCCGTCCGAGCGGATCGTTGCCGTTGGCGCCGCTCTGCTGCCGGCCGGCGCGATTGCCCGGGCTGTCGCCTTGGCCGTCGCCATCGCCCTGCTGCATCGCCTCCGCCAGGCTCTGGGCGCCCTTGCGTAGCGCTTCCAGCGCGTGGCCTTGCGAATCCACGGCGCCGTCGGCGTTGCCTTCGCCGAGCTTGCCGCTGGCGTCGCCCATGGCGGAATCGGCCTCGCCGAGGCCGTCCTCACCGTCGCCCTGGTCGCCTTGCTGACCCTGCTGGCCTTGCTGACCCTGCTGCCCTTGCTGACCCTGCTGCCCCTTCTCGCCGCGCTGGCCCTGCCCCATGCCGCGCTTGGCCAGTTCCTGCTGCAACCTCTTGAGCCGGTCGCGCAGGCCCTGCTGATCCTGCTGCAGATCGCCCATGCCTTGGTCGCCCTGCTTGCCGCGCTGGCGGTCGCGCCGCGCATCCTGGCCCTGCTTGAAGGTCTTGTCGCGCAACTGCTGCTGCTTGCGGATCATGTCGCCGAGCTCGTTCAGCGCCTGCTCCATCTCGCTGTCGCCGGACTGGCCGGGCTGCGCCATCTGCAGGTTTTCCAGCATCTGCTGCAGCTGTTCGAGCAATTGCTTCGCCGCGTCCTTGTCGCCGGAGCGCGACAGGCGCTCCATGCGGTCGATCATGTTCTTGAGGTCCTGCTGGCTCAACATCTTGGTATTGGGGTCAAGCGGCCGCGCCAGCTGCTGCGGATTGTTGCGCTGCTGTTCGGCGAGCTGACGGATGAAATTATCCAGCGCCGCGCGCAGGTTCTCGGTGAGCTTCTTGATCTCTTCGTCGCTGGCGCCGCGTTCCAGCGCCTGCTTGAGCGCCTCCTGCGCGGCACGCAGTGCCTTGTCGACGTCGGTGATGTTGCCATCCTCGATGGTGACGGCGAGCGCCCACAGGCTGGCGACGACCTCACGCATCGCGTCGTCGGTACGGGCGGCTTCGAGCTGCCTTGCGACGCTGTACAGCCCGAGATACTGGCCGGCTTCGGGCGTGAACAGGTCCGGTGCGATCATCAGCGCATCCAGCGCGGCATAGACCTGCCCGTTCTGATTGGCGTCGAGCGCGAGATTGCGGCGCTGCTCGATCAGCGCCCGCGCCAGCGGCTTGGTGAACAGCCGCTCCGGAAGCCGCATGTTGAACGGCTCACTGCGCCCCTCATTGCCGGCCTCGTCCTTTGCCGTCAGGGTCAGCGTTACATCGGCGCCGGCATACGGATCCTCGCTCAGATCCTTGACGGTCTGGCCGACGCCATTGCGGGTCCGCGCGTTGGGAAGCACCAGCGAAAATCGCGGCGCCTCGAACAAGGGCCGCGGCTCCGCCGCAGGTTTCGGCGCGTCACCGGGACGGAATACAAATCGCGCCTGCGCTTCGGTGACGCCGTAGTCATCCTCGATCTTGTAGGACATCTGCAGCGAGCCGCGGGCCTGGCGTTCCGGATCTTTCGCCAGCGCAATGGTCGGGGCGCGGTCCGGAATAGCGCTGAACTTCCACTGCGGCTGACCGGAAGGCGCGCGGACATGCGCCGTACCATCGCCTGATATGGTGAAATGCCGCTCGTTGGTGCCCTTGGGCGCCTGCTCGGTCGGCACCGCCTCGGTCACGTTGCCGCCGGCGACGACATCGAGCGTGCCGCCACTCGAGCGCACAATCAGCGTACTGCCCGCCGGGACCGGCATCGGTCCCGCGGCCGGCACCGCGGCTTCCTTGTTGGCCGCCGAGAGAATGATGGGTGGCTTGGCGGTGTAGAGCGGCGGCGTCACCCAGGCATCGACCCTGATATTGGCCGGCGACAGCACGCCATTCCAGTCGAACGCCGCGTAGGTGCGCAGCATGCGCTCGTCGCCCGCGGCAACATAGGCCGCAACCATCAGCACCGCGACCAGCGCGCGCAGCGCCCAGGGGTCGTGGATCGCAAGCCGCGGCGACGGCAGGCCGGCGCGGATGCGCTTGATCGACGCCAGCGTGCGCTCGCGTTGCGCCTGCCACAGCGCCAGCGCGACCGGATCCTGCGTCGCAAGCGTATCGGTGAGCGCGGTTGCCGGGCGATGGCGGATGCCGGTACCGCGGTCCAGCCGGTTCAAAGCCGCTTCGCGGCTCGGCCAGCGAAACCGGAGCAGCGGAAACACCGCCCCCAGCGCCAAGAACACGAACAGGCCGAGCCCAATGGCGCGCGCCGCGAACGGCAGCGCCAGCCACAATCCGGTCCAGGACACCGCCAGAAACAGCCCAGCAACAGTCAACAGGCGCGCCAGATGCGGCCAGCCCGTCTCCCAGGCGATCGCATATTTCGCCCGCTGCAGGGCCTGCGTCAGCTGCAGCCGTGAAACGGCGTCAGGGTCGCGCGCTCGTTCTGAGGGGTCGGGGGTGGAGCCGCTCAATCAACCAACTCTCCAGGTTACCGAACAGCACCTTAGCACAACGGCGGCAATGAGGCACGTCTCGCAACGCACAACCCACACCTCAAAACGCGCATAACACGAAGGCGTGACGACGGCCGCCCGACCTCGTACCGTCCGATGCCATCTCACCAAAAGGGAACCCTATGGACCAGAAAACGCACGATAAGGGGCTGGAAATTCGCAAAGCCGTGCTGGGCGAGGCTTACGTCGCCAACGCCCTGAAGAACGCCGATGAATTCAACAAGCCGTTTCAGGAACTGGTTACCGAATATTGCTGGGGCGCGGTGTGGGGCCGGGAGGAACTGCCGCGCAAGACCCGCAGCATGCTCAATCTGGCCATGATCTCGATTCTCAACCGGCCGCATGAATTGCGGGTGCACATCAAGGGAGCCCTGGTCAACGGTGTCACCAAGGACGAGATCCGCGAAATCTTCATGCAGGTGGCGATCTATGCCGGCGTGCCCGCGGGCGTCGACAGTTTTCGCATCGCGCGCGAAGTGTTCGCCGAAATCGACAAGGGCTAACTCATCATGGACATCGGATTCATCGGCCTCGGGAAGATGGGCTTCCCCATGGCCCGCCGCCTGATCGAGGCTAAACATCAACTCACCGTGTTCGACCAGCGCCAGGAGGCGGTGGAAAAACTGGTTGCGCTGGGCGCGCAGGCCGCCTCGTCAACGAAGGACGTCGCCGACCGCGCCGAGACCGTGCTGGCCAGCCTGCCGTCGCTGCAGGCTTCGCTGGAAGTCGCGACCGGCACCGGCGGCGTCATCGAGGGCAAGCGCGTCAGGCGCTTCGTCGATCTCTCGACCGTCGGGTCGCACATGGCGGTGCGGATTCACGATGTCCTGGCCAAGCGCAACATCGTGCAACTCGACAGTCCCGTGAGCGGTGGCGTCGGCGGCGCCGAAAAGGGAACGCTCGCCGTGATGGTGTCGGGCCCGAAAGCGGATTTCGAAGCGGTGAAAACAGCGCTCGACGTCATCGGCAAGGTGTTCTTCATCGGCGAGAAGCCCGGCTCGGCGCAAACCATGAAGCTTGCCAACAACCTGCTGTCGGCCACCGCTGTCGTCGCCACGTCCGAGGCGGTGGTGATGGGCGTCAAATCGGGGCTCGACGCCAGCGTCATGGTTGACGTGATCAATGCGGGCTCGGGCATGAACACCGCGAGCCGCGACAAGTTTCCGCGCGCGATCCTGCCGCGCACCTTCGATTTCGGTTTTGCGACCGGGCTGATGGTCAAGGACGTTCGGCTTTACCTCGAAGAGGCCAAGGCGCTCGGGCTATCGATGGAGGTTGCCGAAGCGGTCGGGCGGCTGTGGGAAGTGGTGATTCGCGAAATGGGCGCGGAGTCCGATTTCACCTCGGCGATCAAACCGATCGAGCGGGCGGCGGGCGTGGTGGTTGGGGGGACGAGCGCTCACGCCGCCAAGTGAAGGACACGTGCCCCGGATGCGTGGCGCGGCGGACGATGCTTCGCATCGCCTCCGGGACACGAGGCCATCACAGCCACGGCGCCGGCTTGTCCATCGCAATCAGCGTATCGACCTCGACGCGGGGCCGCACCACCGCATATTGGTCGTCCTTGACCAGCACTTCCGGCACCAGCGCGCGGGTGTTGTAGGTGCCGGACTGCACCGCGCCGTAGGCCCCGGCGGTCATGATCGCCAGCAGATCGCCGGACCTGGGCTCCGGCATGGTCCGGTCAAGCGCGAGATAGTCGCCGCTTTCGCAAACCGGCCCGACCACGTCGGCGACGATCGAGGCTGCGCCCGGCTCGGCCAGCCGCACCGGCAGCAGATCGTGATAGGCCTCGTACAAAGTGGGGCGGATCAGGTCGTTCATCGCCGCATCGACGATCACGAAATTCCTGGCTTCGCCATGCTTCACGTAGATCACGCGGGTCACGAGAATGCCGGCGTTGCCGACGATCATCCGCCCGGGCTCGAACATCAGCGTGCAATCGAGGCCGCGCGTCGCCCGCTTGACGATGGCGGCATAGGCGGCCGGCTCGGGCGGCGGCGTCGTATCCGGATGATAGGGGATGCCCAACCCGCCGCCGAAATCGATATGCGAAATGGTATGACCGTCGGCGCGCAACACCCGGGCGAAGTCCGCGAGCAGGTTGAACGCGGCCTCCAGCGGTCCGAGATCGGTGATCTGGCTGCCGATATGCATGTCGACGCCGGTGACCTCGATCCCCGGCAGCTTCGCGGCGCGGGCGTAGACCGCGCGGGCGCGGTCCAGCGGCACGCCGAACTTGTTCTCGGACTTGCCGGTGGAGATTTTGGCGTGGGAACCGGAATCGACATCGGGATTGACCCGGACCGAGATCCTTGCGATTCGGCCGGTCTCGCTGGCAAGCCGCGAGAGCAGTTCGAGCTCCGGCTCGGATTCGACGTTGATGCAGAGAATGTCCGAAAGCAGCGCCGCGCGCAGTTCGGCTTCGGTCTTGCCGATCCCTGAAAACAAGATCTTGCCGGGCGGAATGCCGGCCGCCAGCGCGCGCTTCAGCTCGCCGCCCGAAACCACATCGGCTCCGGCGCCGAGCTTCGCCAGCGTGCGCAGCACCGATTGATTGGAGTTGGCCTTCATGGCGTAGCACACCAGCGCCTTCTCGTCGGCAAAGGCGTCGCTGAACACCCGGTAGTGGCGCTCCAGGGTCGCGGTCGAATAGCAATAGAACGGCGTGCCGACCGCAGCCGCGAGCTCAGAAAGATTGACCGCCTCGGCGTGAAGTACGCCGCTGTGATAGTCGAAATGGTTCATGGCAGGCTCAGTCGTTCAGGAGCGGGTCGAGAACGAATGCTTTCTTGCGGCCCTTGGGGGCGACTGGCCCCGATTCGGCGCCGTAAGTCGGATTGAACACGCTTGGCTTGCTCGCGGCCCGATCAGCCTCGGCATCGGCCTGTTCAGCGGCGGTTGCCTGCGCCGATGCGGCGTTCGGCGGCAGGTCTAGTCCACCCTTGCGTCCGCAGCCGCCGAGCGCGAGCACGGCCGCGCTGAGCAGGATGACGGCCCATCGCGAAGATGTCGGACAGTTCGTACGATTCACGGCAAAATCCCCAATGCGGCGGCACCATACAAAGATTGCCCTGCTCTGGCGAGACCCAGACCATCATGAATTTGCAGCGAGTTTCCCGGGCTCAGCCCAATTTTTGCTCTTTTTCCAGTCGCTTCCGCCACGCCTTGGCCTGGGCGAGGACGTTCTTCGGCGCCGTCCCGCCATAACTGGTGCGGCTTTTCACCGATGCTTCCACCGAAAGCACGGCCATGACCTCGGCCGTGATCTTCGGCTCGATCGCCTGCATGTCCTTCAAGGGCAACTCGTGCAGCGGCACGCCCGCTTTCGACGCCATGGCGACGATGCGTCCGGTGACGTGATGGGCGTCGCGGAACGGCATTTTCAGCGTTCGCACCAGCCAGTCCGCCAGATCGGTGGCGGTGGCGTAGCCCTCGCCGGCGGCAGCCTTCATCCGCGCCTCGTCCGGCATGATGTCGGCGACCATTCCGGTCATCGCGCGAATCGCCAGCGAGAGCGCGGCGAACGCCTCCATGGCGCCCTGCTTGTCTTCCTGCATGTCCTTTTGATAGGCCAGCGGCAGGCCCTTCATCACGATCAGCAAAGCGGTGAGCGCGCCGATGACCCGGCCGGTCTTGGCGCGAACCAGTTCGGCGGCATCGGGGTTGCGCTTCTGCGGCATGATCGAAGAGCCCGACGTGAATTTGTCGCTCAGTCGCACCAGCCCGACCAGCGGTGAAGTCCAGATCACGATTTCCTCGGCAAAACGCGACAGGTGCACCGACGCGATCGCCGCCGCCGACAACGTCTCGAGCACGAAGTCGCGGTCCGAAACCGCGTCGAGCGAATTGGCCATCGGCCGGTCGAAGCCGAGCGTCTTTGCGGTGGCATCGCGATCGATCGGGAACGATGTGCCGGCCAGCGCCGCGGCACCGAGAGGGGATTCATTCAGACGTTTGCGCGCATCGGCAAAGCGGCCGCGGTCGCGCGCCGCCATCTCGACATAGGCCAAGAGATGGTGCCCGAACGTCACCGGCTGCGCGGTCTGCAGATGCGTGAAGCCCGGCATCACCGTGCCGGCATGTTCCAGCGCCCGCTCCACCAGCGCATGCTGAAAAGCGGCCAGCGCCGCATCGGTCTCGTCGATGGTATCGCGGACATACAGCCGGAAATCGGTTGCGACCTGATCGTTGCGCGAACGCGCGGTGTGCAGCCGCCCCGCGGCGGGCCCGATCAACTCGCCAAGCCTGCTCTCGACATTCATGTGAATGTCCTCGAGCGCGCGCTTGAAGTCGAAGGATCCCTTGCCGATCTCTGACAAAATCGTGTCTAGACCCTTGGCGATATTTTTCGCATCGTTCGCGGAAATAATGCCTTGCGCGGCGAGCATCGCAGCGTGCGCCTTGGATGCGGCGATGTCCTGGGCATAGAGGTGACGATCGACGTCGATGGAGACGTTGATTTCCTCCATGATCGCATCGGGGCGATCGGTGAACCGGCCGCCCCACATCTTGTTGCTCATGACTTGTTACTCATGACCTGTCATTCATCGTCACGCCTGCGAACCGAACGCGCTGGGCCATCAGTGGCTCAACCGACCGTAATACAGGCTCTGCATAGCCGTATCTGATACAGGATGACAAACGATATGCCCGACCACCCCTCGCCTCGCCCGGCTGCCACGCGCCGGATACCCCTCGCGATCGGGGCGGTGCTGATCGGGGCGGTGATTGGATTTGCCGGGGTCTACGGGATCGGCGGGCTGAAGCGCGATGCAGCCGGCGATTCGGCCTGCCGCCCGGCGGTCAACCTTGCCCGCAAGCTCGCGCCGCTGGCGCATGGCGAGGTTGCCGCGCTGACGATGGCAACCGTCCCGCTGCGGCTGCCGGACCTCGCTTTCGAGGACACCGACGGCAAGCCCAAAAAGCTCTCCGACTGGCGCGGGCGAACCGTGCTGGTGAACCTGTGGGCCACCTGGTGCGTGCCCTGCCGCAAGGAGATGCCCGCGCTGGAGAGTCTGCAAACCAGGCTGGGCGGAACCGATTTCGAGGTGGTCGCCATCAACATCGACACCCGCGATCCCGAAAAGCCGAAGAACTTCCTCAAGGACGCCAATCTGACCCGGCTCGGCTATTTCAGCGACCAGAAAGCAAAGGTTTTTCAAGATCTTAAGGCGATAGGCAGGGCTTTGGGAATGCCGACCTCGGTGCTGGTCGATAGTCAGGGCTGCGAGATCGCCACCATCGCCGGGCCCGCGGAATGGGCCAGCGACGACGCCGTCAAGCTGATTACGGCGGCGATGAAACCTCCCGGTTAGCCTCGTCATTCCGGGGAGCCACGGTCGATGAAGATGGGCAATATTGCTCCGCCGTGCCGCTATGATGTGATCCGTTGAGACGCGACGGAATCCGAACCACTACGCTACTGTTTCCGCCAGCAACCGCCGCATGACTTCCGTGTCACGTTCGATTGCTAACAACAGCGCCCGCGCCGGTGCATCGGGCGTGCTTCGATGTTGCTCCCAATCGCGCAGCGTGGTGATCGGCAGGTGAAATGCGTCAGCAAATTGCATCTGCGTCATGTCGAGGCGTTGCCGCAGCACCTTTACGCGCGACACCCGGCGCATCTTAGACAGTTGTTCCGGAGTGAGCGGCTGGGCGTCGGGGTCGGATAGCGCAGCGGCCACGACCTCCTCATCGGTCATGGCATCGAGCCTTGCCCAATCGGTGTCGCCCCGAGGCAATATATCACCAGGTTTCACGGTGACCCGCGTAGTACCGGTCTTGCTCATGTCGTGTGGCCTTTCGGGCCGATATGATTCTGCAACTATCTTCGCCACCAGCGTAACGATCACGAATAGGACGTCGCCGCGAACCATTCCGATGACTTGAATTCGCTCCTCGCTGTACTCGAACCGCGTGTCGATTTCTTCTAAACGGTTCGGATCTTCGAGGGCAGCAATCGCATCCGCAAAATCCACGCCATGCTTACGAAGGTTCTCGGCGGCTTTGCCATTGTCCCATTCATATTGCACACAGGCGATAGTACCGGATACCGGTAGTGCCCGCAAGTACGCCTTCACGAGGTGCTCTGGCGTGGATTGTGCGGAAACGGAACCAGTCGGCCGCCGCAGCGTGCTCTGGCGAAGTGGCGCGCCACTGTACGCTAGACCCCGCTGAAGCAACCTTACCGGAGCCGATTCGCACGCGATGGCGCTCTCACCGCCTTGTGTCGATATCGGTGCTGCCGCATTCCATCCTTCGGCCGTCATCGAACCATTTCCGGCTGTACCCCGTAGAATATCAACCACATATCCCTCAAGCCGCTCGGCCAATGATGTCAGAGCCAAGTGACCTAAATAGGTCTCATTTCGAGTAGGCGAGAAGTCATCAACCGCGAGCTCACAAGATGCGTAAGACTTTTTATGGATGGCGGGTCGTCAACGCAGCGTTTGTTCTTGCTGTGCTGGGTTTGGGATTCGGCTTCTACGGTCCTCCGATCTTCTTACACGCCGTTCGTGACGCGAGGGGATGGTCGCTACCCCTTGTCTCGACAGCCGTCACCGTCCACTTTCTGATTGGCTCGATCGTAACTGCCAATTTGCCCGCGCTCTACCAGCGCTTTGGCGTTCCGATGGTGACGAAGGCTGGTGCTCTTTTGTTGGCTGTTGGCGTCTTCGGTTGGGCCACTGCGGCCGTGCCTTGGCAGCTCTTTGCTGCAACACTCCTCAGCGGAGCGGGTTGGGTGACAATGGGTATCGCTGCGGTCAACGCGATCGTCTCGCCCTGGTTCGCGCGCGATCGCCCTGCCGCACTCGCCGCGGCGTATAACGGCGCAAATGTCGGCGGGATCATCTTCTCACCGCTCTGGGCAGCCGCCATTGGCGTGCTTGGATTTCCGATCGCCGCGGCCGCGATCGGCCTCGTCATGGTGCTTGTGATGTGGGTTCTCGCTGATCGCGCATTTGCGCGGACGCCGAACCAGGTGGGATTGAATCCCGACGGAGATGGCCCCGGCGCCCCTGCGTGGTCTGTGTCATCACCGACCGCGAAACCACTGCCTGGATCGCTACTGTGGCGCGATCGTAAATTCATTGCGCTTTCGACCGGGATGAGCCTCGGGCTATTTGCGCAGATCGGCCTGACCGCACACCTCTTTTCGTTATTGCTGCCTGCGCTTGGCGCGCAGCAAGCTGGCCTCGCGATGGGGGCGGTCACCATTATGGCCATCGCCGGCCGAACACTCGTTGGCTTGTCAATGCCTGTGAGCGCTGACAGATGGTTCATCGCCAGCGCCAGTTATGCAGTGCAGATCGTCGGTTCGATTGCCTTTATTATCGCCGCGGGCACGAATATTCCTGTCTTGCTCCTTGGGGTCCTTCTGTTCGGTCTTGGCTTCGGCAACGGGACGTTCTTGCCGCCGCTCATTGCCCAGGTTGAATTCGTCCCGGCGGACGTGCCCCGGGTCGTCGCGCTTATTGTTGCCATTGCGCAGGGCGCATATTCATTCGCGCCGGCGACGTTTGGCGTCATCCGGGAATTTGCCCCAAGCGCGGCAAACCTGGTTCCTAGCGCCGCGCCGAACCTCTATCTTGCTGCGGCGCTTCTCCAGGGACTCGCAATATGCGCGCTTCTGGCAGGTCGCCACTGGTACGCACGGCAGTCGTCCGAAGGATAGTGGTAGACGGGGCGATTGCTGGAGGTCCGCCCGTGAGGAGCAAAGCATCGCGGAACGTCGCAGTCTTGACGATCAGAACGCAGGAAGGGCTGCCTCATCATAGCGCCACGGCGAAGCAATAGTGTCCATCTTCATCGGCCGTGGTGCGCGAGTGAAGCAAACGAACCTCAGATGCGCAATTGCACATCTGAGGTTCGCGCCAGCGCGCGCCCGCGGAATGACGGAAGAAGGGGATTTAAGCCGAAATATCGAGATTGCCGCCGACGCCGGCGCCGACATTGGCCAGCGACGACGCGCCCGCGCCCAGCAGGGTCTGGACCGCGAGTTTTTCCGCGTCCGCATTCGACTTCATGATCGTGGCGGCGACCTGCATCTAAAGCGTTGCGCGAAGTGGATCGCGGCTCACGTTAAGAAACCGCGTCAAACCATGGATCTTAGGCCGAAATATCGAGATTGCCGCCGACGCCGGCGCCGACATTGGCCAGCGATGATGCGCCCGCGCCCAGCAGGGTCTGGACCGCGAATTTCTCCGCGTCCGCATTCGACTTCATGATCGTGGCGGCGACCTGCATCTGCACACCGCCCGATTTGGCGGCGAGAAGACTGGTGACCATGCTCATCATATCCATAGGGCAACACTCCAACCGCGGCACCCTAACCCGGCACGGGTTAACGAATGCTGGAGATCGTGAGCGGATGGGCGCTGCCGTGGCAGCGAGTTAAGATCGTCATACGCGGGCTTGACCCGCGTATCCATCAATTTTCACAAATGCATTTTTGCAGATGGGTTGCCGGGTCAAGCCCGGCAACGACAAGGCCTAGCGCGTCGGGATCGGCTTGTCGCCGCGATAGTCGTAGAAGCCGCGCTGGGTCTTGCGGCCGAGCCAGCCGGCCTCGACATATTTCACCAGCAGCGGGCACGGCCGGTACTTGGAGTCCGCCAGACCCTCATGCAGGACCTGCATGATCGAGAGGCACGTATCGAGACCGATGAAATCGGCCAGTTCCAGCGGTCCCATCGGATGGTGCGCGCCGAGCTTCATCGCAGCGTCGATCGCCTCGACGTTTCCGACCCCTTCATACAGCGTATAGATCGCCTCGTTGATCATCGGCAGCAGGATGCGGTTGACGATAAAGGCCGGAAAATCCTCCGAGACCGCGATATACTTGCCGAGCCGGGTGACGAATTCCTTCGACGCCTCGAAGGTCGCGTCGTCGGTGGCAATGCCGCGGATCAGTTCGACCAGTTCCATCAGCGGTACCGGATTCATGAAGTGAATGCCGATAAAGCGCTCGGGCCGGTCGGTGGATGCGGCCAGCCGCGTGATCGAGATCGAGGAGGTGTTGGAAGCGACGATGGCCTCCGGCTTCAGGACCGCGCAGACATCGTGAAAAATCTTGCGCTTGATCTCTTCCTTTTCGACCGCGGTCTCGATCACGATATCGCAATCGGCGAGCCCGTCCATGCTC